>JACLAD010010842.1_pt1 | contig 34068 bp, 23 predicted proteins | sample 8027901 | NCBI WGS metagenome assembly JACLAD01 (sample SAMN15725071, study PRJNA655200) | protist metagenome | isolation source: fluorescence activated cell sorting (FACS) single amplified genomes of... | place: Spain: Blaines Bay Microbial Observatory, Mediterranean Sea | collected 2016-07-05 | reverse complement strand
TAGGGTTTTGAGGGTTAGGGTTTAGCGCTGGGGTTTAGGGTTTAAGGGTTAGGGTTTTGAGACACCATTTTAGGGTTTAGGGTTAGGGTTTAGGTTCATTTTAGCTCGATTTTGGGGTTTAAGGGGTACGGTTTTGAGGAACGATTTTAGGGTTTAGAGGTTAGGGTTTTCGGAACCGATTTTAGGGTTTAGGTTTTGTTTGATCGATTTTCGAACCTCGATGCCTCGAAAAACACGAAAAAATTGATTTTTTGCATTCATTGGTCATTTCTTTCATGAAAATTCTTATTTTCTTTCTGAATCCGTGGATTTTGCCGATCTCAGTGCGAATGAAACCACTAGTGCGTACGCAAATTACCACAAGCTCGGTAATGACAGCCGATTATTTGTACTTGCATATCTCAATGACTGTTCCCATTGCCTGCGGGCGGTGCAAAGTATCTGTAATTTTGACGCAGCTATTAGTGATACTAATTATCGCAAGATGGTTCAGAGGTATTTGAATATTACTGTCCCGCATGTGATGGTTGTTGCCAAACAATGTGAAAATGCAGGTTCCCAATCAAAAAGATAATTGAAAATCAAACCAAGAAAACAATCCATTATAGTGTAATGATTCGTTTTTTTGCTTGGTTCTTCACTTATTGATTTGAATTTGTAGAATTTTGCGGCGATAGCCCGTTGTGCCATCCGCCGCATGGGTATCCACGCATGTATATTCATCAAAACGGAACTGATGTGCGCCTGCCGTATTGGTTCAGAACAGGAATTGATTACAAATTTTGCTGGTTTTGATCTTGCATTGAAAGTAATTCTAGTTCACGCGCGTTATCTTCTTTTTATGCAGGTTCATGAAAGATTTTGACGAAGGCATGGATTCATGTGAAAAAACCAATTATATGGTATACGCCTACACCTACCTCCTACAACATGGATTCACAAACAACACAGACGTGTCGCTGCAGATCCCAGTTGGCTTTCCTCGATACAATTGCGGCATCTCGAAACCCAAACATCTCCGAGTCAAAGAATTAATTGATTTTTGATTTTTTTTGTGCCGGCATGCTGGAAAAACAGGAATTAGTAATATTGTGATTCAATTTTTGCTCACATGTACATTTTATTTTTCTTGTCTTTCAGGTTGATACATCACTACTAGAAACGAAAACCACTTTTTCGCCGTCTCTTCGATTGAAATACTTCCAGCGTCTCGAATATGATTTCACGCGTCATCAAATTACGGATTTGACAAGGGAAGAAGAAATTCTACATTCAAGCTGGTTGGAAGTCAAAAATAACGTTCAAGATGATCAATGCAGAACGTTGTTTAGCAATTGCACCGACAAACACAATATTAGTCATCAGCCCATCGACGCAGGTAATTTTTTCAAACAAAAATACCAGAAATAATTTTGTTTGATAGTTTGTGTATTTTTTGTTTTGCTTTTTGATTTTACTGTTTTATGTGCAGATGTTGTCCAACGTCCGAGTCACTGTCCAATCATGGATATCATGGGTGACCAAAGTATCGATCAGATTACTGCTAGCCAGAATATGAGCAACGGCGATTACCTATTCATTGAAAGCTATCTTAACACGTGCGCGCACTGTATCCATGCTGTACCCAAGGTATGCCAATTTTCTGCCGCCCTGCAGAATAAAGAGTACCGGGGTAAATTGCAGAAGTACATGGGCACTAGCATTTTGCCGAACATCAAATTTGTAGCCAAGCAATGCAACCATCAAAACCAATGTGGTGAAAGCAAATTATGTATAGTATAAGGATTTTCAGAGTTTTTTTGAACATTAATTTGATTCATTTTGAAATTGTTGTTATTGACCAGGCGATGTTGCTCATTTTCCAACACAAACCAAGGAGATAGTCGGTTTTCCGTCGCTTTTCTACCATAAGGTAGGCGACGATAATACTTTTCGCGCGCCGGGTTGGCTGGCGCATGTAGACGGGCAAACCTGCTACGAAAAGGCCAATAACATGATTTTTGCATTCACACTGTTACTATCTAATCCGCGCATTCACCACCAGACTTTACCACCAATCCCAAAACAGTTTCCAATGTATGACTGCGCTGATACGAATGTTACATTGCCTCAAGACGATGAAAGATGGCCTCGGGTATTTCTGAACCATTGCTTTTGTCATCAATTTGTAAATCTTTGAATCTGCAAAACATATTTTGTGTAGGTGAGACAGAAATGGAATCTGAATGATGCACTGGTGAGCTTGGATACTGAAATCGTCTCCATGCGAGATATCACCAAAACTGATACAAACAAAACAGAAGTTATGGACAATTTTCTTGTGGTGGTGTCCAAAACACTACCTGGTATCACGCCGGAGCAGAAGAAATCGATCCAATCCAAGCAAACCGTGCTGACAAATGGCACTTATCAAGCCTGTGGCCCTGCCGGTGGTGTTCATTATTCAAAATCACTTGGTCACCCTTGCGGCATGTGGAACTTATTTCACCTGATGGCTCATAATTCTGGTACGGGAAAGAAATGTTGACATATTGTTTTCAAAAGAAAAGTATTATGTGTCTTTTTTAGGTAAAAAAGGTACGTCTAAACCCTATGAAGTGATGACTGCGATGCATTCGTGGGTCAAGAACTTTTTTGGCTGTCAAATTTGTCAGACCCATTTCCTTGAGGGGTATGACAAAGGTGTTTGCAATCGTAACAAGATTAAGAAGTCAGATAAAAGTAACGCGAATTTGCAGCAGTGGTTGTGGTGTTTTCATAATGGGGTCAATATTCGAACATGGAAGGAGCACAAGTAATATTTCAAATTTAGTAATTCACATTCAACATTCTGATCGTAAATGTTTTATTTTATACCAGGGCCAATTCTACCCTTGATGTTGTGTGGCCTCCCAGTGGCATTCTCGAGCGGGAGGAGGGAAAAAACTGTACGGAGAGTGACCCAACCGCTTGTTTTAATGCAAAGAAGGTGTTGAAGTATTTGAAATCTGACAAGCCAATGCCTACAACATCGAATCTGAAGGAAGCAAAACCACATCGTTTCTAAGTCGCTGACCAAATTTTCCATTTTGATACAGATATTTCATTTTTTTCTTCATTTTGTTGATATTTTGTTGAGTAATTAGATGAGATCCAGTTAGGTTTTAGATTCCACCATAATATCATATGACGTAATAATAACACCAGCAGTCCAGTGGACGCACAACATTTTGATTTAATTTAACGTGGCGTGACAAACAAAATTCCATAATTATTTGATATAGATTCATTGTGTGCGTGTTTTTTTCCAAACAAATTAATTATACTCAAGTAATTTTATTGATTCTACTTCAAATTTCAAAACCGATTCTTTAATCCACCATGATGGTGCTACTTCTTTTTTTGACATTATTAAATGTAATAGCAAGTATCAACATACAATCAAATCAAAGTGGAGAAGGTTCCGGAGACGATTCTTCTGGAAAATTATCAACTCAAGAGGATGGCCTGGCAACGGACGGCCACGATGAGGAAGATATCTTGGAAATGGATTTGGTAAAAAATTTTTTTCATTAAAAATGATTTTGAATTAGATTCAGCAGTGACAACATGAAATTTATATCTCAACAATTTTGAGGTGCAACAAAAGATGGGGGAAGTACGCGCCAGTCCCATTGAGCCTGAAGCACAAACAAAATTTGCGCGTGAGGGAGATTCACAGGAAGAAGAAATGACGGTATTTTTCTAAAATGATTTCAAGAATTATATCAATGTTTTTTATCAAATGTACATAATTCTGAACAAAATTGTATTTGAGGAGCCACACAAAACCAAGGAAGCATGTGTAAGTCCCGTTGAGCCTGCAGCACAAACAGAACATGCGCGTGACAGCAATGAATGGAGAACAATCGGCAATCGCTGGACGGATGTAAGTCAGTATGGTCGGCAGGCGGTTGGATGGTTAGAGTTTCATCAAGCATGGGCTGCCCTTGACGTTACTGTCGCGAAACGCCATAAGTGAAAGTCGTTTTGAGGGTGCATGACACCCTCTTTGAATTGCGCAAGCAATGGGCAAATTAATTTTTACAATTTGCAATGCGCAAGCCATCTGCCAATATATAGCCCATGACACATAATTTGTCATACAGAGTTGTATTTTCTCGTCTCGACGATTATGCATTACGCTCACCGCATGCGACGACAAAACATTCTCGGATGACTGGATGGAACAACACGGATCTCATTGAATTTGCATATATGCCGCTGGTGGTTTTTTCCTGAATGATATGAAATGAACGAAAGAACATAGCGTTCTGAATTAAATTCCAATATTTGGAAAGGTTCAATAGCATAGTAGTTTTTCTATATCAATTGCGTGTTGTTTTCTAGTTGTTAGACTTTAGATGTAGTATATTGTGATAAGCAAATTACGAACGTGTTCTGCATGTTCGTAATGTCGAATATCATCAGGTTTTATTATTTTCAAATAGTATTCATGCACATTGCGTGTTTGAACTTTTATTTTTTCGATTTTGGTGTTTTCTTTTTTTGTGAATATTTTCCACGCGATGAATGTGTACGAAATATGTGCATTTCGCGTGGAAAAGTATCATTTCTCTCGTTAAAAACATTTTGTGTGCCCTGCCGCGCGTAGTTTTTCTTTTTGTAGCATTTGAAGTTGATTCAAATTTTGTTTTGATCGATTGTCTAGAGTTTAGTTGTAGAATTATGTTTCAAATTTGGAAAATGTCAGTCCGACATATTCTAAATTTTTTATCATTTTGATTTTTGAATTTTCTCGTGAATGCTGATTTTTTACCCTGCATTTTTTCAAAACGATAATTGCATTCAAAAAAGGTGCTGTTTTGCAAAAATGCATGTTAGTTTTTGTTGTGTTGTGTGCATTCTTTTTTTGTTACCGGCAGATTTTGCATTTTGTCCATACACAATCAATTGTCGATTGAATTCCTAATTGATTGCGTTTTGCGTGTCATATTTTTTGATTTTCAAATTGCGACTCACATTTTTCATTGATCAGTGTTGATGAAAAATCAGATGCGTTTGTCTAAATTTTGTAGGAAGTAGCATTGAAGTCCCGTTTTTTGTCGATTGCGTAAATTTTGAATGCGTTCAAAATTTTCCAGTCTCACTGATTTATATATATTTTGTGTGGTCGATTGTTTTTTTTCAAAAGAATGAGTATTTTGGTTTTCAAAATATTCATTGTAGGTTCGTGATTTTTTCTGAAATATTTTTGCCAACAGAAGATGTAAAAATGAAAAACAATCAATTGTTTTTTCATTTGTGATTGACAGTGTGTTTGAGTTAAGATGCATTTTTCGTGTTTCCAAAATGCGGCGAGTTTCTTCAATGTTGAATTTGTTTTCGGAAACGAAAAATACAGAACATCATTTTCGATTTTTAATTTTTTTTCATTTCGTTGGCAAAGCTCAATTTGGTGTCAGTTTTTTCAATTGAAACAAACCTTGGGCCAAGCTAGGTTTGGTGATTCATTTTCTGACTACCATTCAATCGACTGCGATGGTAGGTTTGATACGTTTTCGAATTGTTGCCCAAGGTAATGGTTGCCATTTTCTGGTTGTGTTGACCTTGTTGTAGCGGTAGAATATGTTAGACTAGATTTTTGAAATATTTATCGAAACACGTTTTGTATAGCGTGAGCCATACAAAATATTTCGAAAGAAGTATGTGACGTAAAGGTTATTTCTCCACACGTTTATATTTTCCAGTCGATAAAAAGATTTTGAAAATCGACAGCATTTGTATGCAAAATTTTCATTCGATTGAATTATCATTTTTTTATTTTTCGTGTTTGCGATCAATTTATCGATCAAATCAACAAGCTCAAACTATTTCTACTAAAAGGTTTTCACTAACAAAAAATATTATCGACTATCTTACATCAAGAAAATCTACTACTCTTGTTCAAACATAAATTTTATTATGTTGGCGTTTTTAAAATGTTCAATGTTGGCATTCAGCCTCTCTGATGCCAGAATCCATGAAGTTAACGGCAGAGAAATTGATGGATATAAGTGCTATCATGACGATACCACTGATAAATACTTTTATTGGAACGAGGTCACGAACAAATCCCTGTGGCCGAATCAAATGAGGAAGCTGGCTAAAATTGCGTCTCAAAAGAAGTCCATCGATAAGAAAGCTTCCCACAACAAACGAATCTTCCAGCAGAAGAAGCAGTACAAGAAAAAGACCGCGAATCCGGTTGCGAAAAAGAACCAAATCCGTAAACAAAGTGAGCGGAAGATTCCAGAACGTAAGAACCTGGTTGCGCAAAAGAATCAAACCCCCAAACAAGTCGACCAAGATTCAATTCCTTTCGTACCATATCCCCTGGGCCACACACCCAAGCCCGGCGTAATCATTAATGACGGTGTTACTGTGGTGACCGAAGATCGTGGTAGTTACAAGGTAACCACCATTACCGAGGGCGGTCATGTGGAAACCGTTCGTCATACCAAGCATTCGCGCGTTTTCGTTGCCAAACGCAACGTAATCATACATGAGAATGGGAAGGTCACATGGGCTCGGTTTGGTTCGCTGGAGGCAGCGCAGGTGGAGTATGATAACTTCGAAAGGGAGATGAATCAGTCGAGCGAAAAAATCAAGAGGGGCATGAAAAAGATGAAAGACGATATGAAGCGGGATATGCCTTTAGTTTTTCAAGATTTTCGATAAAAAACTATGTTTTTTATTTCCATTTCATAAATTTTCCAAAGATTATGCATTACGCTCACCGCATGCGACGACAAAACTCTCGAATGAGAGGATGCAGCAAGATTGATCTCATTGAATTTGCATGTGTGATGCCGGTGGTTTTTGCCGTATGTTCAGGTAGTTGGCTGCGTTGCACTTGTGAACGTTGTCCAAGATCGTTGTGAACTTACATATTTACATGATTTTCACGTGAATATTTTGTCGTTCGTTTTTGTAGTTCTGTATTTGTAAAATCTGCGGCTCATTTTGCGGCGGAGATTTTGTACAGCCAATTACGTATGAAGTTGAAAAGAAATTTCTACGTCATCTAACCATGTTACCGATCGTTTCAAATGTGCTTTCATGTGCAAAGTGTATTCAAATGCGCCAATTTGCGTGTTTAATTTGGTAGTTCAGATGAAATCTTTGCGATTGCCGATTGCGAGCACGTGAATTGCATGTTCATTTTCAGTTTTAGAGGTTAGAAGTAGATCCTTTTTAGATTACGGATGTGATTTGCACTCTAAAATAATTTGTTTTTCTATGTTGCACGTTCGTAATATAGAATTTTGTACGATTTTCAGAAAGTATTCATGCACAAATGCGTGTTTGAATTTTTTTATCTGGCGATTTTTTTCAAAATTCCAGCCAGTGCGTTTTGCTTTTCCTCATTTTGCATTGAAAACCAATCATTTTTCGATTATGTTGGTTTAGTTCTTGTGTTCTTGTTTTTTCTTTTGATTATACGATCATTTTGATTAAACACGTCAAAATGTGATTTGCTTCATTTTTTAGAATATCATTGTAGTTTTAGAATTGTGCGCCCGAAGTAAATTTGGAAAATGTTCGACATGTTTCAAATTTTCAGTGTGATGATTCATTCGCTTTTCCATGAATCTTGATTTTTCAGGTTTTATTTGTTTGGTTTTTCTCAATGTTTTCCACGTTATTTTTGTACACAAAGTATGTGTATATCGCGTGGAAAAATATTCTCTCTCTTTTTTTGTCGTGTCGGAATCGTTTTTGGCTGGAAAGTAAAAGTTGATTTTGATGATTTTCGTCAAAATTTGTTTTGTTTGATTTTTCAGAATATCAATTTAGTGTCAGAATTTTGAGGTAAATTTGGAAAGTTTTCAACGCATTCCAAATTTTTGTTGATTCATTTGTATATGAATCACGAGTCCTTTGCGTGGTTCCATTTTTGTTGATCCAAATTCAGGATTGCACTCATTCAAATTTGGTTTTACCATTTGATATTAATTAGTTCTTTTCATTATTACGCTTGATTTGGGATATACAAAAAAAAATTTATTCATTGTTGTCAACGAGCGATGGATTTGAGTCATTTTCATCTTTAACATTTCAAACAAAATCATTTGAAATCTCACTGTTCATTTAAATTGTCGTTCGGATTCAACTTGTGTTGACCAGTAATTTGTTTGAAGTTGTTGTGAGAATAGCATGGATTAGACTAGTGGTAAGAAAGAATATTATTAATTATCTGAAATTTTTTTGTACGGTGCCTGCCGTACAAAACTTTTCAAAACGCGTTTGTCGTCTTATTATTGTTATCTAAAATATTGTTTGCCAGTCAAAGCAGGATTCTCTGAAATCGACAGGGTTTGTGTGCAAATTCAAGCGAATTTTGATACAAATTCTTTTTCAGTTCGTGTTGATTAATATGATTATTTTTTTATTTATGCGTGTAGTTTCTTATCAATTCTACCAGCGATTATTTTCTTATCAATTCTACCAGCGATTATTTTTTTTATCAGGGTATTGATTACCAGATCTCATCAAAATATGCTTAATTTACTTTTTTTAACTTCTGTTACTCATGGCGTGCGTGGAATTTCCATGGATGGCGCAGCACCGGAGGATTTTTCCGTTGACGTCTCGGTGTCATCGTTTCTTCAAGATAAAAGGCGACGATCACATTCACACAGAGCCTCTGGTTGCGGCTCCGGGGATATTGGGCGCCGACATCGCCCAAGGGAGACTTCTGAGCCGACACCCAATCCGGTTGATGTCACGGAGTTGGATCCAATTGATGAAAGCAATTCTTGGACCGCTGGACATAAACTCGAAAACAACGATTCTATTTCTCATGTCGTCATTGACGGAGAGAATGTCGCCGCCGCTTTGTGTGGCGGACAAGGTGCCATCAAAGATTTTGAGCCCGTTTTGTTGGATTATGTGACGAAACGATTCACTAACCAAAACCAGCACGTGCACATTGTTGGAAACTACGAATGGGGGAAAGCTTATAATGCTGGGGCATTCCAGGGTTTCAGAGGATTGATGAGGACGCAGAAATTGACGATGCATTTTGTTTCTGCGACTGAAGAGGCCAGACGATATGTGCGCACCAAACAAGACAAAGCAGCCGCAGAAAGATTGGATCGAGCAGCAGACGATGGGGAATTTAAGGATGAATGCAAGAAGGATCCGTTGTACAAATTCAATACAGGTTCTGACGATCTTTATGCTATGAGGCTAGCCGCCGAAACACGTGGCATATTGATTACCAATGATCAGCTCAGGGATTGGGGCGATTTGAACTGGGCAGGGACCTGGCTCAAACACAACAATCATGACGTTCATGAATGGCTTCAGTCTAATGGATTCGATAAACCTGGTTCGTGCCGCGTCAGTTCTGACCGAGTCCCCCTGCGAGAATATGCCCCTCAAAATTCGACGACCAGCCACCCCGAATCGATTGGGGAACCATTGCATCCAAATGCTCATCGGCAAGGACGTTTGATGGTACCGACTCAAGTTGTGACGACTGACGGCGCCCCTGGAGCGATGAAGGGACAATCGGTTCATCGGCCCGCACGCTTCAGTCCTTATACAGGAGGACCGGCATCTAGAACGAGATCTAAAACGGTAGACGAACAATCTGCGTGGCTCGGGGACGAACAATCTGAGTGGCTCGAATTTTGCCAAAGGCGGGAAGTGCCCGAGTCGTGGGATCTCGAAATTCCGGAAGGTTTCCAATTGTTTCGCCAGCCAAAGGACAACTCTTGTTTTTTCCACAGCATCGCAGCCGCTCTCATCGAACACGACGAAAACCACAGGGCCCATTTCACCAATGGCCACGAGCTGCGCCCACACTACGTCCAGTTGGTTGTGTCAAAGTTAAACAATGACGAAAATCCCATCATCAACGCTGAATCACGAACGACATTACGGAAAGCAATCGGTGATGAAACTTTGTCTCAGTGGGCAACAAGAGTATTGAGACAAGATGAATGGGGTGGTTCTGAGGATGCCATGATTCTTGCATCACTATTTAATGTAAGGATAATCGAACATATCCGTGACGGCAGCGTAAACGATGGCGAAGATCAAATTCACGAACCAGCATCTGGAAAACCGTGTCTTACCATTCATCTCTTGAAAAGTGAGGGACATTACGATTTATTGAAACCGACGCAAGTTGTGCCGACTGACGGCGTCCCTCAAGCGATTGGGAAACAATCGGTTCACCGGCCCGCACGCCGTGGACGGGCAGCTCATTCTTCTGCAAGAGGACCGGCATTTGGAACAAGATCTAAAACACAGGACGAACAATCTGCCCGCGGAAGGTCACCACGTATCGCATTGCGGGAAGAAGGAGTAACAACCGGTAAAAGTCAATTGCCTCCTCGCCGCAAAAGGTCTCGCCGCACAAGGGAAGTGCTTGAGTCGTGCGAGGACGAGGAAGGAGGAGCAATGCCAGCCTCTCCTGCGTCGGAAGACGAGGTTTGACGATTTATCTTTTTTGAGCACAGCAATTGGATTTGATTTCACTACATGTGCGTTTTCAGGACAATGTTGTTCTGACTTTATTTCATAATCTTGACAAGCACCATCCAAGCCACTTGACAATGAATTTTCTGTATATCATGATTTTTTAACACAAAATTAAATACAATTCGCTTTGGGTGAAATTCCCACGGGGAGACATGAAAAAGGCTCTTGGCATATTATTACATTTGAATAATGATGTTATTGTATTTGAAAGCAATATTTTTTTGCGTGACGTTGTTTGATATATTCTATGTTGTTGTAGCGGTAGAGTATTTTAGACTAGATTTCCATCAAAATTTATTACAAACCGTTTTGTATAGCGTGAGCCATACAAACTATTTGAAAAGAAGTATGTGACGTAAAGGTTATTTCTCCACACGTTTTTATTTTCCAGTCGATAAAAAGATTTGCAAAATCGACAGCATTTGCATGCAAAATTTTCATTCGATTGAATTTGCATGCCATTTTTCGAATCATTTTTATTTTTCGTGTATTTTTCTTCGACAGATTGCGATCAATTTATCGATCAAATCAACAAGATCAAACTATTTCTACTAAAAGGTTTTCACTAACAAAAAATATTAACGACTTTCTTACATTAAGAAAATCTACTACTCTTTTTCAAACATAAATTTTATTATGTTAGCGTTTTTAAAATGTTCCATGTTGGCTTTCAGCCTCGTTGATGCCAAAATTCACGAAGTTAACGGCAGAGCAATTGATGGATATAAGTGTTATCATGACGATAGCACTGATAAGTATTTCTATTGGAACGAGGTCACGAACAAATCCCTGTGGCCGAACCAAATGAGGAAGCTGGCCAAAAATACGCCTCAAAAGAAGTCCATCGATAAGAAAGTTTCGCACAACCAACGAATCCGCCATCGGAAGAAGCAGTGTACGGCCATCCTGGACAAAGAAATCAAAAACTACGGACTGCAGCGTTTCCGCGTTGACTCCGGCAACTACAAAAACATGCGCTACCCGGTTTTCAAATCGTTGATCAAAAAACATAAGAATTACGGCAAGTGTGCAAGCTACTGGACAAATCTGGACGAACACATTGAAAAGGTGTATCCGGATGCTCCTAAGAAAAAGACCGCGAATCCGGTTGCGAAAAAGAATCAAATCCGTAAAAAAAGTGAGCGGAAGATTCCTGGCGGCGACGGAGGGCCTGGCGGTCCTGGCGGCGGTCGTGGCGGCGCTGGCGGTCCTGGCGGCGGTCGTGGCGGCGCTGGCGGTCCTGGTGGCGACGGCGGGCCTGGTGGCGACGGCGGTCCTGGCGGCGACGGTCCAGAACGTAAGAACCGGGTTGCGCAAAAGCATCAAACCCTTAAAAAAGTCGACCAAAATTCAATTCCTTTCGTACCATATCCCCTCGGCCACACACCCAAGCCCGGCGTAATCATTAATGATGGTGTTACTGTGGTGACCGAAGATCGTGGTAGTTACAAGGTAACGACCATTACCGAGGGCAGTCACGTGACAACCGTTCGTCACACCAAGCATTCGCGCGTTATGGTTGCCAAACGCAACGTAATCATACATGAGAATGGGAAGGTCACATGGGCTCGGTTTGGTTCGCTGGAGGCAGCGCAGGTCGTGTATCGAGCGAAAAAATCAAGAGGAACATGAAAAAGATGAAAGACGATATGAAGCGGGACATGCCTGTAGTTTTTCAAGATTTTCGATAAAAAACTATGTTTTTTATTTCCATTTCATAAATTTTCCAAAAATTTTTCCCGCTGCGAGAGACATACGCAGATTTTTGACATAATTGAAACTATTGAATGAAAGCCATGGTATCAATAGATTCAATATTCATATTGTAGACTAGAAGCGAGTTTTTTACCGACGCCAGTAATTTCGTATACTATTTTCTTGCTTTTGGCTGAAGTTTTCTCGTGCATTTTTGAGGCAGTATTACACGACATAGAAGTTGTTGTCCGTTGGTTTTTCAAGTTGTTGCGAGAATAGCATGGATTAGACTAGTGGTACGAAATAATATAACTATCCAAATTTGTTTTGTACGGTGCCTGTCGTACAAAATTTTTCAAAATAAGTTTGTCGTATTTTTTTGTCAGTCAAAGAGGATTCTGCGAAATCGACAGCGTTTGTGTGCAAATTCAAGCGAATTTTCATTCAAATATTTTTTTCAGTTCTTGTCGATTGGTATGAATATTTTTATTATACATGCGTGTGGTTTCCTATCAATGATTTTATTTCAGATTTCGATTATATTATCAAATAACATTTTACCTGCAACGTTTTGAACGTGCGCAAATCTATACTACTTACTTCGTTTTTGAAAAACTAACCAATTGGTATCTACAGAATACAAACAAGCATCATTATGTTTTCTAGCAAATCAATGTCACAGTATGCGCTTCAAGCTTGCTTGGCGCTTTCTTTTTTGGGAAGTGGAGTGAGAGGGGAGAAAGTTGATTTTGTCCTTGCATTGACAAGCGGCCTCCACGAAAGATTTGACAATACTGGTGTACATGGTCTCTGGATGGCCGAAACCACATCGACCGAAAAGTACCATTCCTCTAACGATTGGGATGTTCGTCAGAACAGAGCACGCAAATGTTTCTATGATGTAGAACATATGTCGGAAGATACTCGAAGCAAAATCCAAGAATTTCTCAATAAGCCTGAGAACAACGGTCCGTTGAGAAACCTGATGCAAAATGATCCAAACACACCGTTGTGGAAGCATGAACTTGAGAGTCATTTTGGTTGTTTCAAAAACATGTACGCAGAATCTGGCCAACAGACTGTCCCGAATCGGCGAGTATTCAGACTTGCTGAGCACCAGATTGCCGAGATTTATTTCCGCAAAGCTATGCAATTGGAAACTCAATTTTACGCTGCGGTCGGTTGTTTAGACATTTTGAAGCCAGGACAGCAACCGGCGCATGAACGTATGAAAACTCTCCGGAAGAAAGTGAAAGAATTAAAAGATACAATGCTCCAATCCGGTGGTGGTAATGTTCAAACACAATTTGACATTGATATCCTCAAAACCGAAATTCAAGATCTTGAACATTCTGAGCAGTACACGTTGACCAAACAGAGCAAATACCAGCATTGTTTGTCTGGAGAGGCTCTGGCAAAAAAGGCTATGGAGCTTGGTTTTGTTTTCTCAAAAGAGCATATGGAGAAGTCCAGAACTCCTGGCTTCGGTAAAACAGGTGAATTTCAGATCGAAGTTACTTATGACACCGCAACCAAGAAATGGAAATTTGCCAACTCGCATGCGCAAGAACATGTGAATCAATGGAAGGTTAACAATCCTCAGGGTGTGAAAGCTTTGAACGTTCAAAATTTAAGTTCAATGAAGATTTTTCAAGGACCGGACAATGGAAACTACACTCTTGTTGAGTTTTTGGGTCGTAATATTGATTTTGCACATTTTAATGAAGTTACGTCAATGGCAAATATTTTCCTTGGCCCCAAGCGTTTCCTCAGAGGTACGAAGGTGATTCTCCAGAATATTCATCCAGATGCCGACATCAGAGTAGCTCATCGCTTTGCCCCTCTCGTGAATTATGCAGACCCTAGCCAACTCAACGGCTGCGTGGGCGAGATCATGAATTATGGTTTGCAGTCTGAAAAATACCTTGTAAAACTTGAGAATATTGCTGAGTTGTATCTTAGTCCCGAAAACGTTTTTATTTTTGGAGAAAATCCTAATGTAAACCATAATGTTCAAGGCCTGGATGAGCTTGGCACGGTCGCTGCCAACGAAATGACTTTTCATCAATGGGCGAAATTTAAGAACAAACCGTGTCTCAGTGCCTGGCAAAAACGAGCGGTTGAGAATCGCGGATACACGGAGGAACACATGAAGGATGAGCAATATTGGACAGATATCTTCAAAGGATTGGCAAACCCAATTCCTCCAGTGGCGTGATGATTGGAACGTAGTCGCTGTTTTGTCGCGATTTCCGATTCATTAATCGCACGCTTCATATAAAACATATCTGAAAACAAAAGGTTGAAAACATTGAAAATAATCATATGAGTAATATTTGCGAGTACAAAAAAAAATAACACTGTAGTTTAGAGTGAGTTCTTCAACGGAAGCCTTCCGAATTGGATGTTTTCTCACGTTGCATATTACAATCACAGCATGGTCAAACATGTTTCTTTCATTTCAAGATCGAATACTAATATTGAATTTTCTTCACAAGTATAATTGCCAGAAAAAACAATGAATCGATATTTATATGCGCGTAAGCATATATTTGATGATGCTAGATGTACCGTTTGTCATCCGTCGTGCACATTAAATGGAATTGCTTGTGATGGGTTGTTTGTTTGATTTTATAGTTTTGTAAGTAGTTGATAGGTTTACGAATTGATCTAATATCTACAGGGATCATAAATTTGATGTAGATCAAATTTATCCACATATTGTGCGTGAAATACCAAACACATTGACATCCGTCGGTTTGGTACTATGTTCTTTTTAATACGTGATTTTTTTTATTCTCAAAACCCACATCCTCAGACTGGTGACTATTTCAAACTTACACTTGTACTAAATAAACAAGACATTTTTTTCAGAAGGTGATAGATAACTATGGTTCGCGTGGTCTTTTCATTTAATGTTTTTGTGGGCGCCGTTCAGATTTTGTCTGACAATTATTGCCCGCAGCAGATGGGTGGTGGAGTTGATGGAGGCAGACATCTTGGTGTTGACTACGCGGAATTATGGCACATGCCAGAGGACATTCCGATTGACCGTCCAGACAGGGGCGCTGATGTTTCCTGGACTGGTCATTTGAATAATATTTTCCAGGATGGAGGCGAGTACCGAATCAGTGAAAACATTGAAATGCACGTCGTCCGCAGATTTCCAGCGGATGAGGAAAAGCGCGGTGTCGACATTCTTATCAAATATATCCCATCTGATGGAGTCATTCCAGAGACAATTGCTTCCGCCTTGAGCGACGCGACCTTTTTACGTTTTGATTTTTATGATCGAAAGCCTTGGGAATGCGTCCTCAATCAGGTGAATGAGGTTACGAGGTTATCCCCTCGACAAGTTGAGGCGATTACACATTCTACAGTAAAGCAATGGATTTCATTCGTCAAACGAATCGCATTCGGCTTGGTCGGGGTTGATATGATCACACTTTTGGACGATGCTTCTGTCTTTTTCCAACCCGCGCGCACCAGAGGACCAGAAATGGAAATTGAAGAGTTGGGTAAGAACTCATCCAGGGTTCTTTCCTTGCTTCGCGGTTCAGACAATTTGTCTGTTTATTCCAAGTACGGTTTCATTTCTCACTGCAGTGGTTACACAGCAGAGGAGCGTGAAGCTGCTTGGCGAGCGGCAGTACGAGAAGCACATAGGCTGATGCGCGTTGCGAATCTGATCCCCGGACATGTTGAGCACGGCGCGGAGCAGGAGTACTTCCGATGCTTTTTCAATGATTTCAAAACGGCAAGTGAAACTGAGCAAGGTGGTGACATTTGGGCCTATAGCCCCGCGTTAACCGAAGAATATACATGGTTTCAAAACAATGATGTCCTCAATACCCTATGGGTTGAATCCTTGCTTGCCATCCTTGCTTATCACTTTGATCTGTCAGGGAAAATGTATCTTACATATGATGGCAGTGAGCTGCCAGAAAAGAAATGTCCTTTGCAAAATGATTCAAGTGACAGGGAGTCGAAGCGTTTGCGCCGCACAGATTGTTGGTGCGCAATGATGTAGGCCTCGACAATCTCCATTCGTTCGGGTTGTAAAGATCCGTCGAAATAAAATTATTTGAGTTTCTAATGTATATTTTTGATCAACTGGCTAATTGCATGATTTTCTAAAATAAATACAACGGCTTGTTGGGTTGCAACGTGATTTCTCAATGCCGCACGTCAATTCATATCAAAGTGATGAATAAATGAAATTGCCATAAGGCAATGTTATTTGTTCATCACAATTTTCAAAAAAAGTGTTTTGTTGCAGTCACTGCTTTCACTCTTGTCATCATCTGAAAAGCGATGGCGGCTAACATTGGAGCATCTCATCGATTTCATGTCACATCTTTCTTTGACCTCAAATTCCAACTTAAATCAAAATGAGGATTTTCTGTATATCTAACATATGTGTATGATTAAATAATAGTTATTAAAGAATACAACAAAACTGACATTACGATGACACAAGACGTTTGTAAAATTGTCTGTGTATAATCACACAATATTATCGCATCAACATATTTTTCTGCAATTCATGTCAATGTCACGAAAACAAATACAATTCGCTTTGGGTGAGATTCCCACGGAGAGACATGAGAAAGGCTCTTGGCACGTTACATTTCAGTAATAATTATTGTGTTTGACAAACATTGTTTTTTCTGCGACGTTGTCGATCATTCATTTTTTTGATCTTTAGTATGAGCAACATTTTAGTTGAGAATGTTGATTTTAGTTTAGCCAGATTATAGATAGATTACTTGTGAAATCAAGGTTGATTGATGGCACGTGTCATCAATCAATACAACAAGTTACAGGACGTTTGTCCGATGTGTGAGTTTTATTTATCATTTTCAAGAATGATTCGATCAAAATCTTATTGATCAGAATCTTTGAAAAAACGTTTTTGATTTTATCTCAATATTTTTTTATTTTTTGATATATATGGAACACTTTCATCCCCCCTTCAACCATCCCTCATCATTTTAGAAATTACCAGCGCTATTATTTTATTGTCTACTTAAAACAAACTAATTTATTTTTATTTCAATTCATTACCAGCAGTCATCCTGTTCTTTTGCAGACCATGAATTTTTCGAAACGTTTAGCATGGTTCGCTGCCATGGCTCTGGCTGGAAATGCGCTTCGCATGGAATCTTCGCTGTCGGATGACGAATCACTTGCTAATATCTCGATTCGGATGCCTGAGGAGAACGAGCCGTTTGTATTCCATCTTAAGCGTAGTGATACGGTGCAGGATATTAAGAGACGGCTCAGAAACGCGGGTCCAAGAAAGGGATATTAATATCACATTGTGTTTCATTATTTTTCATATTCTTCATCTTCAAATCCATTAAATTGATATCAAAATTTGGTTTTTGTTGTGCAGGTTACAGATACGTCGTTGACACATTATCTCTTGGCGGTTATAAACTCGATGAAACGAAGACGCTTTTCGAACTTGAAATTGAATCCGGGGCAACATTGTTCGGTCAGATTGGGCGTATTGACGAGACAAAAAATAGTATCGAAACATACTATGGTCAGGTGGATGAGGCTGGCAACAGAGACGGGTTTGGCACTTTGACGGAGTTAAATGACGAAGGGAAGCCTTATGGAACGTACGAAGGTTATTTCCGAAATGACTATTATCACGGCAAGGGCATTTTAAAATACACGGATGGTTACACGTACGAAGGTGAATGGTTGGACGACAACAAAGACGGGCACGGCATCGACACATCACCGGATGGTCGAACTTACGATGGTCAATTGAAGGATAACCAGGAACACGGCCACGGCGTTGAGACATGGCCGGATGGGCGAAAGTACGATGGTCAATGGAGACACGGCAAAAAACACGGCCAGGGCATTTGGACATTTGCCAATGGCGACACGTACAAAGGTCAATGGAGGCTCGGCAAAAAAAACGGCCAGGGCATTTTGAGATATTCAAATGGTTCAACGTACGAAGGTGAATTCAAGGACGACAAATTTCACGGCCATGGCATTTTCACAAAACCGAATAATTTTGTTTACGAGGGCCAATTCGAAAACGGCATAAGATGCGGCCAGGGCGTTGAGAGCTATTGGGATGGCGACATTTACAAAGGTCAATGGAGTAACGATAAAAAACATGGCATGGGCATTTACACATTTAGCGATGGGGAAGTGGACAAAGGTAAATTTGAGGCAGGTGAACTCATCGAGGCAAATGCAGAATTACCCAGCTCTTATTTCGATTACTGTGTATTTCGTAATGCAGCAGCAAAGGCAGACTGATTTCCTATTCAAATTGGATCATCAAAAATTATATCAATGTTTTTCATCCTACCGTGGGTAGTCAAGATTCACGTTGTTTGTTGTGCGAGGTGTTGTTTTTAGTTTAGCCAAAGCATAGATAGAATAATTTGTGAAATCAAGATTGATTGATGGCATTCGTTATCAATCAATACAACAAATTGAAGGACGTTTGTCCGATGCGTGTGTTTTATTTTTCATTTTCAAGAATGATTCGATCAAAATCTTATTGATCAGAATCTTCGAAAAAACGTTGTTTTTATTATAATATTTTTTTTTGATATATATGGAACACGTTCACCCCGTTTCAAACCCCAATCATCATTTTAGGAATTATCAACGCTATCATTCTATCGTCTACTTAAACAAACTAATTTACTTTTATTTCAATTCATTACCAGCAGTCATCCTGTTCTTTCACAAATCATGAATTTTTCCAAACGTTTAGCATTGTTCGCTGCCATGGCTCTGTCTGGAAATGCGCTTCGTATGGATGGCACAAATGGCTTAACGGTCAAAGGCAGAACAAACTATGATGGAATTTATGACGGTAAAATTGTTTTAATCTCGTCGAAAACGGAGATTAAAAAAATGGCCGATCCGTTATTTCGAGCTGTTGAACAAGAAGTAAATCAGCATAAAAACATCAACACAATCAACGGCCCGGTACTCGCTCTTCAGCAGCAAGCTCACAAATTCGAAGTATTCACGCCAAATACAGTGCATTCTCACATGGCGACCATTCATTTTCGGCCAGACGGCGCGCCGATTGGTACCCAACTCACAGACGCAGATGTCCTGCGCATCCACGCCGAGTGCGGTGCTTGTCAGAAGCTCAACAAACCATGTTTCGCTTGCGCGCCGAAATTACAGGCGATCGGAATCAATGCTTTGGTTTCTCAATTTGATGCTATCAGACAAGGTTTTGAAAGGGGAAGTGCACAGGAGCTCTGCCAGGATGATGATGGGCTTTTTGACACGTATCAAAATGATTTTCATGATTCCCGTGTGATCAAATCTCTGCTTCCCTCAAACGAAAGAATCCTTGATCGGTACGAGGACGATTATGATGACCCTCTTTTCATGCTTCAAGATTGCTTTGGTTATGTTCAACAGGAATTGCCCGCCCGTGTTATCGTGCAACATTTCATCAATATCCGACAAAGCATGCTGATATTGATTTCTCAATATGCTAATTACCCCGCCGAGAACGCAATTCTTCTTTCCCCACCTGTCCATCAGTTACAAGAAGTCCTACAAAGATTTGAAGCCGCTTTACGCGGCGCCAGCAGTCCTCCCACAGATGAGCAGCTGGTCACCATTGGTGGAACTTTGGGAGAGATCGACGTCTTCTTGCAAAATTCTGATGTCGACGAGGCACAAACTGACGGAGAAGAAGATGATGGGAGTGATGGTGAAGATGATCAAGATGATGCAATGCCAATGGCACAGCCTGCTGCAATGGCGCACCCATTATTTGGTCACGTAAACGTACACGATCACGCTGGTCATGCAATGCAAGGCACCAAAAGAGGATCTGACGAAATGCAAGATTTTCATCACAGCGGTAGCTCTGATGTACCACCTGCTCAACGCCTGCGCATGACGGAACAAGAGGGGGTGTTGCAGCAGGCCGCTCATACGGAACAGGATGATGTTTGTGATGCATCTGATGAAGATTCTGTTGGTGAAATTGATCTTCATGAACATTTTGGTGATCAGGCATATAAGCATCTGCTCGACGATGAAAGCCCTGAAGCCATCATGCGACAAGTCAGTGGGGGCATTTGATTGGAATCATCTTTGCAGGTTGGAACCCTGCAGGTAACCAGCAAATAACAATAATTAATATCTTTCTTTATATTTTAATTTTTCTAATGTGTCAATTCACATCATGGATTTTCATGTTGTACACTGCATATTATTCCAAATGTATCCAGTGAGCATTGGACATTTCAATTTTTGACCGAATTCAGCTTGTGTTAAACAGAAGTTGTTGTGCGAATAGCGGTGTTTAGACTAGTGGAACGAAAGCATATGATTGATTACTGAAAATTGTTTTGTACGGTGCTTGTCGTACAAAACATAAGTTTGTGTGCGTGAAATACCAAACATCTTCATATCGTTTTGGTACAGAATTTCATTTTTTTATGTGATTTTTTTCTATTCTCAAACCCCACATCCTCATACTGACAGAAGTCAACATTTGCTCAATAGTGCAAAACATTTATTTATCCCAAAACTAATCTTTTTTTCATACAGATCAAATTATAAAATGTTAGGGTGGACAAATAATAATGATTATTTTTACGCGGCTACAGCAGTGACAGGGGCGGCCATGGGGTTTGGATTGTATAAGCTTTACAAGAGGAAGAATTCTACTCAGTAATTTATTCTCAAAGATGTTTTCTTTTTACGTAATTGTGATTTTTTTTGTTTTTTTTTGAGGCCGCCGCTGATGCATCATTTGGAGGGCCATTACCTTGCTCAGTTTCAGAGAAGTTTGAGCCTCATCTTATACGGCGGAGGTAGAATCAAAATAATGAGTTATTTTGACATTTATGCAGAAAACATTGTGTGTTTTGGTGATTTGTAGGTGATTTGAACGAGATGTTTAAGGTGGTGCAGACAGCTGGGAATGATTCCATCAAATGGCAAGAGGAGTGGGATTCTCTGGCGCAAAAAAAATATGATGAAGGGAAAAAGCGCTTGAAAACCAATCCACAAGGTACATAGCTATCTTTTTCATTGGAGCAATGCATCTTTTTCTTATTCATTGAAACTTTTTGAGAACTCTTTTTATTATTTTTATTTGAGGCGCGGCATCGGCATTTTTGAAGGCGTGCAACTACTCCCGAACTGGCGCGTTTTTCATTCGTGGTTATCCCCAATACGACAATTTCAAGGTAATGCATAATAATAGAAATTTTCGAATTGAATCAAAATGATGTTTTGAAAGCCGAATAAGATTACATCGTACCTCAAAAACTGTCAGTTTTGAACATTTAAATTGATTCATTTTGATGATGATAGGTCAAAGCATATACGCGAACGGACGAAGCATTCCGAATGGCGGCACCTCACCTCAACTTGCAAGAGACGCGAATTCCACTAAACGATAATTCCAGCACTCCTATGCTCGCTTATTACGGCCGCGCAGCCAAACCACCACCAGGTTACATTCACAAAAGCGGAAAAAATTCCCGAAAAGGATTTGAATAATACATCAAATGAAATCAACAATATTTTTTTGTTTAAAAATTTTGATTTTTTATCAGGTTTCGCGCGTTCGCCTCTAATTATCGCGAGTAGTGGGTACGATGGCGACATCGCGGAAGTGTGGTTTTACACGCGCGTTTTACTCGAGCAATACGGGTCCAAGAGAGGGATATCAATATCACTTTTTCATTTTTTCTTCAAATTTCATCGACTTTATTAATTTTTCATGTCAAATCCCTTTCTTTCACAAATTTTTTGTTCGGTTTTTAGATTTAATTTGTTGATTTTTGACGGACCGGGGCAAGGGACCGATGGGGCATGTAAGGGGACGAAACTGCGCCACGATTGGGAAGTTGTCATGTCCAGCGTGATTGATCACGCAGAAAGGAAACTTGGTTTTGATTTATCCAATGGTATAGCAAGTTATGGTATATCTCTTGGTGGATATTTATGCTTGAGAGCCAGTTTACATGAACCTCGCTTGCATGCAACCGTCCTCGACCCAATCAATCCATCTAATCGGTTGGCGATGTTCAGTAAATTACCAGCGTCCTTTGTCCATGATATGCTTTCAGAAACTCCTGGTACTGGATTATACAATAAATTTCTATGGTCTGTCATCCAAAAGAAGGGATATCAAGCACTGGCATCTCGCGCTCAAGTGCATGGTATTGACGTCACACAAAAAAGTACGTTTTTTGAACAAAATGTTTCATCATGATTTGCTTTGCCGATTTTTGCAATTGAGTATAAGAATTCATTCCCAATTTTTTTGATTTGTTAGATTGGCTGCCTAATTTCGTCAAAGAGCTATATCGATGGCATATCGATCCTACTGAGCTGGAGCAGTTACAGGTGCCGTTGGTAATGTGCGCTGCTGAAAGTGACGATGTTGTCGGTACATTATTCTATCCACAAAAAATCAATGTGTGCACGCATTTAACATCATTTTGGGTGTTGGCAAATCAATTTTTCTCGCAATTATTTTTTGTTTGTTCAGGGCCGACATCAAAACCCGCGGCACTACTGCCGTATATCAAAAAGAGTCCTGTTGGAGATCGCTGTTCTGTATTTGTTTGGGTTGTAGAAAATATACCAAACAGAACTTAAAACACGCTACTTACAATCATTTCTGTTATTGTTGTAATCTAGGTAATTCCATTCACCACTGCAGAAGGCGCTGGATCGCATGGTGAGGGGGGTGCGAGGTCGCTGGTTTGGGAGCGAGTCATGGACAACTTACTCCCGTTGTTGCGAAATGAGATCGATCGAAGAAACGATTGACATCATGCATTTTGACAAAAAACATTTTTTCAATTTTTTTACATGTTTTTGCAAGACCATCATATTTAAGCATCATTTGTCAGACAGCTGGATGTTGTTGTTTGAATTGTAGTTTGGTTTAGATCTAAGGTTAAGTAATAAAGGATGAATTTAAGGTATTCTTTACATTCATCGGTGTGCTGTGCAGATGCCAATTTGGCATGATTTTATTTTTTTTCTTTCAGAAACAATAATTATTTTTTTATCATTTTATACAGTTTTTCTTCATGTGTGTGTGCAATTCTTGAGGTTCAATTAAAGCAGTTTTTTTTCTGTTCACAGTTATCAGTGACGATTAATCAACAGCTGGCAACCTTAAGATATATTCTCTCTTTCTTTCTTGATTTTTAAGATAATTATTAATATAAAGTATACTCGTATTAAAGCATAATATTTTTGTTCTCACAAAGATATGGATAAGTTCACAGAAAACAATTATTATTTTGCGGCGACCGCCTTTACCGGTGCTGCTTTGGGTGTTGGTTTATACAAAATGTACAAGAAGCGAACTTCGCCGATGTACATTTTTTGTCTGTTTTCATGTACTACATCGAAATTTTCTAGTCAGCGGAACTCCGCGAATGAGAATTTCGATGATAGTTTTTTGTCAGTTCAAAAAATTCGTTCTTTTTTTGAACCAAAAATAGAAAAAACGTTTAAAATTTCAATTGAATCTTTGAGAGCTTTTGTTTTCAATTTCTTGTACAAGGAGCGAACAGCACCGGTTCTGTTTTCAAATTTTACCAAGTTTTTGTCGGGTCAAAGAATGCGTGCTATTTTTTGAACCAAAAAATTAAATAAAAAACATTTGAAAATTCAATTGAATTTTTTTGGAGCCTTTTTTTTCAATTTCTAATCCGTCCCAATCAGTGCTGGTGAGCCTTTTCATCATTATACCTTTTTCACCAATTTTGAGATGTGCTCGTGTCAGAATACATCCCCACCCTTTTTTTTAGATGTATTCATGCAAGAATGCATCTCCACCCTTTTGATTTCTTTGCTTAGGCCCCCCTTGACTCATAATTTAAAAGGCGGATACGTCGCCCAATTCCAGCGCAGCCTCAGTTTAATTCTCTATGGCGGAGGTACAAAAAATTTTGTATTGAAAATTTTACGTTGTCGCACCTTGTCATTTGATTTTTGCAAAACAATGCGCAATAAACAATATTTATTTTACAAACCGAAACATTGCATCAAAAAATGTTGCGTTCTGTTTTCGTACATTCAGTATTTCATGCAAATTTAAGGTGATCTGAATGAGATGTATAAGGTGGTTCAAGAGTGTGGAAATGATGCAATGAAGTGGTATCTAGGTTGGGATGGGCTAGCTGAAAGAACGTATGAAGCAGCAAAAAAGAGATTGAAGACGAATCCACAAGGTATGGTGTTGAACAAAAACCTGAAATGTCATCACATTTTGCTAATTTTCACATTTTTTGTCAATTGTTTTCAAAACAAATATTTTTTAATACATTTTTTCAATTTTTGAAAATTACAAAAAATCAGAAAATTCAAAAAATTGCAAAAATTAAAAAACGTCAAAATTTTGAATTTTTTGAACAAAAAAATGAAATTCCATCACATTTTGCTCATTTTTACACTTTGTTTTTGTCTTGTCGCTGTGCATCAACTTCTAATCCATTTTTCAAATATTTTAGGTGCGTGCTCGGCCCTTCTGCGTGCGTGTAACTACTCGCGTACCAGTGCTTTTTTTATCCGGGGGTACCCAAAATACGACCATTTGAAAGTCAAATCGTACAAGCGTACCGATGAGATGTTCCGTTTGGCGGCTCAAATTATGGGATTGGATGAGGTTAGAATCCCTTTGAAGGTATGTTGATCAATCTTTTGAAAAATGATCAAATTTTAATAGTTTTCTAATAAATTCGGAAACATTTTTTCAATTTTGACACGTGTGAAGGATAATTCCAGTACGCCTATGTTGGCATATGTCGCTCGCGCGGCCAAACCTCCTCCAGGGTTCAAGCACTCCCCTCTAATGATCGTTAGTAGCGGTTACGACGGGGATATTTGTGAGAGTTGGTTCTATTCTCGTGTGTTGGTCGAGAAGTATGGGTTTAACTTGATTATTTTTGATGGGCCGGGGCAAGGTGCAGATGCAGTTTTGAAGGGTACAAAATTTCGATACGATTGGGAAGTCGTGGTGTCGAGTGTAATTGATCATGCTGAGAGGAAGCTTGGTTTTGATCTGGCTCATGGCGTTGTACCATACGGCATCAGCTTTGCAGGGCATTTGTGCACACGTGCAAGTTTGCACGAAACTCGCCCACATGCGTACGTGTTGGATCCAATCAACCCTTCAAACCGAAAAGCCATGTCTGAGAAAGGGATATTGAAAAATGCGAAAAATCGAATCTTCAGAAAATGCAAATTTTGATATGATTTTTGTTCATTTTTCAGATTTTTTGATCCAAATCCCTTTCTTTTATCAAAATTTTAATTTTATGTTTTAGGTTTCACAAGTTTCCAAACGCTTTCATCAATGATATGGCTTCTCAACATCCTGGAAGTAATCTGTACACCATATTCTTGTGGTATTTCATTCAAAATAAAGCATACCATATGATCGCTTCACGGGCGCAAGTTCATGGTATCGATGTGGAGCATAACCCAAACTGGCTTCCCGACTTTGTGAAAGAAATGTACAAATGGCACATCGAGAATGCAGAATTGGCAAAGTTTCGGAAAGGGATTGTTGCATACTTTTTTTCGTGTTTTTTTGATGAGTTTTGTATTTTATAGATGTGCATTCTTTCATTCGTCTGAATTGTTTTTTCAAGGCTTCAAGTGCCGTTGATCATCTGCGCTTGCGAAAACGATCAAGTGGTTGGTCCAACGTCGAAACCGGGTGTTTTGATGCCGTATATCAATAAAAGTCCCGTGGCTGATAAATGCGTTGTGATTCCGTTCACAAATGCTGAAGGCGCGGGTTCCCATTGTGCTGGTCCTGGAAAGGAAAATAAAAAAACAATTATTGTTTTGCTATTTTGATACAAATTCGCACATTTTAACTTTTTTTTTTATGTTTTGAGGTGGAGCGCGTTCGTTGATCTGGGAAAGAGTGATGGATCATTTGTTGCCATTGCTGCGGGATGAAGTCAAACGCCGAAAAGATGAATTTTGAGCTTTCTTTTTTATTTTTTACGTTTATATTGCAGTATTTAAAAAATATAGTGAAATCGCATCGGATAAGATCGGTTTTGCATTATTTTCTTTCTTTTGGATCGACATTTTATATTGAACGGAGGTTTTTTGCGATTCAATCATGGCCAGTTGTTTTGGTGTGTGAGTTGTTGGTTTTAGTTTAGTGAGGTTTTAGATAGGATAATTGGTTAAATGAAGATTGCTTGATGGCAAATGTCATCAATCAGTACAAAACATTGCAGGACGCCAGTCCGATGTGCGTGTTCAAGTTATTTTTATTTTTCATTTTTGTCAAAGCCGATTTGATCAAAATCTTGATGATAAGATTGAGATTCTTTCAAAAATGCGTTTTTGATTTCATGATATTCAATTCATTGTTTTATTTATTTTTTCACCTTCAACCCGTTTCATGAACCATCATTTTAGATCTTATCGACGCTATTATCATTCTATCAACTAAAAATTTTACTTGTATTCGTGATTACCTTTTCAATCTGTTGTTTTGGAAATCATGAATTCTTCTTTTCGTTTAGCCTTGTTCGCTGCCATGGCTCTGTCTGGAGATGCGCTTCGTATGGATGGCGGAAATGACGGTGGTCTTCAGCAATCTCGAGAAGGGGAGGAAAGTCAATTTAATACGCCTGAGCAAAATGCTTGGCCGCTGATTGCTTCAGCAAGCCCGGATGAATCCTCTTCTTTTATCCAAGGCAAAAAGGGGTTGAAAAAGAGGGTGGGTGCAGCACGTCAAAATATTCTGAACAATGAAGATAGTGTAATCAAGAAACGTTTGGGGAAAGGCATTCAGCCCCAAACGAAAAAGGAGGCAGCCATTCAATCCGTGATGGATTCTAAACCATTGTTGAATTCACCTGAAACGGAGGAAATCCCTGATGATACCGCCTCAGAATCCCAATCGCCAGCCGGGCCACCGAAGTCGTTCGTGACAGCTGAAATCTCAGTTACTGGCATGACTTCGGCCGAACAGACGGCCGCAGTCAGGGGAATGGAGGTCAATGATCTCGACGATTTGAATGACATCTATGACACCCTTCTGCAATTTCCCGACTTCCAACCGCTCAAATTCAACATTGAAATCAAAATCCCGATGGGGAAGATGCCAGTCGGCAAGTTGTTTGGTTTCTTGCACGGCCTGTCTTCTATTCACGATAAGAATACAGACCGGAAGTTCTTTGCGAGGAAATTGTGTCACGTGAACGGGCCATACCGAAAGAGGCTACAACAGTTTGAAAATATGTATTTCCACAGTGTCAACGGGCACGCCGTCAATTCGGATGAAGCGTGGAATGATGTCATCCAGGGTTGTACGGAGAACGAAACGGAAGTGTTTTTCACTCTCTGCTCCAACCCGTTGTTCATCAAAGACATTAATATGCCGTAATACAAGGACAATAATACGCAGCATTATGTAAAAATCTCAAGGGATCAACCAGGATTTTTAAAGAATTATCTGACATACATAAAGTTCATACTATCAGGCAATTTATTTGATACGCGAGTTGTTTGTTTTAGTTTGGTGAGATTATATTTAGGATCATTAATTTGAAAATTCAAAATTGTTTGGTGGCATCTGTCATGAATCAATACAAATAATTACCAAAAAACATATTTTTATAGTCTCAAATGTGTGTACTATTTTTCTTCTAAAATGTTTTGATCAAAATTTTGCATCAATAAGATTCACCATTTCAACTATCAACTTTTTTCATCAATACTACAGCAACCTATCATTTGAATTATCAAATCACTTTTTTGAAACAATATGTACAAATATTATTCTTTTTTTCTGCGAATAATTGCAGTAAATTGCCTGCGCATGGAGTCTGCTCAACAGGAATTACCTCGGCGCGAGTTTACGGAGTCCGGGAGACGGATGAGAGAAGGCTTGCAGCAAGCGATCGATACAGGAAATGTACAAAAAGTGAAGCAGGCATTGAGCATGATTACCGAGTCAGCCGATGCAGATATCATTTTGAATTCAAGCGAATGCATTGACCTTGGAGATCGCAAAAAACAATTGTACTATTCTACCACGCCGTTGGCCCTGTCGCTGCAGCGTTTGCACCGCGAGATGTTTGGTCATACGATCGATATTAAGAAATCGTTCGATATCTTTGAGCTATTGTTGAACTGTCCACAGGTTGATCCAAACGCTTCGTCCATTGTTCTACCTCAATTCGACTATGTACATCCGGTTGTATTTTCTCTGCGTGCACTTCTTGATCCAGAGATCGAAGCACAGTGCTTGCCTAGTTGTAAGAAGGCCTTTGACATGTTGCTTGACAAAGAGGGGGTTGACTTGAGCATTCGACCGCAAATTGGAGATCAACTAGAACCAAGTGTTTTCGCTGCTTTACATGAACTGCTCCACGATCACGTTGAGCCGCGCGATTACGTTCCCACAGCCGAAGCTGTCGACGCCACCCTTCTGTTATGCAACCATCCAACAACGATTCCATGCCACATTCTCACGCCAGATTGCAACCCTGCGCGCGGTTCGCCACAGTCAACCATTCGATGTATGTTAGCCGGCATTCAGTCAACCATTCGATATATCTTAGCCTGCATTGGTGAAAACGAACCGTATGCTCTGCAATCAGCCTGTTTTGACGTGATTCGATTCATGGTCGACGCTGATCAACGCAGCTTCCGCGCTCTTCCCCTTGCAGTCCAGCCAGGCAAGTTAAGCAAAGACGAGTGCATATTCCTGCAAAGTCTACTCCCGCGCCAGGAACTCCACGCTCTTCAATCGTTCATCCACATCCACAGAAAGAAAGGTGTTTCTCTTGATGTGCTCCGCCGCATCGCACAGGCCTACCTCCTCGATCGTATGGTTCAATGCCACTTTTCAGGCAAATCTCCTCTGGTGCTCACCGATCCGGATGAGGAACGAATTCGCGCAAGTTTTTCAGTTCGTGGCTAGAAACGCCACAGTATTCTGTTTTGCAAACCAATGGATTGGATCGTCTGGTTGATCATTCATTTGTTTTGTTCTTGGTGTATCGTAGCAGTTGATAGTACGTTGAGTTTATTGATAGATTTCATTTTTCAGGCAGAAGTGCGTTTGCAATTCATTATTCCACGTGTCAATCCTTTGTGTGTTGATTTTGCATGTTTGGATTTGTTTCATCGAATCATTTTTGCTGTGGACGGTGTGATTGCACGTTCGTTTGCGTTGAAGAGTAGATTAGGTTTTGTGTTTTTGACAAGAAATATTTTCCTATGTTCTCGTGGAAAATATTTTAGCATTGATTTTTCTTTTTTGTGATACAAATGTTTATTCATGTCTTGATTTTCAAATCAAGTCATGAATCAAGACATAACGTCTTGATTTTCTGTACGAGTTTCTAAGTCACGTCAAAAAGACGATTTTTTTTTTCTTAGTTTTTCAATTTTCTATTCTTGATTTTCATGACAAACTACCATTTGGATTTGGTTTCAAATGGTAGTCTATAATTTCTTTTTAGTTTTTAGTAACGTGTGGTGTGCATTTGCTTTCGCTGACGAATCGATGCCTCGTGCTTTTCCGCAAAAAACATACCGAAAATTGGTGTGTAATTGGAAATGTTCTCTCGTTCTGTCCATTTTTTTTGCTTTTCATGTGGTTTTTTTATTTTGATGTCGGAAATTCACAACTTTTGCAAATTTGAAATTTGTGAATCTCTGAAAATGCTTTTTCGATTTGTTTTTTTTTTTATTTTTTTTGGTTTGCACGTTTTTTATCAAGAACATTTTCAAAATTTGAATTATTTCAAATTTTGATACGATATGCCGAAAATTAAAATTCTCTTGACAATGCACTCTTATTTTGCGTGTGGTTTTCATTAATTTCAATGGTTTTGTTGGCGCGACAACAGTAATCACCATGGATTTCCTTAGCGTTATTTTTGCATCTGCCGTCGACTGGTTGTTGAGATGTCGTAGATTTCAGATGTTCGTTAGGAATGATAGTTTTGTGTGTGAGGAATGAATTGTATAGCTTACGTTATACAATTCATTTGAAATGTATCATCATCTTGATTTTTTTACGATTGATACAGTATGTAATTATTTTTTTTTCAATGCGTGATTCGTTTTTCAAAAAGATTTCATCAAGGAAAAAACCAAGAAGTATTATTATCTCTTTTCATTTCGCCGAATAGGCTATAATTAAACTAATCATGAAGTTACCTTTTGTTTTTACAGCAGGATTGTTATTGACTCCTGTCTCTTCTATTTTTTTACAAAAGCCAGTCGAGTTGGAGGAAAGTTGTTCTGTGTTGGGGGGTAAAGCACAGATGAGGTCGGAAAGTGGGAATTGGCAGGCTGATGAAGCTGTTACCGTGTGTAACGGTTGCCAGCAGAAATTCAATTTACTCCATCGCAAACATCACTGTCGAATTTGCGGAAATATTTTTTGTCACGCGTGCTCTCGGAGGCGACCAGAGTACGGCAATGAACGAATGTGTTATACTTGTCATTTGGAAAAGGCAGCGGATCAATACGATTTTGGCCCTCAAAACGAGCAAAGCAATGCAGCGACAAAAGAAGCGGAAGCGGAGAAAAGAGAAGCCGAACACAGGGCCTATCAGCGCCAACGTGAAAAGGACGCTCGTGCACGCGTAGAAGCCAAGCGTATGCGCGATAAATTTGCTCGTTTTGATCAAGAGACCTACGCCCGCGCTGAGAAGCGCAAAGCTTCCGCGAAAGCTGCTGAGGCTCCGCAGACGAAAGAACAATTCGGCTTCCATGTTGGAGATAAGGTTGTCCTTCACGGTCTGGAAAAGAGACTCGATTTGAATGGAATGTCTGGAAGAGTTGTTGGATTCGAAGGTGATCGCATGCATATTCAAATCAATGTGCCTGGTCAGAGTCAACCTTACATTGGCAAATTCAAGTCGGCGAACGTATTAACCCCGCATGATTTTGTACTTCAATATTGTGCACTGATCAATTGTATACAAAACGGGCATACCAATATATATAAAAAAGATGAGTACATGAGCTCTTTTCAACCAGATCAAACACGCGGTTTGCAAAGTGTGGTGGATGCCAAAACAATTGACATGATCAACAAATTACATGATTTTTTCAAAACGGAAGAAGACCAACTTGCTGCTGCTGGAACATTCGCAAACGCTGCCTTCAAAGTCAATTTCGTTCCGCCGTCCATCACGTTGACAGATGCTGCCCAAAACGGCAAAGTTACAGTGGGTGAATATTTAGCCCCCAAAAAAGACGTGACCGACAAACAGCAAGCCGACTTTCAGAAGTTCTGCAAGGTTATTCTCAAGTTACAAAAAGGGCCACTTACAAGGAAAGAGCAACTGTCGACGCATCCTGATAAGATTGTACCATTCGAAGATTTAGTTGACAAGGAAACCTTTAAAATGCTCAATGAGTTGCCAAATTTTTTTCTTGGCTCGAAAGAATTACAAGCAAAAGCTACTGATTTCGCAAATTCCGCTTTCCTTGTCACCGGTGAACCACCATCTGAAATTACCTTGACACCGGATGCCCAGAAGATAGACATCAATAGCTATTTTCACACCGACAAAGAAGTACACACAGTGGAAGTACCTGACCAACCAAAATCGTTACTCAAACTCCCGGAAGACCTAAGGGACGAAATGGAAACAGGCGCGTCCGGTTTGGAGATCAGGTGGTTTATACATGATTTTATTATCAAAGTGATTGCGCAAGAGAATCGAAATGCACGATTGCAAGATCGACACGCTTTGGAAAATGGTGACGCATGGTTCAAACACTACGGATTTTTACCAACCAAAAAGGTATTCGTGGAAAATCCATACGACACAAGAAAGATTAGAGAGCTTTTAAAGGAGCGTCTCCATGTTGATGAACAATTTGTCGAGAATGTAGAGCGCGCTTGGAATCGACCGAAGCAAGTACCTAAACAACCAACATTGTTAAACAAACTTCCAGAAGAACTCATGAAAATCATGAAAACTGGCGCGTCAGGATTTGAGATCAGGAGGTTTATACATGAATTTATTTGGGATGTAATTGTGGAAGAGAATCAAAATGCAAGGCTGCAAAATCCAAACGCTGTGGAAAATGGTCACGCATGGTTTCAACACTACGGATTTCACCCAACATTTGTGAACAACCGAAACGGCAAAAGCAAGATCAGAGAGCTTTTAAAGGATCATCTGAATGTTGATGAACAATTTATCGAGAACGTACAGGACGTTTGGAATCGAGACAAGCAAGGACCACCAAAATTGTTATTGAATCTCCCTGAAGAACTCAAGAAAAAAATGAAAGAAGGAGCGTCCGGTAAGGAGATCAGGTTGTTTGTTCATTATTTCATTAAGAAAGCAATTGAGGAAGAGAATCAGACTGCGAGGCGGCGAAATCCAGACGCGTTGGATAAAGGTGATGCATGGTTCAAACGCTATGGATTGTACCCATCCAGGAGTTTATTTGTGGAAAACCCAGACGACACAACCAAGATCAGAGAGTTTTTATCGCATCTCTTTGCTGATGAAGAATTTATCAAGGAAGTGGAGCTCGCTTGGAATCAAGCAGCTGTGCGCGATGAGGAAGATGGGGATGAAAATGAAGATGAACCACACGTAGAAGAATTTCACGAAGTTTTCGATCCTTCGCAGGACGCTTGGAGCCACGCCACCAAACACAAACGCGGGTGCACTTTCAGCCCAGAACCATGCACCATTATGTAAAAGATCAATCAATTGCTAAATATTTTGGATACACGTGCATTGTACAACATTCAAAGAATTATTTGAAATGCATTTGATTTTGTTTTACTTTTTTGGGTACAATTAGCATAAGATAATTTGGTTGAATTTCCTTTGTCTTGGTGGTTGATGTGCAGATAGTCTTTAGTTGGTAGGTATTGGATTAGATCATTTTTCATTTTAGAGTGAGGCATGATTGATGATCATGCCTCACGAGAACAGCGTGCAGGAGCTGTAATATTTTTTTGTACAGTCAAGATTGATTGATGCCTTGTGTCTTTAATTGATAGTGAAATTACAGGACACCAGTCCGATATATTTTTTCTACTCTAAAATTATTGAGATTTTTATGCGTGTGTGTATCATTCTGATTTGATTACCCAGACAAGAAACTCAGGATACTAAATATTGGGCGAGCAAACCATTTCTTCCTAATACAATATTCACAGCTATTATCAAAACAAATAAAATTCTGATCTATTGCCATTTTTTTCATCACGTACAATAATATCATGAAATCACGTGCAATTGTTACCGCGGGGTTGGTTCACCAAGAATGCGTTGCGTTGCAGCTTTATGGATCGAGCGTACATGTATATATGTAGTTCTCTTCAGTGTATATATGTATTTCTTTTTATTGTTTGATTTGATTTTTTGTTTTGAACATTCGTTTTTGTGTTTGCACAGGTCAATGAGGCAGGGTTGGTGCAGATGGAGGCTCCTCCGCAGCCCACATTGTCTGCTTTGGATGATGCTGTGAGAGGTGGTCGCCGAGAAATTGTTGCATTGCTTCTTGTACACGAAGGCATTGATGTGAACGGCAATGGTCATCGTTGTCCGCTTGCTTCCGCTTGTGTGAGCGGTCACATAGAAATTGTTGAATTGCTTTTGGAACGTAAAAATATTAATGTGAACGGCCCTGCCAATTATTGCCCGCTCTCTTCCGCTTCTGCTTATGGGCGCAAAGAGATCGTTAAATTGCTCCTTGACCGTGATGATATTGATGTCAATGGCCATGGAATGTTTTGCCCGCTCGCTTCCGCTTGTTCTTTTGGTCTTAAAGAGATTGTAAAATTGCTCCTTGACCGTGATGATATTGATGTCAATGGCCATGGAATGT
>JACLAD010010841.1_pt1 | contig 34070 bp, 43 predicted proteins | sample 8027901 | NCBI WGS metagenome assembly JACLAD01 (sample SAMN15725071, study PRJNA655200) | protist metagenome | isolation source: fluorescence activated cell sorting (FACS) single amplified genomes of... | place: Spain: Blaines Bay Microbial Observatory, Mediterranean Sea | collected 2016-07-05 | reverse complement strand
CTGATCACATCCGGCGTTGCTGCCTCCGCGCCAACTGCCCGCAGCAGCTTGTCCTTCAGCAGTCGCTCAGCAGTCTCAACTTGCCAGATCTTCCCCGTGATGGTCAAACGCCTCAGCTCACATGGATCAATCGTCTGCTTCTCACTTACGGACATTACTGCGCCAAATGGACATCTTTTGCAAGTCGAATCATCCTCAAAGACCAGGCCGACGCTCGAAGTAGGAACATCAATATGAATGGTAACTTCGTGCATGCTTCAATAGGATATTGACTTTTTGTCTCAGATTGTTGAAGAGTCTAAATATATTGTAAATCGTGAATTCTGATTTTGGTTACTATGCATGAATGCCATCACAAAACATCTGACAATAATGACAATTTCAATCTTAAGGTATGTTCATATAAAATGTTGACACAACGGTCAATTCACCCCTGAAAACGCCTTAATCGGCACCTTCCAGGTAGATCCATACAACTTCTCAACACACATCTCCGGTCTCGCCGGGGATGCGAATTCCCTGCCGCGGATATCCAACGTTCTTGAACCTATAAAACAAAATTGAAATTTAGACTTTGAAGAAAATTGATAGAACATGTCACAAAAGTAATATAAACAACCCTTTTTTAACCTAATGGATGAATGCAATCTTCTAATTGTAATTCTTCGACCTGCCACCAATCCTCCGAGTAAACATCAAAATGATACTCCACCTTCGCTTCCATGCCAAAATCATCTCCCCCGAAGAGACTCGCACTGCCAAAGCCATCATAATCCGCACACATCCTTCCAACCTTATCCTCCCAGGGGTCAACACCAAATTGATACGAGCGCCCCCCTTGAAATTTATGCATGCTCAACTTCCGTTGAAATAAAGACCAATACTCCTTCGGCACAACCACATCAACATCCCTGGTATGCGGTAGAATATCGTTATCGCGTACGGCACCGAGCAGCGTACCGTACATTAGGTAGTATGGTATGTCATGGTTAGTGAACCATGCGGTGAGGTCTTCTAGCATGAGGAAGAGGAGATCATTGCAGCACATTGTTCCACGTGTGATGTTGATTGATCTAGTTGCATTCCATGAGCAGGATGGGTCGCGGCTGCAGATGGGCGTGCGGCAGAAGATGGATTGCGCGCCGTTACCTCCTTCAAACCCGCCCCCTAGGTGATCGAATCCACCCATACCAGCGTATAGACCACTTGGACGGGATTTCTCGCCATGCATCACTCCAATCTTCGTGTACAAATGCTGTAAGTTTTCTGAGAGCACCTTCTCAAAATCTAATGTTGCTGGTGGTGCTGCTGCTGTTGCCGTATGTGCTGGTTGTACCAGGAGCAATGACGCATGCTTTGCCAGTGGGATGGTGAGAGCTATACTTGCAATGAATAGTGATGGGCCGAGAACCAGCCTGCGTTTGATGCATGTGAAATACACGCCGAATACTGTAAGTGCTACGGTTAGCTGCACGCCGAGAAGGAGGAGGAGCATCGGCATGATAGCTGCTGTGGTTTCGTGTTTTGGAATTGATGCTTTTGCTTTTTGAGATTTGGGCGTTGGCTTTTTCTCTGCTTGTGCTGCTATCGGTGCAACCTCAATCTGCCATACGTCATTACTATAATACCCATCTTTCGTCAGCCCACCGAACATTACAACTTCATTCTGACCCTTACTTAACGCACACATATGCCCCCGCGGGGTCACCTCTGGTAGTGAATGAATACTCTTCCAAACGCCGTTGACATCGGTCAACGCCCACATACCCTCCACTGGCTTATCTGATTGATGCCCACGGAGTGTGCCGTACCCGCCGAGTACAACTAAGGTGTCTTCAAGCGCGAGAGAATCGATTTGCCGTTTTAGGGGTAGGAATACCGCGGTCATGCCAACACTTCCCTGCCATGGGGATGCACTAACTTGCTGGATCCACTTGTTAAACGGAGGCGCGCTACGCCATACATTCCCTTCATACCCACGAGATGACCTTCCACCGAGTACCCATACTGAATCTAATCCGTATACAGCGACAAGATCACTACGCGCCGACCAAGGTGCATCCGCCAACCTATCCCATTTCACTCGATTCACATCCGGCCTAGCCGGATCGTAGTTGCCAACATTGCCTTGCCAAACCTCTGATAATAACAAACCGTCACTTCGCCGTCCTCCTAGCATTAGAAACAAACTGGAATCGGGAAATGAAACCGTCGCGAAGGAACACCGTGGAGACCAAGTGGAATTTGCGAGCTGCGTCCAATCCTTACCATTGACGCTTCTCCAAACATCATTTCGATGCACGCTAGTCACATTATTCACCTCTTCTACACCGCCAAGTACAAATAATTCATCCCGTACAACCACCACACCAAAATATGACCGCGCGCCGAAGCCTGCAAATCCGGCAAGCTTCCAGTTTTGCCCGAAATCAGCACTATACCATATATCTGGTAATCGACCGTAATCGAGCGAGCGCAATGGTACCATCCTACCATCTAACTCAACATGCCTGCCATGGTATGGGATAGTCGGGTCGTAAATCTTCTCCTCCCCACTTTTATTCCCGGTCAAATTCGCAGGAGCCGAGATACCAAGCGGCCGTACGCCATGCCCACCGAGCAGCCAGAATCTACCGTCAGGTGTGGATGTACAGGATTGACCGGTGCGCGGCGGCCAACTTGCCGCGGCGGTGAGCTGACTCCATTTTGATGGTAGATGGTCTATGTGTACCGGTAATACATGCTTGTCGTGCGTCAATTTTTCAAAGAGAATCGCATCCTTCTCCTCGATGGACAGGCCTTTGGTGCAACTCGATGATAAGTAACACCGAACCTCCTCGCCATGCGGCCAGGTTGTTGCGCTCACGCAAAAACTATGCTTCTTACACCTTTCCAGACACTCAGCGAATGGTACCGACTGGAAATTGCCAACATCTCGCCTACCGACACATCGCCTATCCTTCACTACGCGCCAGCCCGGCGGTACTGCAAATGCCTCCACACTTCTCCCACTGCTGATCATATAAATCTTGCTCTTCTCCAGCGCCAACGGAAATAAATTCGACCACTGGTCAAAAAAGATCTGCCCGCTCGGACACTCCGACAAGACCTCAGAGCACAAACCCACAACATAAACGAATAATTCGTTTGTGGAGAAATATTCAATTGGAAATGAAAATGTAACACAAAATGTCCAAACAATACAATGAGAATGACAATTTCACAATCAGGTGATTTCAAAAATGTGTCAACTACATTGACCAAATTCCAAAATCTATCACTCCACCCCTCTAAAGCAGCGTCCGCTTTGACAGCAAGCCCTTAATATAATAAACTTGAAATCCGCTAATAAACACCATCACCGCCAACTCAATAAAGCTAAAGAACAACGCCCGCCGATGCACCGATTCAATCGTTTGCAAATGCCCCTTAGTACGGATCCAAAAGTAACTTGTCTCCGTCTGTGCCTCGCGCAATGTCCTTTCAATGCGTTTCATATCACTGGATAAATCATGCACATCCTCGTGGCTCATTGCCTTGCGATCGCCGACACCCAGGATGATGGTGACCTGCGCTTCATCAAACCAGCCGTTGTGGTGCATGGTAAATGTGTAAGTGCCGGCTTCTTTGGCTTCGACAACGAATAAACTCTCTGTATTTTCAACTGGATCGAACACCGGTGTACCATCGGGGCCGAGGATGGAGAACTTGATTTTGCCCTCCGCGCCGTTAGCGAGCCGGCAGAAGAAGCCGCCGCGCAGCATCGTACCCGGTTCGGTAACGTCTTCAAACCTGGAACACATGAAAATGTATGATTTTGATGGAAGAGATTGCACCCGTCAGACTTTGAAAACAGGTTGGTGCTTGCCTGCGATCGAAATGAGCTATCAAAAGAAATAACTTTACGCAAGTACAAGGCAGCGGGTCGGACCTAGTGCGCGGATTGCCGCTCAGCCACGTCGTGTGTTTGGCGAATCCATCGGCGGAGGGGTTCTTTCGCAAAATTGGTTTCAATGTGATGGCCGAGCCAAAGGGCGAAGCCCTTCAAGTAGTCTGGCCATCATGGTGTTTTAATCAAAGCTGACCAAAAGCACATCGAACAGACAGTAGTAACGTCGTTTTGTTGTACAATGCTGATGAGTTGCCTGTGTACGTCAGGGGATCAGCACGCTGCAGATAGACCTCCCGCGTTTCGCGCCGCGCTGCCGGTAAAGCACGATAATTCGTACAAGAAGTGGATGGAATAAGTGATTGCATGCATTACTACAGCCACAACGGTTGCCACTCAAAGCTGCCGGACCTGGTCGTGTCCCATGCTGTAGTCAGGGGTTATGATTCGTTCGTGAATTTGGTGTACCCAATTTTTGGATTATTTCATCATCTTTCAAACCATCCCCCGCTGCACTACGCTGTGTTATGAAAACGGGTTTCGCCACAATCCTGGCAAACCCAACATAATCATCCCTTATTTGAACACAAATTCTTCCTGACGCGGCTGGATTGGAATAGTCAACATGTGCTCAGGCATCAGGTCCTTCATAACGTCATCCCAATCCGCAAGTACCTCATTTGACGCCTCAACATAACCTCAAAGTCATCAATTTTCCATCAAAATCAAAGAAAAAGCATCAAATTACAACGAAAAATGAAAAAATATATACTTTCCTCGGCTTCCCAATTTCCATTGTAGGGCTTCTCATCTGCATAGTCGCCACCCCCTCTGCCTCTCGGACTATTCGCTAAATAACCTCAAATACAATCAAAAAGAATTAACTTGCATCAAAAAAGCACCAAACCACATGGATTTTATGCACAAACATTTTTTGATTAATCACAAACATTTTTCGGTTTCCAAAAAATGTTTGTGGTTGATCAAAAAATGTTTGTGGCGATTCACAAACATTTTTCGTATTCAGAAAATGTTTGTGGCATTATAACACATTTTTGGTTGAATTCGCAAAAAAGAAAAAAATATTAAATTAAAGTTTGCGAAATTGAAATTTGAAAAACGTGATTTTGCATCAAAATTGGCCGAAATTCAACCTCAATGCTTGATTTTTTCACTTTTTTTCAAAAAAATTAAAACGTACTTTCATCGTCAGCGCTGTACACTCCACTGGTTGCACTCTTGTCTTCAGCATATGCCCATATACATGGTAAAAATGTGGTGAACAAACTTCGCATGATGTCAATTTGTTTCTGTTTGCTGAACCATATATTTTCATTCAAAATGAACCATATCATCACAACAAAAATCACTTTCTTTACATTTACATCACTCAAATTTCAATGTCAACACGTACCGAGTTGATGCTATCCGCGGCGCTGCTGGTGGTAATAGCATCACTTGAAAGAGCGGCTATTACAATAAATAAATAAATAAATTTAAAAATGAAAGAATTTAAAAGAATTTTGTTGAAATTTCTTATGTTTTGATGAAAAAAATCGAGTTCACACTTTTTTGTCATTCAAAAAAAACCTTTGGTTAGGTGGGCGGTGACGAGCAGCTGCACGCAGTGCTGGTGGAAGAAGGTTTGGTTTGTGCCAAGGATCATATCTAGGTATTTCTCCAAGCTGGACATACGGCTGCGAATTTGCTTACGCTTGGTTTGGATCTCCGTCTTCTCCTCCTCTGTTTTCGCATTCTTGACCGTTAGCTTATTCTTGTCTAGATGACCCTCAAACAACGCCCGTACATGGTCTCTAAATATCGACACCTAAAAAACGAAAAAATATTTTGAAAAAAATGGATTTGATTTGACAAATGCGGAAAATGATTGAATTTTTGTACAAAATGATGAAAAATTCGAAAAAATACATTTTTTGAAAATCTCTTTCTTGGACCCAATACTGGCCGTCTGCGCTGATGCTGTCGCATTTATCTTGGCACAGCTGCCCGTTTCCAGTCGATGGTTTATCAAACCCAAAACCAGGAGGAGGACCTCTATCCCTATCCTCAAAAAATATTAAGTTTTGATTCGAAAAAAATGAAAGCTACATGAAACTGATTGAGTTTACATGTGTTTTCGTTATTTTGATTCAAAAAAATAATTACATCGAAAAAAGGATTTCCGCTCATGCTTGAACTCGCTCTTCCTCCCGGACCCATTCCGCCCATACTCCCCATCCCCATACCTCCTACAAATATTGAAATTCAAAAAGATAAAAAAATGAAAAAAAGTATGAAAATGATCAATTTTTGCTGGAATTGCACGTCTTTTGATAAAAAATTAAAAAAAACAAAATACAATTTTTTTGATTTATTCTAAAATAATTTTTTGCAACGTAACTTCATAAACTCAAAAATACGATTTTTCAAAAAATGAAAATAATCAAATCTTGAACTTGTTTTCAGTCCAAAACATAAAATGTCATCGAAATTACAAAAAAAAATCGAATGTCAGTCCTTTCCAAAAACCCATAGCACCGGGAAACCCTCCAGGGTACATACTATCCCCCGGTCTGCCACCATGCATATCCGGCCATATGCTGGCCTGCGCCAGGTTTAACAAAAGGGAAATGAGTATTTGAGTCATGATAACTGGTTTTGAAAACAAACTTGAACAATAAATTAATCATGAGCATCAAGGCAACATACAATCAAGACAACATAATGAAGAATAAAATTTTAGAGTGTTTACCTTCACTACATAAAAATGCAATAGTGAAGGTGTGTTACTAAATGAAAATTAAAAAATGATAAAAAATAAATCCTGCACAAAATATAAAAACTTAAACATCATCTAACCCGCATTTACATATCGGGCTTATTATCTCGTCTGATTTCGAATCACCGCCAAACCAATGCTACGCAACTCGGCCTCCCAACAACGAGCCTCATGTTCGTATAGCGCCTTCAGCCTTCCGTTGCGTCGGACACGAACCTCTTCTGTAATGATTCAAAAAAACAAAAAGTGAAGCAAAAATACGGATATTTGATTGAAATTTTGAAAAACTGTACCGTTCGCGCAATTGATTTCGTTATCGACTATGGACTGAGCTCCCTTCTGTGAGTTTCCAAAATCAAACCTACAAAACAAAAAATAAAATTTGCCAAACTGAAATTCGAAAAACGCGAAATTGCATCAAAATGCACTAATTTCAACCTCCGTGCTTGATTTTTTTGTTTTTTTCAATGATGTACTTGAGTTTGTTTTCGAACCACATTGCTCGTTCTGTGCACGCATTAATGTCTTTTACGTACGCCTCCTTTTTGGCCATCCTAGAAATAAAAAATGTTGCGTATCGAAATTGTCTGAAATTCGACCTCCGTGCTTAATTTTTTCGATTTTTTTTTCATTGAAAAAAGTACGCATCTCGCTCTCTCACAGCGTTGATGATGATTTGGTCCGGTGCTTCTTTAGTCATTGTGGTATCGATTACAAAATAAATATATTACTTTACTCTAATTTTTTCTATTATGTTTTGTATACTCTCTTGGAAAAATGTTTGACCTATCAAAATAAATTGGTCAAGATTCACACTACTTTTGAATTCTGAAAAATATTATGACATTAGCAAAAATTGTGATGGATTGGACAAGGAAAATAAACGCATGAAAACATTATAATTCAAAGGAATTAAAATAGAAACAAAACTAACAAAGAAAATCTAAATGATTCAAATGATCTAAATTGAAAACATAATCTAGCAACACTCACAATAAAAACAAATATGTTGAAGGTATAAAAATTAGTTTGGTAGCATAAAATTGAAAGCGAACATTAGATATATCTGCAAGAATAATGTAATAATACGCGATGGACACGTAATAATTCATAAAAGAAGTGGGTGTAGAAGTGATTTAGCAATCGCCGGAATGGCTCATACAATTTGCCGCCACGAACCTTGCCCTCGGATAGTGTACCCATGGCACTGGTCCCTGGTTTGCGGGTCGGTGCAAATCCCAATTTTCGGTTGCTGGTCTTCCGATGTATGGCAATAATTGCTAAAAAACAAAAAAAATCATGCAAAAATGATGTCATTTCTAAAAAACAAAAAAAATGTACGGGTGCTCTGTGGCCTTTTTCGACGTCCAGATTAGTCGGCCGCCAAGCAGGTCTCGACACACTCACCAAATCGCTAAAATCGCTCGCGATGAACTTATCGTTTTTCCTCCCGGGTTTCATATCAAAAAAGTTTTTGTTATTGAAAGGCCTGTGTACATCAAATGCATCCTCACAAACAAAAATGTTTTAAAAAATAAAAACAAATAAATAAAATTATTAAACAAAATTTAAACCAAAATGAAAAAAATACCGTTGCTGAATCTTGAACTTTGACAACGCTGGTGCGGTTGCAGAATTTCACGCCAGTAGTAACATTCCACGCCCTGGTTTGCTGGCCGAAGCGCGGCTGCATTCCATAATTTTTCCTAAACCTAAAAAACGAAAACATTTCGATACAAGAAAGGGATTGGAAGTGAAAAAAAATAAAAATTTGCAGAAAATTGAAAAAAAATGTAATGTATTTTTGTTCTTTCATGATACACACGCGGTCGGCGGAACCAACCGCGCGTGTATCATGAAAATGGAAAAGTTGCAAAAACAATAAAACCAACGCATTTTCAAAATTGTATTATTTTTCCATTTTGAGTTCACTTTAACCTGATTTTAATAAAATTTTCCAGTTTGCACGCATCCATACAGGAAAAAATATGTCACAAAAGTGATAATACCCCTTTCCTAAACACTGCGTGTGCTTCACTTCCCATTCCTACTATTTCTGACTTTGCATCCATCCTCAATCAAAAAAATCAAATAATCTATCTAGAAAATCGATTGCTTGTGTATGTGTGTGTGAAATTAAACCGAGAATCGGTATAGCTTCTCGATCGTTGTATTTTTGTCCGTGCTTTTTCGACCTTTTGATAGTCATTTGCTATGTCTAGTGTCCTCGCTACTGACTGTCCAAATCTGGATATTTGCAAATGAAAATATTTTCTGTGACTTGAAATTTTCAAAAGTAATCTAAAAGAATACGTTGCAAGGGTTGCCATATAGTCGGAGGCTCGTTTATTTAGTGTGGAATTAGGGTATGGTAGTGACTGTCCGAAGCTTTTATCCTCACTCCCCCACTTCATGTTTGTATCGTGTGGTGCTCGCAACATGATTAAATTAATTTATTCTTTCTCTCTTTGTTGATGCAGAAATTATGATTATTATGATTATTTGTTCAAAAAAATATAAGGATTGACAGAATCAACCAATTATCGTGTGACTAAGAAAATTGGATTGTTAGAAAAAAAAACATTATTTGAATGGAAATATGGGAGAATTGATACATGTATGATCATCAGATAATTATTATATTCGTAATTTAACAAAACATATTTTGAACATCAGATAAATATTCTATTCATATTTCATAATTCAACAAAAAATAAATATTCTATTCATACTCAATTCCACAATTCAACAAAAAATATCGTCAATAAATGGTCTGCAATAAAACATCTATATATTTGATCTTAAGTTGCAATATTTGGTGTGAAAAGGATTGGTATTTGAAACCCGCACACGACTGAATTACTCGTCACCAACCTAAAAAACAAAATTAAATTTGAGATAAAAGAAATTTGGAGAAAAAAGTAAAACATTATGCAAAATGAGTAAAATTTGATTAAAACAAAATAGAAAATACTAAAAAAGTTCTAACAAATACAAAAATTACATTTTTGAAAATTCGATTTGTTACCCTGTTCGGATCATTAGAAGATGCCAAAAATCGAATGTTCAAATTTCAAATTTTTAGCTTCGGTATACTCAATTTTCACCAAAAAATCATGTTTTCAAGCGTAAAAGTGATGTTAACAGTTAATATCCATTTCTCGAACCATCCTCTGTTTTTTATCTTGAGGTGTTCGATTTCCTCCCCATGGACCATACACTGTCCCTCCGACCTAAAAACAAAAATTGAAATTTTGAAAAAAATGATTTTGATTGAAAAATACATGAAATAACCAAAATTCATCGGAATTTGATAAAGAAATGTAAATTTCCTTTCTTGGACAGGGCAGATTTTGTGATGCTAATTTCGGTGCTCTCTTCCTCTGTTTCCGATATACCTCCATTTTGCCTGGCTTCTCGATTCGACTCAACCTAAATACAAAAAATATATTTCAAATTGTGTAAGATTCTGATGATTTTGTGAAAAATGTACGTCAGATTGAGAGAGTGTTGCGAGCTTGTCGATGAATGCAACTATGGATTTGTGGACGATCGGTTCGCTTGTCGGTGGCAGTGGGTCAAATGGACTCTCGGAGCATCGCGTCCCGAGCTGTACCTAAACACCAAAAATAAGTGAAATACTTATAAATGTAATGAAAAAAGTATTAGATTGCACCCGTCAAGGGTTGGCAAAGGCAATGGGCTTGCCACGGCTTGATGCCCTGCATCAAAATATCACTGGTGATGGTCGAGACCCTGGTGGGTGCGGAGAGCGGAGAAGAGAGGATCTCCCCGCCACGACACGCACGCCGAGCTCCAGAAAGAGCTCGAAAGAAAAACCCAGGAGGTCGAAAGACAAGCCCAGGAGATCGAAAGGCTTCAGAGCAAACTGCGGGAGCTCCAGCCTCTCTACCAAAGTAAAAGCTGCGGCGATAGAATTGATGCCGTGCAGACTTGTCCTCATACAGAAATTTCCAACGTTACGTACCCTTGTTGCTACGAGAGGGGCGCTTTGCAGCACCGCCGGAAGGCGGCAGCCTGCATGCGCCCTTTTTTTCTTGTTTTACTTAGCGTCAGAAGGTTCATTTGGGCGTGGGTGCAGCACCGCAGCGAGACTATGTTTGCCATGCGCCATTTACCATTGCAACCTGAAAAAGAAATTCGATTCTCGCCACATGCTGGCAGAATCAACATCAAAAATCAACATTCCTTCCATTAAATGAATGGACGTATTAGATTGCACCCGTCAAGCTTTGAAAAATGTGGTGGGCTAGCCAAGGCTTGCCAAACTACATCAAAATCCTCGCTTGATCAAGAATCAAGGGTTGGTTGATGGCTTCGAAACGGCGTCGGACTTTCCCTAAAAAGAAAATAACGAAAAAGTGGATGCCAGGCGAAATCAGAGAGGTTATTCTGCGCACCGCGCGAGACTCACACAGCGACTATCGCGCCGTTTGTGGAAATGCGAGTTTCGAATTGAACATCGTCCGCACCACATTACACCTGCTAAATACAGTTGACAACCAGTATGTGGCGCCAATCCACAAAGATATCAAACACGCCCAGATCAGCGCGATCTACGCGTGCGGCGTTCTCAAATGGCGTAAGGGGCGCGGCGCTCTCGTGATATGTGAAAGCGGCGTCGAATTATGGGCGCCCGACGGAGACGACGACAGGAAGTTGGTTTGAAAGTTACAACTTCAAAACCGTGGCTTGAGTTTTTGATGGGATATTGGGACGGGGAATGCTGGCCGTTCGCAGATACGTGCTCGCGGAGAGAGACACGGCGGGCTTCTGGAGGCACTTGTGGCGCTTTGAGCTGGTGGAGAGAAAGGCGCCCATAGTCTTCGATATGAACCGCAGCAACACTCTCGAAATTGATTGGCTCACGGATCAATCGATTCTTAGCAAACAAGCCGCCCGGCTGGTGCTTAATCCGCGCCACACACTGTTCCAACGCGTGTTTGACGCCGCGGATTAGTATGACGCTTGCCAGAATGAACGAAGGAGATTCAGGAAATATCGATTTACAGCGTCTTATTGCAAAACCGAAGTGAAACCCGATTTGTCAGTGTCTAACTCCGAGAAAACGAAGGTACCGCGAGTAGTAGCAACGCCGCCAGTTGACAACATTATGTGCGATAATGTTCCCATCGGTTCATTCGCGAAATTCGGTTCTCGCCACATCCTGGCAGAACCAACAACAAAAATCAAAATCCCTTGCATCAGACCTGCGGCGCTTCCACGCCGATCTCACTTCTCCATGAATGCACCACATCAAACGGCAAACCATACCTGTACGTATCATACAGTAACTTGACGTTGCTCAACCCATGCCAACTGGTCTCAAGGTAATGCGTATGCCGTCTCAAACCCTCTAAGACGCCGGCAAATAACTCCTTCTTCCAAGAGAATACATCATCAACCTCATCCTGTAGAAATTCACCACCCTCACTTGCAACTCCTTCCCGCTGCGCGTCATCACAACTCATCCTAAACCGCGTACAAGCAGGTGGTATCACTTCCGACGGTAAATTCTCTAGCTCCACTTCGACATTGTACATATCCAGATCTAATATTTGAAAATCTCTAAATGCAAGAGCTGTCGATGCCAACGCTGTACTCTTCATCTCATGCAACTGCGGCGCCATCAAAGCGCGTAATATTGTATACAAGTGTACGGACTGATCCGTCCAGAAATTGAGCATGTGTAGGTGCTGTACTATACTGGCAAAATGCATGAGGTCCATGTCACAGAGGCTGCGGAGACACGCGCGGAGCTCAAATGGGCGGGGTGGTAGTTTGGTGTAGGCGAGCACGCTATGGCTGCTTTTGCTTTTGTTACCTCCTCGCTGTGTTGGATCCGCCCCGCAGAGTACGCTTACAAAGAGATGCAATGCAGGTTCATGCCGCACGCGCAGTTTTGCTAGAGCGGCGATGCTTGCTTGCGCTTGAATCGGGGTAAGGGATGATACAATATGCTTGGATAGAAAAGCATCGCAAACGCGTGATGCATCCTTCTGTAACTCATACGTCGGTGTCTGCGGGAAGTTTGCCCGCTCCCTCGCGAACACGGTCAGTAGATGCTGTAATGATACAGACTGCATCTTATGCAGCTGATTCATCTGCGCGCTGATCAACGCCTTAAAAAAGGTCTCATCGAACACCGACGCGCGGGAGTACATGGATAATACGGTGCTGACCCCTTGCATTGTGTACGTAGAGAGGTTCTTCTTGATGTTTGGGATCAGCTTGCGCATTAACTCTTCATCTTGATGCGCGCACTGCGCCATTCCTTTCAGGACTTGGTTTACCTGCATTTCTGTGAGCCCGTCCGTTTTGTTATGTAACTCTTCACAGAGGGCGGTGAAGAGGTTTGGATCGCGGATTTTCATCCGGCCGAGGGCCATGAAGAGCATGGCGATATGCTGGCCGGTGAGTTGGTCACGTAATTCGATGAGGCGGGCGCAAACTGCCTTCATGAATATCTCATCAGTGATTTCCATTTTAGATAACACGTTGAGCAGGCTCACGCAATTCAGCGCGTCGAATTCATGCACCCTACTTGTCGCGAGGAAGATGAGGTCATGCATGAGAACTATCAAATCGTTGTGCGTTTCCGGGTGGTCGAACCGATTCATTGCTGTTGCGAGGCGGGATATAGTCGGCGTGTCAACGTCTGGTAATTTCTCTATTAACGCACGCACGATCCTCCCGGCGTAGTCACCTTGGTACCTGGCTTGACCCAACCCAATCAAAACCAATGCTAGATCCCCACCAGTAACCGAGCCAATATCCTGCAGGAAGAAATCACTAAGTAACGCATCCAAAACCTTTGTATTCAACTGCCCGGGTACAGCCCTACATAATCTGCTCAGAATACGAAACGCCGAATCTACAGGAATGTCGGTCGAACATGCCTGCAGCCTGTGTAACACCCATTCAAACTTTGACAAATCTTTCACCTGCAAGAAAAACAATGGTTGTAAATGAAACATGTGATCAAAATATATCGTAAAAATAGTACCTCAGCAGCATCCATTGCATTCAAAATCTTCTCTAGCGACAGGACATTCTCTGCCTTAGCCAACCACACCCTACTCGCATTCTCATCCAACCGTGCAATCACCGTCTTAAATACGGCCGGGCCAAGTTTCTGACTCGCGCAAGCTTGTGTTGCAAGAACTTGATGTGCGGGTGTTAACTTTTGAAGGGAGTTTAGGAATTGAAAGCGCAAGCGCGGGGTTGTTGAGGAAGATGCTTCTTCAGTGATCGGGCGGAGGCATGACCGTACAAAGAGCTTGGCTAAACTCTTACGATTACTAAACGGGACATTTTCCCTTGGTAAACACCTTTTCTTCACTCGTCGCGCGGTCTTCATAATTTAATAAATCACTAATACATTATACGAACGATATTTGAACCACACAAAATCAAAAACATTCCATACAATTTAATCATTCAATCACAACATGTCAACATCTAGCAAATATATGATCAAATCAAATATGATTGGTTTGGTTCTTGCACATGTGAACTGCTTAAGTACAAAAATGCAATTCTTTAAAAATGTGTATTTAATTTATATGATTAACGTAGTGTTATTATATCAACTTCTCAATATATAAAAGATGGGGTATTAGGGTTTGTTTGTGTGCTTATATATATGTACATCTTACATCAAACTTTGTTATTTTGTTTAGTAGGGCTGGTATCTTTGCTTGCTGCCACTGCCTCCGCCCATCATATCCATCATTTGTTTCATGAGGTCGGCATCGGATCCGCTTCCACCTTCAAAAACGATTCAAAAAATGAAAAAAATATACAATAATAATGATACAAAAATACAAATAAAGTAGCGAAAATGATTCGCAGACTTGAAATAAATCTGAAAAAAATTATCCACTATGACGTGCGCAAATCAACCACCAGTGGCGCCGCGCAACGCAACCAAAACAATATTTTATTTCAATCGAGAAATACCGCAAATAAAAAAATTGAAAATCCGATAATATCAAAAACGCAACCGGAAAGCGAATGGGTTGTAAACCTTTTCTCAGTGTCTGAAAAAGCGTAGTCCGCCGTGTAACCAGCAATCAAGAATTTGTACACTGGTAGTCAAGCGGGTCCGCCATCCCAGCGTCGGGTTGTTCCAATCCGGGGTTCTTTTGCGGTTGCAACGGTGGTCCAAGCGGATGCGATTTATGCCCGGGTCGAGAAATTTCATTTCATCGAACAAGAATCCACGCACCCAACCATTCCGATGGTAACCACAGCACAAGTACGCCTTTCGGACGATCTTGTGAGGGGATGAGCACACATCAGAATTTGAAATGTGCACATCGCCAGTAGCGCCGCGAAACGTATCAAACAAATTTCATTTCCAAACATATATTCCGAAAATGGAAAAAAGTAAAAACTCCGATTATATCAAAAACGCAATCGGAAAGCGAACGGCTTACACAATGAGCCTCCGAGGCGACCGCAATTGCAACGACCCAACTTTGCCAACGATATTGTCGACTTTTACATCGCCACGGGCAGAAGCTTGGAATGGGTCACTGTGGCGTACCGTGTTTCATTGTACAAAATTCAATAGCCTCTTCTCTGCTCACGCTTCAGCAGACGACGCAAAAAGCAATACAAGCACTAAAACTTTAAAACAATGCTCTGGAAATTGAAGCCGCGTTGCTGAGCTACTTCGCGCCCGACGCATATTAGTGAAGCGAGCATTTTTCGACTAATCAAATTGCACCATTTTTTATTTTTTGCATTTTTCGATTCAATTTTCAGTGATATAATGGATTAATTACTGTTACTTCCCCAGCTGTTGTTGCTTGATCGATTACTGCTGCCAGAGCCACCCATCATAGCCGCCATCATAGACGCCATGTTGTTGTTGCCTAAAAATCAAAAAAAAGATTTTGAAACGAAAAAAACATGAAAAATAAGAAAAATTTATTGACATTTGAACAAAAAATGCAAATTTTTAACATTTTTTGAAAATGTGTTTTTTTAATATCCATTTCTGGGACCGCCACGGTTGTTGTTCATGGACATGGAATTGCTTTTGTTGTTGGATCCCATCATTGTTTGCATCATGAGGAAGGTCTCCATCATGGATTTCATATCGTTGGAGGAGCTGTCGGAACCCCAATCATCCCAGGAGTCGTAACTGTTGTCCCAGCTGCGTCCTTTACCCTTGCCTTTTCCTTTTCCTTTGCCCTTGCTGCTGCCCCAACTGTCGTCGCCGTACTGACCGGTTTTTGGCGCGCCCCATTTGCCGACGCCGTGGGTGGCGCTCTTCACATCAACCTTTTGCGCGTCGATTTCAATGCCAGCGGATTGGCCGATGGAAATCACTTCCTTGGCGTTTTCCTCGTTGACGAAGTTCACAAAAGCGTATCCCTTGGGTTTCTGCGTGTGTGGGTTCATTTTCAAGTCGATCTTCTCGATTTCGCCGTACGGTTCGAAGGTCTCGCGGAGTTTGGACACGGTGATGTCCAGCGGGAGGCCGCCGACGAAGACGGAATTTTCTTTACCTGCTCGAACTTGGTTCTCCTTCTGGCTGACCACCTTCTTGGACGTGGTGACTTGTTGACCGAGGATAGCGTGAGGACCGCTGGCGAGCACAAGCGTCGCGACATTCGCATCTTCAAAGTGCACGAAGCCGAAGTTCTTGGTCTTACCGTTGGCATCCTGCTTGCAGTCGACGGAGGTGACGGTGCCGTACGTTTCGAAGTAGGTCTTAATGTCACTTTCCTGCGCGGTTTCAGGGAGCATACCGACGAAGATGGTTTTCTGCGCGCTCTCATCGACGCCCTTGGCCTTATCATCATGGCACCAGCGCACATCAACCCAGTGGTTGTTAATCTTGTTCTCACTGTAGTTTTCCAACACCTTTTCGGCGTCTTCACGGTTTTCAAACGAAATGAAGGCGTAGGGACGACTCCTGCCCTCTTTCAAATCACAGACCAAAACCTTCCAATCAAAATGACAAAATATTTTTTTAAAATTTAGAAAAAATGAATGAAAATAATGATTTTTGATGATATTTCAATCAAAAAAATAAAAAATGTACCGGGCCGAAAGTGGAGAAGAAGGCGAGGAGGTCTTCTTGAGTGATGGACGAGTCGATTCCGCCAACGAAAAGTTGGTTTTCAACATCAGCTTCTACAATGTGCAAGCAAACAAATCAAAAAACATATTTTTCCAAAAAAATGTATTATTGAATACCATTTTTTCTCGAATTTTTAGATTTTCAAAAATATTTAAAATGTTTGTTGTACTAGAGGAAAAGTCGGTCATGTTGTTTCTGTGAAGTTTTATTATTCGTAAAAGAGTATTGCTAACTCAAAATGTGTGTAATTGGTAAAAGTGTGCTAATTCGCTGCAAAATGAACATGGATTCGCCAAAATTGTTCCGCCAAAACCACCAAAAATAAAGTCATGGATTCGCCAAAAGAAGCAAAATCAAAGTATATTATAAAATGTACAAAATTCAAGTATGGTAAAATTAGTGTAGAAATTTAGCAAAAATGGACACGGTGATAAAATGGTGAAGAAGATAAGATTCATCCAAAATGGTGGATACATTTTGAAAAGATATAATATTATATATATTCGAAAATTCGCCAAAAACGGTGAACCAAAAAGTGATAAAAATAGGGACGTGATATGTGAGCCATAAAATATTTTGATGTTACCAAAAACGTACATTTGCACAAAAAATATTTTTCTGTAAATACTCTGACAAATATGCTAAAATTCCTCAAAATCTGACGTAAAATATTATTAATCCTGATATGAAAATCTTATATATTCGTGATAATTACAACATGAACTAGTCTAAATTATTCATCTACATCTACCCTCTCACTTCTTCATCAAAAATGAGACGACAGCCACACAACACAATCAATTTAATAAATTCAGGAATCAAAGATTGAAAAACTGAGCCACTGCTGGATATGGATGCACTTGATAAGAATCGGAAAAAAGGTTTGGTGATGATGCAGGATTTTTGTATTTAAACGTCATACAATTACAAAATGAAACCCAATGTAATATGTATATATAATTGAAATTGTAATTACCCTCTGAAATCGTTTGATTTATTAGGGATAAAATTCTTTTTGTTCAAATTGCAATTAATACTTTGCCCTCAGTCAACCGGCGGGTGGTATTCAATAAGTAGTTATAATGACCGAGGGATGATTCATTTTGTCTTCAAGACAAAACATTGAATTCGATTGCTCGTCACAATTTGCAAATTGCTAATGTAACGAGTTGGTTTGTAGCAAAGAACCTAGTTGCAAAAAATAATGATTTTTGATGTATTTTATAACAATATTCAAAAATTTTGATGTAAATGTCTACAAATTTTCAATTTTCACACCCCAAATAAAAACGTTTTGATTTCTGTATAGTCCCTATAACTCCAGAAGATAAAATGATGTTTCCTTGCCCTTGCCTGCCCGTCTCCCGAACAAACCTTAGATGCAAAAAAACGCAAAAAATCAAGCACACATGTCGAAATTTGATCAATTTTGATTCAAATTCACGTTTTTCAGATTTCAGTTTTGCAAATTTTGACGTTTTTTAAATTTTTTGATTTTATGTAAATTTGTACCATCAAAAAATATATTAAATAAAACAGCCAAAAGAAATGCAAAAAACATTCTTGCGTTCAGAAATAATTACATAAATTTCAAATGTTTTCTTTCCAATCCAAAAAATGTTTTTTGAAAATCCTTTGGTGGACAATGATTATAACAAAAATTAATTCTTATCAAGAATAAGCAGTGGTTAAGAGTTAGATTTTGAAATTATTAAGCAAGGCCCAAGATTTTGGACCGTAAAAAAACAGTGGGCGATGGAATTATAATCAAACAATAATTTAGCATCAATCATACAAACAAAAAATCCCCCGCACCACAGCCCGTCAATCTCCTAACAACACCTCTACCCAAAACACCCCCTACCAATCAGCAAAGACACCAATTAAAACTCAAAAATGAAAACCCCAAGCAAGAAACGACAAGAATATAGCGCAAATCATCAAATAAAGATGATTCACGACTTACCATTCTAGCGTGCAGACTCTACTTGATATTTTCAATTCATCATTTCAATTGGTACCCACGCTGATCAATAGACGGTGTTATGATTAGTGATATTGTCAATCGAAAAATAGCCGTGGCATAGTGAAAATTCAATATCATATAAAAGAAAACCAAACTAAATATTAGAAAATGCTTCCATCAAAAAAGTGTGTATCCCCGGTGTAACACACCCAAACTTAATCAATCCAATAATTATCACATCCCCATCCAAAATTATTTAACATAACAAACCCTATTAATACTGTACAATTATGGAATATTTCCACAGGGTTTGTTCCAAAAACGTTGTTAGAAGATATTCAAAAGTAGAAGAGAGAAAAAGTAAGGGGTGATGCTCCGCCGAGGTTAAAGTAGATTCTGTGGTTAGATTTACTTGAGTCCCAACGCCTTCTTGGACGTATCGTACCTTCGAACAAAATTTCGAAATGATGGTGAACAAAAAAATATTTTTTTCAAAATGAACGTATTCTTCGGGTTTCAACCGATGCAATTGCAAATTGTTTTCAATCGAGAAAAAAAAGTTTTCAACATTTTTGAAAATGAAAAGTACAAGACGAGAACCATAGCGGCACCGACGGTACGAAGAGCATTTGCGACAAAACCTGAAAAACAAAAAATGTTATACAAAAACATTGGAATTCATTTTCTTTTTATGTCAAATTCGAAAAACAAATTTATGTTTCAAAAATGTTTGGTCAACAAAAAAACATTGCAATACAAAAAATGTTTTCGTCAAAAAAAATCACAAAAATATCATATGATCGACACCAAAAATGATTTGAAAACACATATTTTTTCGGATTTCCTTTGATTTTACCTTTGTAGAGAGCGCCGACACCTTCGTCCTTGATGATGCGAGTGAAGCAGTGAGTGGTTCCCTTGTACAAGCGCTCCTCCGGGGGCTTCTCGGATTGCATTTGGAGACGACGACGGATGGTATCGAGGGGGTAGGTGGCGGCGGCAGAACACAACACGGCGGTCTGGGCGGAGGCAAACGTAGAGATCATTCCCATAATTCCGAGGTCGTTCTTGTAGGGGTTCAAGCCGATAATGGTATCGAAGGTTCCGAACTGCACACCACGATAAGCGATGATACCCATAACAGAGACACCGAAACCGTTATACAAAGCAAGGACACCTCCCTTCTGCACGGTCTTCTTGATGCAATCGCCGAGACCGTTGAAATCACGCTTTCCGGATCCGACATCAGATGCCAAACGGGTACGGGCATAATCCAAGGGGTAGACAATGGTCAAGGACGCGGCACCAGCGGCACCACCGGACGCGAGATTCGCGCCAAAAAACTTCCAGAAATCGGTCTTGGGGTCGTACCTTGACAAAATAATTTCGACATTATTTCAATGAAAAACGAAATGTTTTATTTCAGATTCTGAAAAAAAATATTACTTGGGGAACAACTTCTTGATCTTATCCTTGAAGGCCAAGTTAAACGCCTGTGTGGGGAAATAACGGATGACGTTGGTACCGTTACCACGCCAGAACGCGGCCATACCCTGCTCGGCGCGAATACGCGTGAAAGCATTGCCAATACCGGTGTAGCGAGGGACTTCTCCGGATCGGATCTTGGGGTTAGCATCCTGCGTCTGAATAACCAACCTACAAAGAAAAATCAAATGAAGAAGGAAAAATATATCTTTTGACCACCAATATAAAAAAAATTTTTAACCGCAAAAACTGCTAAAATAAAAAACTAGTATGCACAATCGCTTCCCAGAGCTTCAATAAATGTGCAAAAATCACAGAACGTACTTAATGCGTTCAATAGGAGCAGTCGCCGTCTTGGAAATGGCTCCGGAGAGACCACCCAGAAGGAAATCCATAGCGAAATTCGACTTGTCACCCATGGTTAGTAAAAGTAGTTTTCTTTAAAAACTATTGAAGAAATTGAAAATATCTATGTATAAACTCTTAACGCTTGCTAAAACCATACATACCGAGATAATGTTGAAAAATTGTATAAGATTCAATGAAGAATAGTATATAATTTGAAAACAGAATAAAGGATATGTGAGCGGTGCAAAAAAGATATTGTTTTTTGCATCGTTCGGGTCAGTCACAATTGTCAGAAGAATATGCACTCGTTTTCAGTTTTTCGATTTGGTATTCTAATTTTTGGTTTGAACTTTTAAAGTTTGTTTGTTTCCCCCCTAAAATATAATTGAATTGGTTGAAATGACAGCAAATTTTGGTAGAAGGCAACGTTGGCAATAATTCAAACGATACTTAATCCGCTCGATCGGAGCGGTGCAGGTTTTAGAGATCGCACCACTGAATCCGCCAAGGATGAAATCTGTCATGAAACTGCTTTCCGGCATGGTTCAATCGACTTTTTTGTGTATTTATTGAAAAAATAGAAACGTTGTTGTTCAAACTCTTAACTTTTGCTGTTGAAATAAAAAAATGGGAGAATATTATCACGGATATAAAACGACGATAACTTATATTTTAAATTATCTTCGTTTAATATCTGTGATAATGAGCTGATTTCATGACAGATTCCATCCGGCGCCCATCGATGCAGAGCAAATGAAAACTATTATCAAATAAATTCAATTTCCCTAATTTTCATTTGCCCTCATCCCCCTATTTGTCAAAGCCAACCTTATCACATGTTTTTGAATGGGTTTAAGAATAAAATTATTTCCGTTGTCAGGAGTGCGAAGGAAGCAGCTAACTCCGTCAAACATATTTTTTGTGAAAGACGGCAACGTTTGGAGTCTATTAATAAAATAATCAGACTCGAATTCAAAAAGATCACTTGATGCGCTCGATTGGAGCAGTCGCTGTCTTGGAGATCGCACCGGAGGCTCCACCGAGGAGGAAATCCGTCATGAAATTTGACTCCGGCATGGTGTTGTTGGTTTAATCACAGACTCTCTGATTTGATGGTTTGCGTTTGAAAAAATAGAAAATTTACTCTTGACTTGCTTCAAAAATTGAGAGAGATTGATCAAAACACGCAAATAATCAATAAAAATAAAAGAACAATGTTTCTTTTATTTTTATTGATTATTTGTGTGTTTCTTTTTGTGATTGCAGCATGCCGGGTCAAATTTCAAATGCCGGAAAATGCGACGCAAGTGAGTCGGCAAAATGAAATATCTAATATTTTCATTTTGCTAAAGCAAGTACGATTTATAACATTTTTTTCAATTCAAGCTGACCTTCAAATTACAGTGGTTTACAAATTTCATAATACAATTCGATTTTAATTTCGTTATCAAGAGTGCGAATGTAAGCAGCTAACTCCGTCAAATCAATCCCTAGTTGGATCGAGCGCGAAATAGACAGCTATCTCGATCCAACAAAAACAAATGAAATCTCACTTAATGCGCTCGATTGGCGCGGTTGCCGTCTTACTGATGGCACCGGAAAGACCACCAAGCAAGAAATCGGTCGCGAAATTTGACTCAGGCATGGCTGTTAATCAAAAAGTAGAGGGGGGACTCAACAACAAATAAATACCTTACGTAAAGAACTCTTTTTCACTTACTGCATATCACCGGCGTCGCACCCATCCACCAATAATAAAATTATTATCATGAAAAAAAGAAGAAAAAAAACATGAAAAAGCATGACGATATGTGTACCAGATGTGTGTGAAGAAAATGTATATGTGATCCGAAAAAAAATATTAGATTTAGGACAGACACGCATAACCAAAAATTATCAAAGAAAAGAAGATGATACTGTATGAAGCATCTGGATTTATGGACTGCTGTAATTTACAAATCTGTACAAGATTATCTCATTTTCCTGGAATGAATCACTAGTTCTAATATTACATACAACAACATGTATTTTACATCATGACATGATCAACATAAAGACAATCATCATTTCACTCTCTGCACTATCATCATTAGACACGTTCGTCTCAATGAAATTGTACTGGTTGAATTGTCAATAAAATATTTTTTCTGGTGAGTAAGCAAAGAAATTGGAATTGCATGCTCGCTGACCAGCATGTAAAAAATTTATCACTCTTTTTCTCGGTCGAAACATTTTGCACACGCGGCAATATCGCATCCTGTCCGGCCCTCATCCACCCAGATACTTTCCCCTGGGAAGAGATTAACCTTCGGCACGATGGACTCGTACTCTTTTTCCAGTTCCGTTCCCACTCGTTCAACAGCATCAACTGCCCTGTGTGCAGCGTTTGCTATGCCGCCTTCAATCGCGTCTGTGATCTGCACCTCTGTTTTCACTAATGTGTCGCAGCAGGTGCCGATGTCGTATTCGATGTTTTGGCGGTATTTATAGAGCAAAGCGGATGAGATGAGTACGAAGGAGAGCATTGTGTAGAAAACGATTGATGAGAGATCTTGCTGGAGGGTGGATGTCGTTTGCTTTTTCAACATGTGGTTTTCCTTTTCTACACTTTTAAGCATGAGCTTCTCATTGGTTAACTCATTCCTCAACTGCTTAATTTCCACACTAGGATCCTCCTGAGCTGCAGCCAAACTTACATCCGTGAACACCATACCTAAAAAAACAAAAAAATGATATTAAGAGAAATGGATTTTGACAAAACAATGAGCAAAACAAATCAAAAACGGAGGAAAAACTCCAAATTTTGCATTTTTTGAAAAAGTGATGTTGACATTCCTTTCTCGGACTCTCGCTGTTACACTCGCTGATGATCACGTATGCAAACATGACTGCAAGAAAACTAAAAGCCACTCCCCATAACACCCTTTCCAAAAACCTATTTTTTCAACAACAAAATTCAAATGTATCCTTAAAGATGATGAAAATAAAAAATATAAATTAAATCTAAAAAATAAAAAACCAAAAAACAAATTTTGATATCATAAAAAAATCAAAAATGTTTTTTCTTGAAACACTTGAAACATCATCAAAAAATACGTCTTTTGGAATTTTTTCATATTATTTTCAAAAAAAATACAATCCATTTCAAAAACTTATTTTTGCTCGGGGCGCTGCCCGGTTGTAGAAGGGGTTGTTGCTTCATGATATTATTAAGAAAAAAATATGGAAAAATTAATGATGTTACTATGATTAATTATTGTGATTGATGGAAAACAATGAAAACAAGAATAGAACGTAAAGAAATAATCATTAATTTCTACTACAAAACCACTACAACTGAAAAATATCAAACAAAAAATTATTAGTCCACATCTGGAATATCGTCAAAATCGTCCGGCCGCCTCGGCTGCTGTACAGGCGGAACCTCGACACAAAATAAAAAACTGCAGAAAAAAATGAAAGAAACGAAAAAAACTATTGAAATTTGTACCTCTGGGCATGCCGGTGGATTTGGTATAACACCCGTTTCCTCAATGCTCTTCAAAAGTCGAAATAACGACGCCGCCTCTCGTATCCTTGAAAATCTAAAAATAAAAAATGATCAGAGATGCAAAATCTAGAAAATATTAGTAAAAAAGCACAAATTTGATTAAATTCCACAATGGTTGATGAAAAAAGTTGAAATTTTAATGTTTTTTCAATTTTTCAGAAATTGTTTTTTTCATTTTATGAACATACAAAAAACATTTTTTATTTTATGAACATACAAAAAACATAAAATGATAAAAATGCAATTTCTTTGAAAAATGAAAAAACGTCGAAATTCGCAAATTTGAAATCTGAAAAACGTGATTTTGCATCAAAATTAGCTCATATACGACCTCCGTGCTCGATTTTTTCATTTTTTTCAAAAAATGTTTTTGTCTCGGACTCGATGCAGAAGGCTTGTACATCAACCATTACACCGGCAACACTCATAACCCCATTCCGTATCAACGATTGCATAAATACACAAACCTATAAAAAAGTTGGAAAACATTTTTTGTGAGTGAAATTTATTGAAAATTAGTTGGTTTTTGATTCATTTTCACAAACTTGAGTATTTTTTTGTATTTTTCGAATTTTCAAAACATTTTTTTTGTTTCGCGAAAACATGTGTATATAAATTATACAAATCCAAAATATAAAAATCAAGAAAAACATGTTAAAAAACATCAAAATTCAATTTTTTCTCCAAAATCCTTTCTGTCAACCAATCTGACCAAACGATTCTGCATGTACTTATCTCGGATTGCTTCACAAGTGCGCAAAATATTGGCGATGTACTTTTCTAAAAACTCAACCGGTAACACCAACAAACCTGTCAATCGATTAACTACCTCCATGCTGTGCAATAGTTTATTTACTTCGAGGCTGTTTAAGCTCATATCCATACACGCCAAAACGTCCCAAAAATCAGTCATCCTTGGATGGTGCACCATCTTGATCGCCTCCATTTACAAAAAATGTTTTTGTGAAAAAAAATCAAAAATGTTTTTTTCAAAAGCATAAAAATCAAAAATGTTTTTTCAACCAGAATAATTACCATCATGACTTCCACTGCGAGGATTGGATTGTTTTCAACGAGGTCTGGCAAGCGGCCGGGTGTAAGTTGTATTGTATACACAAACTTCACATTTTCACCTTCGATATAAAAAATACACGAATATTGTACGAATTTCATATTTTTTTCATCAAAAAACAATAAAAATGTTTTTTTACACCCCATATTTTCACGGAGGATAGTTCTGCCGAGCTCGGTTTCTTCTTCTGTCAACGGAGCGCGAAATGCCTGCTTAAATATATTCCTGAAATATGTAAAATTATGAAAATGAAATGCGAAATTGAATGTCTTTTTGCATACTTTTTCGATTTTTTGACTGAAATAACAAAACACATTTTTTCCATCCCACATACAAACCTTATGTCTGTGCCCATTTGTACGCTGCTAACGCACATCTCAGGATCCCAAAGCACATCACCGTCGATAAAATCAACGTCAAACCAATATACTTCATCGGGATCTTCATCGAACAGCGGGGGCATGGGCCTCAACCAACCTCCACGATAAAAAATGTTTTTTAAAAATGTGCGTATTCTTCGAGTTTCAACCGATGCAATTGAAAACATTTTTCAATTCTGTGTACTTGGTTCGAGGGTTTGAAAAGTGAGCTCATCGTGGTGGAGGTCGGCGTCGATTTTTGTTTTCTCTATCGGTATCTTCGTTTTATGCTTTATTTTCTCGGCCGTATTCCAATACTCTTCCAGCTCACCGTCGGACAAATCTATGTCAGATGGGGGAGGTAAAGGCGGGAGTTCGATTTCCTCCTCTTCGCAGTCGCTGATGCCGTCAAGGGTGAAATAATCTCCCTTGTACACGTTCTCATTGATCACCGACGCCACCACGCCGGAATCGTACTTCTTGGGTATGCCCGGGGAACCTCACATAGTTGCGTTTTCCTCTTTTGGTGGTGTAAAAAAATGAGAAAAAAAGAAAGGAAGATGATTTGGGGAGCCGAACCCGGAGTTTGATCCGGACAGCCGGATAACGTGACTGTCGACGGCGCAAGCAGCCGGAGCCGGATTTGGAGCTCCATCCACGGCGAATGCCTCATTGCCAAAACTCGCAATTTTGTTCACCCTCCGTTTTCTTACAGGGAATTGTCCATTCAACGATGCAAATGGATGTCGAACGGAACACCATCTGGGGCTAGTTCCAGAACGTCACATCCATGTGCGTTGTTGATGTCTCGGTAATATTGACAACATTCGCTGGAGCAATGCTGGCATTCGCATGCAGAATTTTGTTGCAATTACTAACTTTTGGAAAGCAAATTAGAAAAAAAGAAAAGGGGGAGGGGGCGACAGGGTGATTACGCGCATAAGATTGATAGGTTTCGAACGCTACGCACACAGCATCCATACCACAAACGACGACGACAACAACGCGCTCAGAAATATCTTTCCCACACAGCATGTTTTTCGCTTTCTGATGCTGGCGGGATTTTGGAATGTGCGCCGCTCAATTCGCAGCATGCGGAAGCGCAAATGAAACAAAATAATTAAAATTTTCTCACGTTTTTCAGTCGCGTTTACCTTCGGCATGCATTCGTCTAAAAGCTTCAAGATCAGGTATTATACTGGGGCTATTTCGATCGACCGAATCGAGCCATGATATTGCACATTGTTTTGGAAGATCTTTATTCGGCGACGACAAAAACTGCAACAAAAACCTGAGAGCAGATAAAAATAGTTAAATAGAATGATATCCAAAATCAAATGATGCCTTTCTTCAACTTTCGTTCATCGTCATTTTTCGTGGTCTCAACACACTCCAGCACAAATGGAAGAAAGGGCGTTGTATCTGTATTCTGCTCGCCTTCGTACATTTGGTAAATGATGTAGAAACCAACCAGCCTTTCCGGCAGGGTTAAAAGGGATTGCTTCATCATTATTATCAACACGCACCCCGCCCGGAATTGATGCGCTTTCAAAAACAACTTTGAAAACTCCCTTACCACCTTTTCAAACGGTAATTTCACCTGCCGGACGAGGTTGGTCAGGCCTTTCATCTCATCCACGGTGAGGAGCTGCGCATCTTTTGGGTGGGGTTTATTCGGCGCTGGTAGCTCTATTTCTCTCGGCTTGTCCTGGTTCTTTTTGGAATTTTTACTGACCATGATTTTATCATTATACTGTACTGAATTTGAACCAACATATCGAAAACACATCATATTATTGCATATCTCAACAACACACTACCTACAAAAAAATGTTTGGTTTCAAATTCAATTGTTATTGTATCTTCCTAAAATTGCAAAACTGTAGGATCAGATTAAGCCTACCTTCATTCTGTACTTTGAAAAAGTTAATTACATTACATTGGGTGTATTTGTTTGAATTAGTCGAACATGCGAAGTGATTCGCGGTTGGGGTTCATGAAGTGTTGGACAACCTCATCCGTTGCGGCGGCACGCTTTTCCTGATGGTTGTGGACGATCTCCTGCAAGACCTTGATCAAAATCTGCTTGATCTCCCCACTCAACATGTTTTTCTCACCTGGGCTGCCATACGCAACGCGGATTCTTTCCAACTCCTCATCGTCATCCATCAAATATCGAAGATATTCATAAGCAACATCCACCGACAAGTCAGCGCCTAACTTACGATGCTCCTCAACCGTTTGACGTCCGCCTGTCACGCAATGCTTGTTAATCTTATCCTTAATCATCTTATCTGAATCGGTGACGAAGATGGTAGTGCCGCCGGATGCGCTCATCTTGGTTTTGTAGCCGCCCAGCGCAGGGAAGAACTTACTATGGATGAGACTTGGCTTCTTCCACTTCAAACGGGGGGCGATGTCGCGGGTAACACGGAAGAAGGGATCCTGATCGATGGCGCATGGAATCAAACAGCTGATGTCATGGCGCTTGCCAAAGATATGCGGAAAATTCGCACTGAAACTCGGCGCGGCTTGGATCGCTGGGTATGCGCTCTTACCGACATTGTCTGTACCGACAAAGCCAAACGCACCCTTTGCTTGGTTGTACGTCATCAACTTCCATAACTTACACACCACAGGGTACATGGTACCCATATAATCCAAATCACTAAAGATAAACGTCTTATCTGGGTTAAACCCACATGCAATAATGTCCTTGATGTTCTCATACCCAAGCTTATGCGTGCCTTCCAAGGTTAAATTCTCCTTGAAAAAGAACTTCTCATCATCAGTAATCTGAATCACCAACGGCACGTCAAAAACTTCCTGCAACCACTGGGTGAAGTGCATCGGTACCAAATGACCGATATGCAACGCATCACTACTCGGGCCGCGGCCGGTGTACAAGTAAAACGGGATGCCCTTCTCATAGTTATCGAGGATAGTATCCATCTCACGGTGGGAGAAGAAGAGACCACGGCGGAGGAAGCGGTGGGGTTTGCGGCCGGTTAACTTTTCGAAACGGGCGATCATCTTCTCGTCGATCAAACTGCAGCCGAAATCGCGGGAGAGCTTATCATAATCGATGCCTTCATCAGCTTCCACCTCCCAGGGAGTGATCTTCTGTGTGTCACTTACACCTATAAGCAAAAATCAAAAATTGATACAAGAAAGGAAAAAATAATGAAAATGCATGAAAAATATTTTTTGAATGTCATCCGATTCTCAACATTTTTTGGGCAACTAGAAAATGCAAAAAATCGGAACTGCCGATTATGATTATTTTTGCGTTTTCACACACCGGGACACGCAAAATCGTTTATAAATGTGATTTTGATATCCCTTTCTTGGACCCAACTGCGGGCCGACGTCTTCCTCATCACCTTCTTCACCGGGGACGCATTGGTTAAGCGCGGGCGGGCTAGCCTCGATACCGGAAGCATCCGGGCAGAGGGGGAGCTCGGCATCCTTGTCTTTGAGATGAACATGGAAAGTCAACTCCAACCTTTCAAAACAAATTCAAAATAACACAAAAATATTGCAAACATCTCGAAAACATAATCAAAAGAATGAAAAATGTACTCCTGCTTGTTGGCATTGTGCTTTTGCTTGATGATTTCAATCTTGGTCAAAAGACCAGTGGACGCAACAACCGGATGGCGGTTCGCGTTCAAGTTCCATTTGTCGAGGCAGACCAAACGAAGGGTTTTGACATCATCCGGAGGGAGGAAGGAGTCGTACATGGTTTCGCCGTAGGTCTTTTCCGCGGTTGCGCGGTCAAGATTGAAAATGCGAAACTTTGCATTCTCCTTAACCTTGTCGTTAATCTCCTTCTTAATCAGATTCTGCTGGTCCTCGGTCAACGCCTCCTTGACCGGCTTCAACACGAGCTTACCACCTTGAGGTCCAGACTGCTTGACACTAGAGGTAGTCCTACCAGTCGGGATCTTCAATGCTGTAACCGCGGCACCCTTGATAACGTGCAGGGCACTGTCAAATGCTGGAGTTCTAGCTACCGCCATATTGATATATAAAAAAGAAATGAAGTGTATTGAATCTGAAAATGTGTTTATTACGAACGACCAAAATCAAAACATGTATAACAATGCATCATCATCTACATACTACTAAAAGTCTACCAATCTCAACACCGACAAATGAATGATGCTTCAAAACGACAAATCAGATGGTCGTCTTCGCTATACAATAATTACAACATAAATAAAGGACGTTTGTTTATACACTAATTTACAATCTGCGGCTGTCGGGAAGGGCACTCGTATGCGGCTGCTTGGTTTCATATTCTTGGGTCTCGTAAATGAGCGTGTGTGGATGATACCTTCACAACGAATTGAATGTTTTTTGCTTCACTTTCATGTGGAATGATGATAAAATGTACTCATTGCGATGGGAAAGGGCGTGGATGCCGAGACTTTTGTAATGACGGTTCATATGGTCCAACATATCTGGATCACGCAACGGCCTCTTCTCTGCACTACTGCAAACAAAAATGAATCCATTAAAAATGTTTTTTTGTACAAATCAATCACAAATAAAGCGTACAAGACGTTGTTCAACTCTCTAAACCACAAGGGCATGTCCTTCGGCTCGGCCAGCCCACCGAGACCAGGGCCGTCACCTCGCATAAATAAAAAATAAGGCAAGTAAAAAAATGAAAAAAATGTGTAAAATGAACAAAATTTGATGGTTTTGGACCAAAAAAATAAAATTTTAATGTTTTTTGAATTTTTCAAAAATTGATTTTTTTGTTTTTATGACCTCGCATGGCAAAGTCTTCGCAGAGAGACCACACCAAATGCCTTCAAAACAAATAATCATCAAAAAATGTTTTTCAGTTGATACAAAAAACATTTTTTGAAAAATGTACACAAAGTATAACTTGATCGACCACGTCAGAATAGTGGTTCCAAGCACTCCAATACGCTGAATTCCACATCCCGCTGCCCTTCCATGCCTCATTACAAAAAACATTTTTTGAAACATCAAAAAATGTTTTTCAACCAAACCAAAAATCATTACACAGCAAGGATCTCCATGGTGTCGCTGCAGTCCGCAAACACGAAGTCATGCACCGCAAAAACAAGCTGCACCGCCACCGAAACTTCAAATAGAAATAAACGTCTAAAACAAAAAACATTTTTCATAACTTTTGAAAAGGATCGTACCGACGAGGAACATCCAATACAGACGTAAATTCATCTCGACCTTGGTATAAACACCCAGAAAACCAACGGCAATGAACATAATCTGTACAAGATGAAACGCCAGCTCAAAGATCTGTGAGTGGTTGCTATACCTAAAAAACAAAATTAGAATTTTGAAAACAGAAATTGAAAAAACGGAAAAAATATTTCAAAAATATGCGAACTTCAATAAAAATGGAAGCAAAAAAATGAAAAAATGGTTGCTATACCCAGGCATGAAGATCACGAGTTTGTCGAAGAAGACATCACTGATGCTAATCGCAATAAAGAAACCTAAAAACAAAAAAATGAATTTTTGAAAACAAAAATTTATTTGGAGAAAAAAATATTAAAAAAATAATGAAATTCTACGAGAAATATTCCTTTCTTGGACTGCATTCGATCAGCTGGCAGAAGAGGAAGAACTTCACACCAAAGGTGAGCGGGCAGCCGCAACAGCATTGGTTCGCAGGGCGAAATTTCATGGCTACTTAGTAATTGTTGTTGTTCGATATCGGAAACTCGTTATAATAATAATCTATCAACGAAATGGGGGGTCTTGAAATACAAACACATCAAAATACACACTCAAAATTAATTACAACACATACAATCTAAAATGAATCATTCAAAAAATGAAATTCACCAGGAGCTGATCCAATGGAATGCTTGCCCCTTCCCCATAAAATCACTCGCCGCTGTCAATCGATTAAATAGCGAATCACCAAACGCCATCAAACTACTGAAAAAACCTGTACATTTTTTGATAAAACAAATGAAATTGGAAACAAAACATGAAAAATAATCAAAAACAATCAAAATTTGCGAAAATGGATCTTTTAATATCCCTTTCTTGGACCACCATACGATGCATGGCAACCTCTCTTGGTCAGACAAACCGCACACTCTCCCAATAAAATTACCGTACTAATATTTCCAGCATCACCCCTTGCATCCCATACGAAAACGCATTTGTTTCCGATCGAATTCTTCGCAACGAACGTAATCTTATACGCCCCCTTAATCATCTTCTTCCGACTTGGATTCTCAAACAACTCCCCTGGCACCAGCATCTTCAACACTGGAAAAACAGCGAATACTAGGGATAGGACGAACCAGATGTAAAATGCGATGCCCGATAGTAACGGTAGGGCAGCCATCTCGCAGTACTTGAAATAAGGAGCGTAGCCCACATGCGCGTTACTCCTTTGTACAGAGATTGAATTCACATACGCCATAAGCCAAGGAAAGACCCAACAATTCACATCGAATGAATATGAAAAACCAAAAAACCTGCACAAAAAAACATTTTTTTCTTCAATAATTACATTTTTCAATAGTAAAAACAAATCGTACATCTTGATGTCCGTCTTTCCTTTGTCTTCCAAATGGGAGGGTGGTGGGGTGTCTGCTCTTTCGAGGCCTAGGATCTTTTGGTAGAGTATGTCTTTGGCTTGTAGTATGCTCTGAATTGTACCTAGAAAACGAATTATGGTATTAGATTGCACCCGTCAAGGTTGAAATGTCATGACACCCATACCGAAGCATAGAACATATCACCAAAATAATGGAGGCACACTCAGTGCACACATGAGGACCGGCAATTATATGGTCCAGAAATCATTCTAATTCCTGAAATAGCTATTGGAGTCCACACTATAAACCGAACAAGAAATGGCAGCATTATGGATGGTAGCCAGCAGTTCGAGCATCACTCACCCATGATTTCAAGTGCTAAAACAGATCTTTATGCGCTTGCAATCTGGGTATCGCTCAGGCAAACCGAGCACTGGTTTTACCGTCAAAAAGCAGCATTTTGACGACGTCAAGAAATCCATTCCTGGTCTGGGGGACATCAAGCGAGGCACCAGCCAATCCTTCAACATAGGAAAATGCAATTTATTCGGTAGGGACGGTGCGCGGGTCCTGACCACAAGGAGGCAGCTGCTACGGCGAAAGGCAATCTATGTAAAAACTGCCTTCATCTGACAACAAGTAGCCATCATGATGCAGCGGGCCGCCAAAATCCGCCTTCAACATCGCTCGATGGAGCTTGAGAAACAGATTGACGATCTCTCGTTTGAGCGAGAGGATTTCCCTGCGAAAGCAAACCGATGAAAAGCTCAAAATGAGTTGCAAATTGTCAACATATTTCAATTTCGACTTCGATTTGTGTTTGTAGTAAAAAGATTGTAGATGGCTCTCCAAAGCCTGAAGGATCCCCAGCAGAGAGCAGCGCATGGGTTGTTAGAAGCGCATTTGGAACCTTTGAAAAGTAAAGCGTCTAGCAAGCCCAAAAATCCTTCAGAAGCCGACGAATTTCTACCCGCAAGCGTTTCTACAATCCGAAAGCGCGCAGCGGCCCATTAATATCAAGACTGCCTCTGCACTTTCAAGGTGATGAAATACCACTGGGCTCAGCCTTATGACGACCGCGTAGCGCGGCCCGTCTGCCTTGGTCGAGCATTTTCGTCCTTAGTGGTGAACCAGTTTTTCGCGAGCCGCTTGAACCGGATCAAGAACAAAACCGGCTTTGATGCGCACCGCTGAATGAATTTTCGCTCGCAACACTAAAAAACACTGAAAGGTTTCAGCCATTGTCTGGCAAAACCAAACCCAAAATCAAGCTCAACCCTTTTCAAATGCAGATACAATCATGGTATCAGATTGCACCCGTCAAGCTTGAAATCAGAGGATACCCTTCATAAGGGATGGAATGAAACATCAAAAGACTTAGAATGATGCTCCCGGAGGTGATGAGAGGCAAATCTTGTATGAAACCGCGTGCCAAGAGAGAGCCTCCCAGTATCGAATTTACTGAGATCCGCCTTCATACGGGGTGCTTCAATTTGAAGCTGTTGCCGCGCGCAGCACCACCGAGAGCCAGCAACATTGGTGGTTGTTGCACCTCTCCGAGTTTCGGGGCAGCCCTCGGTTTGCAGCGTGGTGTGCTTCATATCCCTTGAGATTTTGTCCAGGCCGAACAGATGAGGGTTTTACATCAAGAGAGTGCCGAAGCCTCGTTCAACGCCCAGTCCGTCAATGACCAATGGTGTATTTGGGTGCCGACACGGCATTGATGCTGTTGAAAAACCATTCAAGGCAGCCTTGGTGTCAACACTGCGACTTTATGACCAGAAAACCTTTTCTTAATCAGCCGCACTCGAAAAAACATCAACGGGTTTCTGCCATTTTCTGGCAAAACCAAACCAAAAATCAAACCAAACCCTTCCTAAACCAGGCGCAAGAGCCAACGTATTAGGACTAACATACGCATTCACTTCCTCCGGGCAACTCC
>JACLAD010015673.1_pt1 | contig 34079 bp, 32 predicted proteins | sample 8027901 | NCBI WGS metagenome assembly JACLAD01 (sample SAMN15725071, study PRJNA655200) | protist metagenome | isolation source: fluorescence activated cell sorting (FACS) single amplified genomes of... | place: Spain: Blaines Bay Microbial Observatory, Mediterranean Sea | collected 2016-07-05 | reverse complement strand
CAGATCAAGCAACTGCCGACGATGGGCTATGGGGCGGACACGCTGAAGGCCTACGGGGATTTTATCCCACACGCCGAGCACTAAGCGGGAAAGACCTTCACCACCCAAATCAAATCACTCAAATGCCGACTGAGATATCATCTAGCAAGGCTTCATCGTAAAATGCTTTGCTTCAGCAAATCAAAAACGATGTTGCAAGTTTCTTTGAAACTACTCATCCATAAGCTAAACAACCCTTAAGCTCCAACGCCCAAGTGCCAATTCAATAATTATTTTAATTTTTTTATTTTTAGAGAGAAAGCTGCATCCAATCGGAAGTTTTATTTTTGCTTGGAATAGATGCGATTAAAGATTTTGTGTATGAGTGCTTTGGCTGAAGAATGACTTCTTTACAAAGGCCTGATTCAACAATTTCACCCTGATACATTACATTTAATGTGTCACAAATTTGAAAGGCAGTGGTTAAATCATGTGTAATATAAATCACCGTAATACCGTATTGGTTTTTAAGCGTTAGTATGTTCTCAAGAATACTTGCCCGTAAAGAAGCATCAATCATCGAAACTGGCTCATCAGCTAGAATGATTTGGGGTTTCACCATGAGTGCGCGCGCAACCATCAGCCTCTGTCTTTGACCCCCACTCAATTCATGTGGGTAACGTTCTTTCAAATCGTGAAAGTTTAGGCCCACGTCCAGCAAAATTTCTTCAATGAAACCCTCCAAATATTCTGGATGTGTAATGAGGTTTAGATTTACTGCAGTTTCTTGAAGAAAATGGATAGCTTTATAGAAAGGATTATAGACCCCATATGGATCCTGAAATATTGGCTGGACTTGAAGTAAGTATTTTTTTCGATTTCTCTTCACATATTGCAAAAGTGGTTTTTCATTTAGTAAAACTTCACCAGAAGTTTGTGTAAGTGTTCCCAATAAAATTTGCATCAATGTTGACTTACCACTCCCGCTTTGGCCTGCAATACCAATAATTGATGGCTCAAGGTTATTAAATTCAAAATTAATGTTCTTAAGAGCAAAGTTATGCCTTGCTCCCAAAAGAGATGATTCATAAGACTTAAAAACATTCTTAAGCTGAATTGTTATCTTTTTATCTGAAGAAAACTCACTGGCTTTCTTGAGATTGTTAGATCTATTTATAGCTTTTGATTCTTCGTTAAAACTGGGGACACTCTCCAAAAGGGTTTTGGTGTACCAGTGAGATGCTGAATCTAACAGCTCCTCTGTTTTCTTTAATTCAACAATTTTCCCATTATGCATCACAGCGATTCTGTCAGCGAATTGGATAACAAGGCCCAAATCATGACCAATCAGTAAAATCGATGTTCTATATTTTTTTTGTATACTAAACAATGTTGAAATGACCTGTCTCTGAATAATGACATCTAGAGCGCTGGTAGGTTCATCTGCAACTATGAAATCTGGATTGAGTAGAATAGCGCAAGCTATCGAAACTCGTTGTTTCATCCCCCCACTCAACTCATGTGGGTACATGTTAAGAACTGAATGAGGCAACTGTACCTGATCAAGTACTGATCTAATTTTTGAGTTGTTTTCATCTTTATTCAATTTTCCATGGTCCAAAAGTCCATCCAGTAATTGCTCTTTAATTCTCAAAACTGGATTAAGTGAATTCATTGATGCTTGTGTTATCAATGAAAATTTACTCAAGCGCCTTGATCTAATCTCTTCCTCACTCAAATCAATCAGATTTGAATTTTTATGTAAAATCTTACCTGATGTGATCAACCCAGGAGGTTTCAACATCCTTAAAATCGACATAGCTAAAGTGGTTTTACCGCTGCCAGATTCACCAACAAGCGCTATTTTTTCATTTTCATATATGTCCATGCTTACATCATCTACAGCTTTGAAAGCCTTACCATAACTATTGTATTCAATAGTTAAATTTTCTACTTTTACGAGAGGCTGGGACATATAAGATTAAAGCAAAATTATCTATCTATTATTTTAATGATGTAATTCAGTCTAAAAATATTGTTAGAATTCAATTTACTTCAAACTCATTCAATAAAGACTTAAACACTACATTACTAAAATTTGGTTTTGAGGCGTGGGTTTGCCCACTCATCTAAACCCTGCGATATCAAGTACAGTGACACGAAAACAAGGACTATGATCAATATCGGAGGTGACCACCACCACCACCATCCCTGCAATAGGGATGAGTACCAAATGTTCCAATAAATTGTCATTCCCAGAGAATTCGAGGAAAATGCACCTAATCCCAAGGCTTCTATACCAATTGAAGCCAAAATTGCCCCAGCCACAGTCATCACAAAATTAGCCATTACATAGGGAAGTAGATTGGGAAGGATTTCCATGAAAATAATTTTCCAAGATGGCAATCCAGAGAATCTTGACAGGGAAACATAGTTCAGTTCTTTCATAACAAGGACCTGTGACCTCAATACTCTTGTTGGCCCAAGCCAGGAAGTAACCCCAACTATCAATGACAATTGTAAGATTGTCATATCTCCGGGAATTGAAATCGCAAATATTATTAGGACAACTAGTGGTGGGATACTTTGAAAAACGTCAACAATGAATTTGATAACATAGTCAATAATCCCTCCAAAAAATCCTGCCATGAACCCAAGGATTACTCCGAGCACAATGCCTATGCCTCCTGCAACTACACCTATCTGAATAGTTTGAGGAGTTCCTATCACGATTGATGTTAGAACGTCTTTCCCCATTCTGTCAGTACCCAACCAATGATCCATGGACGGTGGTTGTGAGGGTCTGAAAGAAAGGGCCTGTGCATGATTAAAATCTACAACCAAATAGAAAGCGAACCAAACTAATGATGAAATTAAAAGGATTCCGAGCCCCAGCACTAACGTAAAATTTCTACTTAAATATTTTATCATTCTTTTTGATCATCACAGATTAGAAATTTTTACTCTTGGGTCAATTAGGGGATAGATTAAATCAATCAGTAACATTGAAAACGCGATTGAAATTACCAGAATAAAAACTACTCCTTGGATTATGAAATAGTCGAAAGCCTTGATACCCTGGTACAGAAGAGAGCCAATTCCAGGGTAGGAAAACACAATTTCAACTAGAATTGCCCCGCTGATGATGTGTGATAATGAAAGTGCAAGTGCAGTGACCTGAGGCAAAATCGCATTCCTTACTCCATAGTTGAAGAAAATTCGTTTAGAGTGCAAGCCCTTCGCTTCAGCCAAGGTCATGTAATCTTCGCCTTTGGTAGTCACCATCATTGATCGCATCCCCAAAGCCCAAAACCCACTTTGAGCCAAAATTATCGAGAAAGCAGGTAGAATAGAATGCTCTAGGACCTCTAAAAAGAATTTCAAACTGTTATCCGGGATGGTTGTTGGCCTGTAACCTCCAAATAATGGGAACCAGCTTAATTCGAATGCAAATAACCATATCAGAACTAGCCCAAGTAAATAAAAGGGGATCGCTGAGAAAACAAACAATATGGGAATGATACTTTCTAAGATTTTTTTTCCACGTGACCAGGTCAGATACGCACCAACCAGTGATCCGACCAAAAAACTTATCAAAGTCGAAACTGTGAGCAAACCCAAAGTCCAAGGCAATGCCCTGCCAATGAGATCGGCAACTTTCGAAGGATAGAGAGAAATTGAGTAACCGAAATCTAGTTTGAGCGTACTAATTACGTAAGTTAGATATTGATCAGCCAGCGACTTATCTAGTCCAAACTTTTTTCTGTAGCTTTCTATCAACTTACTATTTTCACCACCACCGCCGCCAGACTCAATCTCGAGTTGGACAATTTTTTGCTGAACTGGATCTTGACCTGTCCATCTTGGTAAGAAGAAATTCAGACTTATTGCTGTGATAATTACAATAATAAATAAAAATATTCTTCTAATATAGTAGACAATGTTCATTCAAGTGATCCAATTCAGCAATTTAAATGAGTTAGTCTCTTGCTTTGAGTTTAAATAAAGTATAGGCCATCCCAGTATGTAAATGCAGACCATTCATATAAGGATCTGTAGTCATTGTTGGCCAATTAGTCCAATATTTTTCGCTAATTGCAAATCGATTAAAGAACTCAGTCAATGGAATATCTGGAAGATCTGTTAACCAAATCTTCATTGCTTGATTTGTAAGGTCTTTAATCTCATTTTGATTAGCACTTGTGGCAATCTTCGTTACTATCTCATCATACGCACTATTGGAGTAACCCCATCGATTTTGAGAGTTATCCGTTGTGTACATACTGAGAGTAGTATAGATAGATCCAGTCTGGGAGCCGTTATGACCAAAGATACTACAATTGTATTTACCGGTGGTCAGTTGGTCGATAGCATCGGGCGGCTCAGAATACGATGATTCGATGCCTGCATTAACCAGTGTTTGCGCAATGACCGGGCCGATATCGCTGAAAATTCCAAAGGCAACGATATTACAAGTAATTTTATTACCACTGGAATCTACCCAAAAACCTCTCTTTTTGGTGTAGCCAGCCTCTGTCAAAAGCTTTTCGGCATCTGATGGATTATATTCATTGGTATTCACTCCCAACGAATCGACTGAGGCAGTTATGTCACTTAGACCCTCAAAAGCTGGCCACGGATAACGTGACACCTGCCCATTATTAGCGAAAGCGAAATCATTGACTTTATCACGATCAATGAACTTGCTAATTGCCCATCTGACATTGGCTTTAGAGAGGTGTTTGTCTCTGTTATTCACATAAAGTGATGAAGGCCACCACGACACCAAACCATATGGTCCTTTTTCACGACCACTCCATGTAGTTACAAATTCATTCTTTTCAATTGCCTGTTGTATCAACTCAACTCTAAGATCATGAGTCTGGTCAATCTCATCTTTGATGACTGCAGATGCCATGCTTGTATCATCTTCCATTCTTAGCCAAATATAGCGTTCTGGCTCTGGCAGATTGATAAAGCCCGTTTTGCACCCCCAATAGTCATCACAAGAATCAACACGATCAAGAACACGACGATTCTCATCTGAATAATTCAATCTCCAAGGTGAAGTCGTTACGGGACCACTACCGTCGTTGTAATTCGTGTATTGTGGCCAATCTACGCTTGACCAGACATGCTCTGGCACAACAAAAAACCCACTGTCTCCTTTCTGGGCGATCACTTCATCATGAAATCTAGGTGCAGGGGCATGAAAGTGGATCACTACTTTAGTCGGAGAAAGTAGTTCAACATCTTTAATGAAGGTTTTATAGTTTCCACCTAGTCTAACATCAGAACCTAATTCAGAGAGTTTTTTCAGTGAAAAGGCAACATCACTCGCGTCAAACCCTTGACCATCACTCCAGAAAACATCTTTTCTGATGGTATAAGTCAGTCTAGTGGCATCGTCATTATAGCTGTGGCTTTCGGCAAGCCAAGGATACTCATGACCATTTAGATTGTCCGCAAAATAAAGAGGTTCATAGAAGAAGCTGACACCTTTTTGATGATTACCCCCAAGTAAATATGGGCTCCATACCTCTTTGGCTGTAATTCCTCTGCTCCCAACAATGACAGTTTTCTCCCTGGGAACCTCCTTTGCAACGAGTGCAATTGGTAGAAAAAGAGAAAGAACGTACAAAAATAAATTTTTTGCATTAAACATGATTACCTCATTAGTGTAATTAGAATTGGAAAGACATTTCTGAATCATTTCATAGGCGCTCCATTTATAAGTATTGTCTAATCATCATTTTCTCTTCCAAATTTTTTGGGAAAAATTCCTTACTCTTAGTAAATGGCAATTTTTCAACATCTATTGGTGTCGGACCTGACTCATCTATTCTATGATATTTAGTCCTACCTGTTAGTTTTAAATTTTTGTAATTCATGGGGTTTTTCACCAATATATATTTGTAATTATTTAGATCCAAATTCATTGCGTGATATTGCTCACCAGCCCATTCATAAGTCGGCTTAGAATTGATTAGTATATAATTTTCTGATTTTTTCACTAGATATGACAAACCCATGTCTCCAGTTTCCCCTCCCCAAATACCACCCTGATAGGTGAATAGACCTGCTGATTTATCGATGATTTCAAAATTATCCTCGATAGGATTTCCCCATTTAGTATCAGCCTGGTGACCAATTTTCAGTTTGACGATCGCACCAATATTTTTATCCCTTAATTGATTAATGGCTTTTGGATCGACAACGATACTTAGACTTTTTTGATCTGAATTAAGTCTCATCAACTGTCGAATGGTATGGACGCTATCGCCAATTGCACCACCGCCACAGCAATCGCTGGCCTCTACCAGAACATGATGATCGTATTCTTCAGATTTAAGAGAATCGAGGACTTGGATTGCACTCTTCGTCTCAGAGAGAAATTCTACTCTCTTGTTCCAATATTTTTCAGCGAATTCATAAGATAGTCTTTGCGCTTTATGAAGATCGTTGTTTGAAATGACCAACGATCCACTCATCATATTTGGTTGATCCAAATACGGTTGGCATAAAAAAAGACTTGTGGATAGGATGTCATCCTGATCAGCCTCAGCTTTTAGTTGCTCAGCCATCAACTTTGCAAAAGGCCCAGGGCCATCTGTCGAAGCATTGATTGCGCTAGTAATTACGTTTACTCCGGAAAATACCATTTTTGGGTTAATTTCACCTCTGATTGTTCTCGAGAGGAGCTTCGCTGCCTTTTTTCCGATGTCAAACATATCTCTGTGGGGATATGTATTCCAGGCTAGAATCGCGTCACAACTCCTAACTAAATTTTCAGTGATGTATGCATGTAAATCTACAGTAATAAAAATTGGTATTTTACAGAGTTCTTCTCTTATTCTCTCTAGCATAGCAGAGTCCAAGTGTGATCCATTTTCCAGAACAGCAGCACCATGCATGTTGAGAATCAATCCCTCTAGATTCATATTCTGCCGAAGTCTTGCCATCAGGTCACTGTATAGCTCCTCAAAGGTATCTAATGAAATCTTGCCTCCTGGGCTCGCAGAGGCATAGAGCAACGGAATGATCTCAGCGTTTTCCTCATTGAGTCCCTCGATGCAGCCACGGATGGAAGGAACACTCGCTTCGTAGAATTCACTTCCGCGAAAGATGCCTCCCCTCTTGAACTCATTTACTGTTATTGGGTTCAATGAAAATTGATTACTTTCAGTAAAAATTCCACCGATAGCAATTTTCATCTGTCAGCTTGATCCAACCTTGAGGAGTCACTCAATGGATCAAGATTCCACCTTAATTTATCATCTGGATCAGTATTTTTAGCCCATTCTTGTTGGATCAGTTGATCTTTCTTTAAATCAATCATTCGTTGGTGAATCTCTGTTGGATTCCAATTGGTTAAGACCTCATTGATAAGTGTGGCTTTAATTTCTTTGGTTTTTGGATCATCGACTCGATCATGTAATTCCTGTGGATCTTCTTTAAGATTAAATATTTGAGGTTTATATCCTTCATAAAATATTAACTTCCACTCTTCACGTCTGATCATTTTGTTCTGCACCCCACCAGGTTTTGCATGAACATCTCTCCCTCCTAAATTTCCAGATACATTAGCAAAGTTAGAGTCATCCATACAATATTCAGAAATGGCTACATTCTCCCAAGAGTTGCTGTCGCTAATTAACATATTTTTTAGCGACTTCCCTTGAGATCTTGGCAATGTTGGTGAATTCGTTAGATCTAACATCGTTGCTGTGATATCAAAATGGTTAATTACTTCATTCATCTCTATATTAGATCTGAGCATTTTTGGATACGAAATTATTGTCGGCACCTTTACTGAATCTTCATAAAAAGTTTGTTTCCACCAGAATCCATGTTCACCTACTTGATCTCCATGGTCTGAAGTGTAAACAATAATTGTTTCGTTAAAGATGTCGTTCTTTTTCAGACATTTTATGATTTCACCTATCATGCAATCTAGACTGGAAACAAGACCGCTATAAGCAGCCTTGCATCTTAAATTTTCTTCATCTGTTATATTTGTTGAACCCGTATTTTCTTTCCACCATTGTAGATAAGGGTGGTAATCCTCTAACTTTTTTTCCTTGATTTCAGGTAATTTCACCTTATCTCTGAATTGTTGATAAATTTCCTTTTGGCATACATATGGTTGGTGGGGGAGCATGTAGCCTACTGATAATGCAAAGGAGTGGCTCTCATTACTTGAGTTTGAACAAAACTGATTGATGTATTCAACTGTTTTGTCGGTAACGATTCTATCATGAATTTCGTATGCTGACCGGCCTGCTCCAGATTGAATTAAGCTAATTCTGTTTGGTCCAGGAGTCCCTTTCATATGCTCTTGATGAGTTCCAGGATCTCTTGGCGAACCAAGGAAATTTCGGTTATGGTCGCCTACATATCTTTCAGAAAAACCATGATATTGATCCAATCCATTTAAATGCATTCTGCCGATTTGGACAGGTCTATATCCGCCTGCACCCAACGCGTGAGCGTATGTTGGAGTAGCTGAATTCAGGATCTGATCATTTGTCCAAACTTCAGTTTCCGAAGGCATTAGCCCGGTCAGAAAAGCAACTCTTGATGGAACACAGATTGGTGAATGGCAATAAACATTCGCAAAAGTTGCTCCACGACTTGCTAACTCATCCAGATTCGGAGTCTCCACCTCAGTGTTGCCACGATGACTCATGTATCTGAAATTGTGCTGATCAGATTTTATGAATAAGAGATTCGGCTTATTTTTTTCCATTTCAAAATTTCTCATATTTTTGAATTGAGATCTTTTCTAGTTCATCATGATCGTATTCTATCCCTACTCCAGCTACTTGTTCCTTAAAACTATACATCCCATTTTCAAACTTTAATTGTCCATTACCCTTAGCTTCTATATCCTCTACATCTATCACGAGATCTTCATAGTATGTATTATTTGGCAGTGCCAAACATAAATGTAGATTATTGTGACCTCCTCCATGCACTTCTGCTTTCATTCCGAATGCTTCAGCCACATGTCCTACTTTCATACCACCTGTAAATCCACCTTTATAGTGAGTGCTGGTTCTCATTATATCACACGCATCTCTTCTGATGAATTCTGCTGCATTCCAATGTGATCCGTCGCTACATTCTGCAGCTAGAATTGGTATATCTAACTTGTCACACAATTTTTTGTAGCTTTCTAATTCAAATTCTCTCATTGGTTCTTCATACCACTCAAATTTTAATTCTTCCAAAACTCTTCCAAACCACAATGAATCTGTGTAATTCCATATTCCCGAAGCATCTAGTGTTAAACTAAAATCATCTCCAACCCACTCTCTTACTTTCTCACATAACTTAGCATTTGTTTTAACATCCCGATACCTAAGATGAAGCTTAATACTTGGATACCCAGCCGACAAAGATGCTTCTACAACATCTTTATATTCTTCGAGAGTATCGTAGCTTGTTGTGGATGCATAGGCAGGAATTTCATCGCGATAGCCTCCCAAAAGTTTATAAACTGGTAAACCAGCTTTCTTTCCCTTAATATCCCATACTGCAATATCTACCATTGCCATTGCATAAAGTGGATACTCTTCGAGTCGATCCGTATCCCAACATTTTTCCCAAATTTTTTCTGAATTTAATGGATTTATACCTATTAAATCTGAAGAAAATCTTCTTTCTACTAAATCCATCATTATTCGGCCTTTGGGGCCTTTTGCGTAGCCAGAAATGCCCTCATCAGTCTCTAACACCATCACACAACTAAAGTTTTTCCTTGGATCCCTCCCATCTCCTGAACCTGGTCGGTCAACTTGCCATGTAAATGGTTTTACAATATCTTCTACTAAGTAGCTCTTAACGTTTGTAATTTTCATTTTTTCTCTTTTATTGAAACTGAATAATAAGTGGTTTGCTTCTCATAGTTCTGTACCCCCAGAATTACTTGATTTATAGCAAGCCTCAACAAGTCTCATGGTTTCAAAGGCATCTTCTACTGAAGTGTGAAGTTGATGATCCTCTCCCAAGGCAAATCTTTGAAGATTGCTCATAGTCCCAATGAATGCTTCTGGAAACCATCCACCTTCAAATTCAACTGATTCCCACTGCTCTTTTCCACTTGGACAAATCCACACCTCATCCGGCTCTCCTCTTGGATAATCAAGCAGCAATCCAAGCTTTACCGCGGCAGCACCCTGCTGACAGTCAAAACGGATCTGCGCCGTCTGGAATTTCGGACCCTTAGTATAGTTGTGGTTTATTGACAGGACACAGCGGATCTCCGGCCCATAATTGAGAATCGCTGAAGTTCGTGTTTGGGCAAAATCAGGCGTACTGGGATGAGCAAGAGTTTGGGCCCACACACTTTTGGGGTTTCCCAAGAAAGATCGAATCAAATCCAAATAATGAATGGAGTGAACCGCAATCTCGACTCTTTCCATTTTCTTCAGAAACGGAAAGAGCTCCCATGAAGCTTCCAGATTCAGGTGCACCTCCAAATCAAGGATCCGCTCCAGATGCCCTTTGGACATCGCATCTTTCAGGGCCAGCATCATTGGGCTGAAGCGGAGTTGAAAATTGACTGCTGCTGTCAATTTCTTGCGCTCACAGATAGCCTTGATTAGCTTGGCTTCCTCGAGGTCACTACCCATTGGTTTTTGTATGAGTACCGTTGCATGCTCAGGGAGCTGCTCCAAGACATTAGATACTGCCGAAGGAGGGAGGGCTAAATCAAAAACTGCATTCTGAGATTGCGCGCTTGAAATCAAAGAATCGAGAGATCCAAAGGCCTTGAGATTCCATGAGTTTGCAATCTTTGCTGATTGTTCAGGGTTGATGTCGTAAACACCAAGCACCTTAAATTCGGCTTTTTGGTAAGCTGGTAAATGCGCATCCTTGACAATACCTCCAGAACCGATGATCGCAATGGGTCTTGGCTGGCTTGGAAGAGGCCATTGATAATTGAGTTTCATGAAGACTCACTTTTTTGGAAATTCAATTCCAACAAGTTATCCCACAATCAGGTTGGGCAGGAATAGCACAACTGAGGGCCAGAATGTACTCTCTGAGAAAGATACTGAAACACTGAACCCAGACATTACAACCAAGGTAAGCAACCAGGATCGTCTGGGACTATGTAAGTTGACTCGACACCTGAGGTCCTGACTAGTTGGTAAGTTCTTTGTTTTCTTTGCTAATTATCTGGTGCCCCTTAACCTTGCTGGCCCTGGCTGCGTCCTTAAACACCACCTCATTGATACGTTCAAGGGATTTCTGGTGCATTTCCCACTCTGCCTTTCCCAGCTCCTCCTTGGGCAACCGAGGTCTGTCAAAATGATTGTATTCATCTTTCCCCCTCACCAATAGAGCATGAGCTCGCCCCCCATTCTGACGGACATGGGTAGGAATGAACCTTATCGCAAATCCAATTCTTAGAGCATCGGTATGATTAGCCTTTGAACCATGAAAAATTCGAACATGGTGCAAACTCATCTGGCCTGGCTCCAAGACGATGCTCTCAACTTCTTCATTCTCTACATTCACGGCAATCTCCTGCCCCCGGCTCAACATGTTGTCATCAGCAAAGGTATCTTGATGCTGAAGTTGCCCGCGGAGGTGGCTGCCTGGTACGACCTGCATGCAGCCGTTTTTGAGGTTGCTGGAGGTAAATGCAATCCAAGCAGTTACAATATCTGGAGGTTCCAATCCCCAATAGGTGCTGTCCTGATGCCAGGAAACAAAGGATTTTGTTTGAGCATACTTGATAAAAAACCCAGCAGACCAAAGCAAAATATTTGGACCAATAATGTGCTCAACTGCATCCAACACAGCCGCTCTCTGTGCGATTTCACATAGACTTGGAAAAAGAAGATGACAGTTGGTCCCTAGAGCCTGATCAACAATGTCAGGTTTGATTTGCTTGAGCTCCATGAAATGTTCAGCAAAACCTTCTGCCTCTTCAGTACTCATAACAGAGATAGGACAAGCGAATCCATTGCTAGGATAGTTTTCGACTGCAAACATCTGCTCCCCTCAGGAAAGATGAAAATTTTATGCGCAGATTAATGACCAAAGATTTTTTTTGCAAATATTAATTTTATTTTTTGCGATAATTTTTTTAAATCTGAAAGTTAATCAATAGCCTAGTTGAATATTTACAGTCTTTTTATCTGATTTAAATTATGATTTTCAAAAATTAATGAGAGCTTCATCTAAATTTGAAATCAGATAATCTGTAAAAACTTGAAATGTAATTTTACTGATGAAATTATTTGTGCGCCTTTTTCGTGTTGATTCCCGATTGGATACAAATTACGAATGTTCTCTGGCTTAAGCTTCAAGGCGCGGTCATGGTTGAATTATGTCCCAGAGAATCTCAGGATTCGGCAGGGAAGAAGGCCAGAAAAATCATGATTGAGGCTGGATACCTCTGACCCCAAATAGAGCCCGGCTTTTTGGGAACCTGGCTCCCTTCCTTTCAGTAACCTGATGATCAACAGTCAAAATTTTATCAACGTCAGCAAACCTAAGAATTCAACAGAAAAGTATAAGGCCCCAGCGCTTGAAAAGGGACTCGACATCCTCGAATTTTTAGCAGATTTCCCTGAGGGATTGAGCAAGGTGGACATATCCAAGGGGCTTGGACGCTCTTTAAATGAGATCTTTAGAATGGTCAGTGTTCTTGAAAAAAGGGGATACATCCTCTGTGATCCGGAAACAGAACGCTTTTCTCTCTCACTAAAGCTATTCTCTATAGCCAATCGCTACCAACCAGCTCGAATGATGGTCAAAAAAGCTCATCCCATGATGATGCAATTGACTCAGGCCACAAATCAATCTTGCCATCTTGGCATCTTCCACAACGGTAAAATTCTGATCATCGCTCAGATGGAGGCACCCTTTAACCATTCCTACAACGTAAAATTAGGGGCTGAGGTCAATGTATTTTCAGCATCCTCCGGGATGATTCTGTTAGCCTACCAGACCGAGGAGACTCGGAACACGATGATTAATCAGTGCAATGACGCAAAGAACATCGACAGGGGGCAGCTAGCTCTCAAACTCAAAAACATTAGACGCATGGGTTTTGAGGAGGTGGAATCTTACATGGTCAAGGGTGTCTACAACTTGTCAGCTCCTGTTCTGGACCCCAATGGGCGAGCAGTGGCAGCTTTGACGATTCCATTCTTGGCCAAGTTAAATTCGACGAGAACCGAACGCAGGCAAGCCAGAGAACATTTAGTTGAGATTGCCAGAGAATTGACCAACAGCATTGGTGGAACAGAGTATCTGGAACGCTGATGAACTACGGACAAAGTCGCTGGACACAATATCTCCTGCAGATGCCCCCCGTTTGTTTTCATTCTCGACATGGTTTTGTTGACTTTACTCTTTTCTCTGTACATCCCACTAACGTCTTACAATCTTACCAGTCCCAAAAGCCCCATTGATTTATGAGGGTTCCATAACTACGAGAATCTGCCGGAACACACTGACTTTTTGGGGGTAAAGGGATGATCAAATTACTCAATTTTCCAAGGTAGCAAAATGGCAAACATTCAACAGATTCAGCTTCAATTGGTCAATCTGGATCCGAAGGTCAAGCGTACTGATGCCATCCAGTCCTTCGTCACCCAGGAGACCCCGATTGTCTCCGTAATCGATGAGGATGGACAAACTGGCATTGGCTACACCTACACCATCGGTACCGGTGGAAGTTCTGTCTTTTACCTGCTCAAAGACCATCTGCTGCCTCAACTGATTGGAAGAGACGCCGAGGACATCGAGAGCATCTGGAAAGATCTCCACTTCCACACCCACGCTACTGCCGTTGGTGCCATCACGAGCCTCGCACTATCTGCCATTGACACCGCCCTTTGGGATCTGCGCTGCAAACGGGCTGGACTGCCTCTCTGGAAACTTGCTGGAGGAGCTAAACCTGAAATTCCAGTCTACAGCACAGAAGGTGGTTGGCTCCACATCCCAACTGCTGATCTTGTGCAAGATGCCCTTGACCGAAAAGCTGAAGGCTTTGGCGGCTGTAAGGTCAAAGTTGGCTCTGCTCATGTCGCAGAAGATGTCGAGCGACTACAAGCGGTACGTGAAGTGGTAGGGCCTACCTTTGAGATCATGACCGATGCCAATCAGGCCTTCACCCAGGATGAAGCCATTCGCCGGGCCCGGCATTTTGAGCCGATTGACATCGCCTGGTTCGAAGAACCTTTGCCCGCAGAGGATCTTGGGGGACACATCGAGTTAAATCGTTCCACGTCGATTCCCATTGCCGTGGGTGAATCGATGTATCACCCAGCTCATTTTCGTGAGTACATGCAACGAGGTGCCTGCAACATTATCCAAGTGGATGTCGCCCGCATTGGGGGGATCACTCCTTGGCTCAAAACAGCACATACTGCGGAGACCTTTCATCTGCCAGTATGCCCACACTTTCTGATGGAGCTGCATGTGAGTCTTTGTTGTGCTGTCCCCAACTCACGTTGGCTCGAGTACATCCCCCAGTTGGATGATCTAACCAGCAGTCGTTTGCAGATCATCAATGGGATGGCCCGGGCACCAAACACCCCGGGAATCGGGATTGAGTGGGACCTTGAGAAGGTTAAGAACCTGAGCAAACTGAACTTTCAGATCTGAGGAGAGCTATGCAACGGATGGGAATGGTTATCGGGATCAAGCCTGAGAAGATTGCAGAATACAAGGAGCTTCACGCCAACTGCTGGCCGGAGATTCTCAAGGGAATCGAAGAGAGCAACATCCGCAACTACAGTATTTGGTTGCATGAGGGAGAACAGCGGCTCTTTGGTTATTGGGAGTATCACGGAGATGACTTTGCAGCAGACATGCAGAAGATGGCCGATGATCCGATCACCAAGAAGTGGTGGGCCGTCTGTAAGCCCTGTCAAGCTCCCTTGGAGACTCGTAAGGAAGGAGAGCATTGGTCCATGATGAAGGAGGTGTTTTATCATGACAAAAAATGAACAGCACTCCCTCAGCCTGAGGTTGGAGCAATGCTACACCGGGGTTGTGCATGATGTCATGCGGGCACGTGGTATGAGTCGTTTCACTCTCCCACCTGAGCTGCGCCCAATTCTGCCAGAAAAAACAATGGCTGGACCAGCCTTTACCATCTCAGGAAGACCATGCCCAGGTATAGATCCTCATGAGACTCTGGTAGCCTGGACAGGACTGCTGTCAAAGGCTCCTGCTTGACATATTTGGATCAGTCAACCCAATGACCGTAACGCCGCCCAAATGTGAGAGCTTTCTGGGGAGACACTACTGCTTAAAGGATTGAGAGGGGTCGTAACAGATGGTTTCATAAGAGACGCAAATTTTTTGATGAAGTTCGGTCTCCAGGTTTGGGGTAGAGGATTTACTCCAAGAGACATCGTAGGCTACTGGCTGCCCTTCGAGGTCAACACCCCAATCTCAATTGGTGAAGTCGACATACATCCTGGTGATTTCATAATTGGGGATCGGGACGGCAGCCTGGTGGTTCCAGAGAATGATTGCTTGGAAATTACAAAGCAGGCAGAAGAATCCATTGAAACTGAAAATTTGATCCGTAAAGCGATTCTCAATGGGACTGATCCCCATGAAGCCTATTTAAAATATGGAATGTTCTAACTTAGAGATCAGGGACACTGAAATCCGTGCCTGCTGAGGTGAGTCACGTCTGGCAGAGGGCTCTTTGCGTAGTGACAGCTCTGCATTGAATTTCCTGTTTCTGACAGCGAAAACTTCAGAGGGTCTGCAGGCTTCCTGCTATGGCTTTGCAAGTCGTAATGCGCTCTCTGCTGGATAAATGATCGCCAGCTCATTGAAACCCTTTTTCATGGGCAGAAATGTACTGGGCCTTGAAAAGGCGTTTCATCAGTAATGGACTAGGGATCGTTAGTGGCATCACCTACCCTTCTGGGCATACAGGCCTTTTGATTCTCTCTGCTGTGTCTAGAGAGCTCGCGGCAAAACGGCCACTTATCGTTACCAGTGGGGCTATCGTGATACCGTTCCTGTTTACCTGGGTTCACTTGTTCATGATCCACCTCGGCAATTTGCAGGAGAAGCATTGGCTAACCACAATCAGTTTTTTTTGTTACAAGCTACGACCAAAGGCTGCGGACTTTCTATAGGACGTTGAGGCTCATTCCCTGGTAAGAGAGGCAACAGGCCCAGATTTTGTGCTGATATCTGATCCCGTTTCCAGTATGAATCTGGAAGAGGCCATCCGCTTCGGTCGGTTTTTGGAAAAACCCGATTACCTCTTGCTGGAAGAACCACTCTGGGAGGAGGATTTCCACAGTCTCGAAGAACTAACATGAGTTCCAGAAATCCCTGATGTGGGATGTTAAGTTTTCAACAAGCTTCCTTGAAGTGTCGCTGGGTGAATTTCAAGGTGGGACGAAGAAGGGACCGTCACTGATATATCTTAGCCAGGATGTCATAGGAAAAATGACAACAGCTCAGCTTGCAGAAGTCTTTAGTGACAACTGTTATGTCCACACTTCCACCTTCATGGGCTTGTTTTGTTAAATTTTCACTATAGGGGCGTAATGAAAAATTGGGGATGAAATCGTCCGCAAAGTCTGAGAGACAGCTCAAGGTATGCATACAAAATCTGAATCACTACTTCATCAGGAGTTCATCATGACTGACAAATCTTTAAGCCCAATTGGCTCTGCGAGTCTGCCAATTCTACAATCCCACCTAAATCTAAGTGTGACATGATACCCCTAATTGACACTCACCAACATCTATGGGACCTAGACAAGCTTACTCTGTCCTGGGTCAAAGGACTTGAGCTCATGGATCGAAGCTATCTGATGTCCGATTATCTCAGGGCCACAGCTGGCACCGGGATCGAAAAGACCGTTTACATGGAAGTCAATGTAGATCCCAATTGTATTGACCTCGAGGTCGAACTAATGACTCAACATTGCCAATCTTCTGACAATCCAATGCAAGCACTTGTGATCTCATTGGATCCAATGGCAAAAAGCTTCCACAATGATCTCAAGCAGCAGGTAGACAATCCCTTTGTCAGGGGCGTGCGCAGCGTTTTGCATACGCCGGGAACTGAAACTGGTTTTTGTCTTCAGGATGATTTTATTGCAGGGATCCAGGCAATAGGGCGAGCGGGTCTAATCTTTGACATCTGTATTCGCCCTTCAGAACTCTCAGATGCTGTAAAATTGGTTCAAGCTTCTCCAGAGACGACCTTCGTGATTGATCATTGTGGCAATGCAGACCCGCACATAGTCAACGGAGACACTGACCCAGGCAGTGAAACCAACAGCAACCCATCTTGGCATACTTCAGCAGGTTGGAAATATGACATGTCAGCGCTGGCAGCCTCTCCCAACACGGTCTGCAAACTTTCAGGAATTGTGGCTCGAGCTCAGGCAGGCTGGAATGCAGAGACTTTGGCACCTACCATCAACCATTGTCTTGATGTGTTTGGGCCTGAAAGGGTGGTTTTTGGAGGTGACTGGCCGGTTTGTTTGTTTGGGACACAACTCTCTGATTGGGTCGCAGCATTCAGAGAGATCATTTCGAGGAGAAACCCTCAAACGCAAAAGCAGGTGATGCATGAAAATGCTCAACGCATATACAAAATCTGATCTGCACAGCCTCTGATGGATTTCAAGGCATCAGTTCTATACCAGCCTGATGAGGAAATCAGCATTGAATCCGTTCAACTCAAAGGCCTTGGCTCTAAAGAGGTTTTGATTCAGGTCAAGGATTCCGGACTGTGTCACACCGATCTGGAGATCATTGATGGTGAGCTCAATTGGCCCTTACCTGTTGATTTGGGACACGAGGGTTCCGGAGAAGTTATTGAGGTTGGTTCTGAAGTAAGGCTGGCGTCTGTAGGCGATCGTGTTGTTTGTTCTTGGACACCTGCCTGTGGAGGTTGTTTTTTTGTGCACAGGACCAGCCCATTCTTTGTAAGCAGCTGACCCTAAACAATCCAAAGGGGTTCACATTCTCCGGAGCAAGGAAGCTCCACTTGTCTGATGGGAAGTCTCTGCATCATTTCTCAGTCATTTCGCCTAATGCAGAGTTTTGTGTCATTTAAGAAAAAGCTACTGTTCGTATCCCAGATTGTATCCCATGGGCAGAGGCCTACCTTTTGGGTGGTGGAGTAATGTCAGGTTATGGTGCCATCCGCAACGTCGCAGTAGTGCGTTCGGGGGAATCAGTGGCTCTGCTTGGATGCTGGGCAGTGGGGCTCAACGTTATGAAGTCAGCACAGCTGGCTAGAGCATCTCAAGTCATTGGTATAGATCCTACCCTCTGCAGACGCCAAAGAGCGCTGTCCTTTGGAGCCACTCATGTCTTCACTCCTGAGGAAGCATTGCATGCAATACGTGAACTGACAGATGGAAGAGGGGTTGATCACCTAATTGAAGCAGCTGGGGTTAGAAATACACTATAAGCAACTTGGGATGCTGTTTTAACAGGGGGAATTTGGTGGTTTTGGGGAAAATGCCCGTTGATGGGCATGTTAGCCTGCGCTGGAGTGCCATGATGGGTGAGAAGCAATTTATTCGGTCCAGCTATGGAGGAGCGCGACCCCATCGAGATTTTCCATAACTTGTTGAGCTCCACCGAAGCGGTGATTATCCTCTTAGTGAACTGATTGAGCAAAGAATTTCCCTGACTCAAATCAATGAGAGATTTTCCAAAGATGCACCGAGGAGAAAATATCCGCACAATCATTGAGTTTTGATCAGTGGGCTAGAAAATTGAGATTTCCCGATTGAGAAATTGAGCATCCTCTGCTAGCAGCTCACTCGCAGCGGCATGACCCAGAAAAGATTGGATTTCTAAATATCTTCCGTTTGAGAGGAGCAATGCAGAGTTGCGGGCTTCTTCAGTAGGATTGTAGTGATCATTTGGAGCACCTATGATCAGAAATGGAATTTGTATGGATTGAAGGACTTGTTCTGTTGTGAGGCCCTTGGTCGCATCACCAAGGTCATGGGCACCATAGGCGAAAGTCTGCTAAATCCAATCGAGGATCCATTCGACGGTTTTGTGCTTGCTGCTTGAAATTTTTCAGTAATTCCTCAATATCTTCAAATTCCAAAGCACAATTTGTAATGGACTTTGGAGTTCCTGGAATCAGTCCCATCATCAGCCCACCCCAAAGCCTCCAGCAGTCAGCACCAACAATTCCCCGCTTCCAGTTGTGATTTTGCATAAGAATTTCTCGTGAGAGTGCGTTAACCAACTTGGACCAAGCCGAAGACTTTGCTTGAGGTGTCATTGCAACGACTCTTTGCACTGTGTCTGAATGCATTGCCGCCCATTGAAGAGCTTGCATTCCCCCCATGGAAGCCCCAATCACACAAAATAGTTCTTTACACCCAGCACTTCCAGTAATCTTTACTGGGATGCAACCATATCCTTGAGCGTGAACCGCGGGAATTGGGTCCCCGGCTGTTCGGGACTATTGCTCGTTGATGAAGACCAGCCATTGCCAAGGGCATCCGTGGCAATGATACAATACTGTTCTGGGTCCAATGCTTTCCCCTGGCCCATGAAAAATTCCAACCTCCGATGATTGCCATCGGTTGAGGCACAGCAAAGGACAACCTTGCTATGTTTTGATGGTTTTCTTCCAAACACTGCTTCAGAGATAAAGGCATTTTGTATCACCTCCCCTGATTCGAGTGGCAAGTCACCAATGCTGAATTTAGTGGGTTTCAATTCCATGAAATTCTAACCCTAAATTCATTGCTTCGATCTGAAAGCTGCTAACGCGAAACTTTAGCTCAAGCTAAGAAAGTGACACCACCAGATGCCTCCCTGCCTTGCCAAACTTTGCCGGCTGGATAGGCATGTCTTTCGACAAAGCTTTCTGTCATCTCCAAACCCCATCCAGGAACTTGTGGCAGGACATAAGCCCCATTTTTCATTGTCACTGGGTGCAGAAACACTTCATCCTGAAGGAAGTTTAGATATTCCACCACCTGGGTATCTGATTTCGCAGACACAGCGATTTGATCCCAAATCGCATAATGTTGAATCATATTGCATAAGCCAATTCCACCTCCATGTGGGCAAACTGGAACACGATACTTTGCTGCCATCAGGATTACTGCCATTACGTCATTCACACCAGAGAGTCTTGTTGCGTCTATCTGGCAGAACTGAATCAGCCCCTGCTGAAGTAGCTGCTTGAAGATTACTGGAGAGGGTACTTGCTCACCACAAGCCAGGCCAACACCATACGGCTTCAAGGCTGCTCCAATCCGTTGATAGCCAAGTACATCATCTCGTGCTGTTGGTTCCTCAATCCAGTAAGGTTTGAATTCAACCAGTTGCAACATATGCGAGATGGCTTCCTCGACACCCCAAATCTGGTTGGCATCCAGCATCAATAAAGAGTCTTTCCCTATCGCGTTTCTGATAAATGCTAGGCGTTCTTTGTCTTTTTGGACGTCCAGCCCTACTTTCATTTTGAAGCAGTTCAGGCCCTGCTTTTTAACCTCCTCAATAGTCTTAACAATTTCGTTATCAGACAACCCAAGCCAACCAGCGGTCGAGTAAGCTTTTGGACCTTTTTGACTTATACGCTGTTCACGCTCTGTTTTACTTGCCAAGCCCTTCTCAAGTATTTCAAGAGCTTCAGCAGGATCTAGAGCATCTTTTAGGTATCTCCAGTCAATACAGTCAATAATTGTCTTCGGAGGTAAGTCTACGAGCAGTTTCCAGAGCGGTTTGTCTTCCTTTTTAGCCCAGAGATCCCAGAGCGAATTCATCACTGAGCCAATAACCATCCGTCCCATTCCATCACCAAGCCAGCGGAGCTGATGATGATCAAGGAGCATCCTGTGGAAGCCTCCAGGATCCTTGGTAAACTCATCTAGGGAGCGCCCAACTATCAGTTGCATTAGATCCCTAACGGCGTAAGCAACCCAATCAGTGCCCGCACCGATTGTAAAATTTACTGAAATACCCTCTAATCCATTGCTGCCAAAAAGCTTGGTAAGGACTACAGAATAGTTTGGTTTCCGATGAAAGGGATCCGACCCGAGCAAACTATCGGAGGTCGGGACTCTGAGGTCGATTACTTCAAATTCTTTGATACGCATTACTTTCTCAATTCAAGGAACGAAATCACTATCACACTGCCTTATCGCTTTACGGTGTTTATTTGTCAATGCTATGCTTTAGCTTCGTATACAAATTTTTAATATTACCTGATTTGCTGTGCGGTCAATATGATAAGATAGTAAGAACCCTTACATTTTTTCTATGCGTTTTAGGACTCCTGAACTTCGTCTCCAACTTGATCAACTGTGGAGACAAGAAGTTCTCCTAACCTGAACTGGTATCTTAACGGCCCAAAAGCCTCATCGACTGATTGAGCATTGGTAAATTGGCCAAACATCTCTTGTCAGAAATAGAAGACGACTAGGATGAATAATTCGAAGAAGATAACTCAGTGTAAGATCAGTCAGCCTCTCAGAGACGATGAATAGCGAATCGTCATTACACTGTACCACTGATCCTCTAAAACTCCACACTGGTTTTCAGTTTACTTTCTCTATTCAATTACGATCATATTCAACATTCTAAATGAATTTTAATTAATTAAATTCGTAATTATCGAAAATTTATTTTATTCAAAATAACTCTATCTAAAATTCTTCTCAAGTATTAAAATGTTTAAATTTTTTACAGTTAAAAAATGGTTACTTTGGTCTTGGCTTGGATCAATCGCTATATTGTCATCTCTTTGGATACAGGTGAAGATTGATGTTGCAATTAACGAATGGTTTGGTCAATTTTATGATATGATTCAAAAAGCTTTAGCATCACCTAATGCAATAACTATAAATGAATATTGGGAAAGTCTGATTTCATTTTTAACACTTGCAGGAACATATGTTGCTGTTGCAGTTTTGGTGAGCTTTTTTACAGCTCATTTTTTGTTTAGATGGAGAACCGCAATGGTTGAGTGGTACCACAGTGTATATGACCAGGCTCGTCAGATAGAAGGTGCTGCGCAGAGAGTACAGGAGGACACAATAAAGTTCACGAAAATTATGGAATCTCTAGGAACAAGCCTTGTTGAAGCTATTATGGTATTAATTCAGTTCGTCCCAATTTTGCTGGGATTGTCAATAGGCATTCCAATATTCTTATTTGGTGAGTGGCAATTCGGGCTAGTTACTGGCGCCTTACTTTGGACCTTAGGGGGTACGATATTTTTAATAGGATTAGGTTGGGTTTTGAAATTAGTTGGTGTAGAATATGATTTACAAAAAAAAGAGGCAGCGTACAGAAAAATATTGGTAATAGCTGAAGATGACATAAATGTAAGACCAAAAACAATCGAAGAATTATTTAATGATGTCAGAGGAATTCATTTTCTTAGTTATTTAAGATATTTATATTTTAATATTGGAAGAATAGCTTATTTACAGGCAAATGTATTGAGTGCATATGTTTTTTTAGGGCCAGCTATAGTAGCAGGTGTAGTCACATTGGGTGTTATGCAACAAATAATAAGAGCATTTGGTCGAGTTGAAGGTTCGATGCAATATCTTTTAAAAGCGTGGCCCACAATTATTGAATTGGCCAGTGTATACAAACGTCTTAAAGAATTTGAAAATCAGATTTACATAGAAAGTTATACAAAGAACGTATGAAAAAAATTTTACAGAAAACTGAATATGATTTTTATTGATTAGGAGAAAACAGACAGACAGAAATATTGGTAGTTGGAGCTATTGTTTAATTTGGAAAAATGAAGTAAACTCCAAGATTTGGAAATTTATCAATGCAATGCTCTAACTGCATTAATCCAGACTAAAGCTCTTGGGTAAGAATCGAGCAGCGCAACTCTATTACTGCCGTTCTTGTCGATGGTTCTGTCAGAAACTACGAAGGCTAGCATATCGCACCAAAAGAGTAGGCTTGTTAAACCTTGGAGGGCTTGGGTTCTGAGCTATCAATATAGTGATTAGAGTGCGTCACAAGACGGTCTCTTGCTGGATAGCTGAGGCCGCTTGAAATCTTCCTGAAAACAGGCCAGAAACAGAGGCTTCCTCCCTTTATCGAAGTTGATTAACTCTTCACTTTTATCCCGAAAAGAAGTCCGAATGTCGAATCTGGGTAGCCCTCGATTCTTCCTTTGCCAAGATTTCTGAACACCTTTGTGGGGTCGCTCAACCATCACAAGCAGAAAATTTTTCGAAAAACTTAAGGGCTCAACTGCAATGGATGTTGCACCCATTGGCGGAGAGACCATAAACGCTTTATTCACGCATCAGTGCCCTCTCCTGAAGAAAGCGATCTACCACCCAATTTGACTCACCGACTTCATCTCTGGATCTCACACTGATATCATCTGCAACATTAGGTATCATCCACTAATCCTCAAATACTCTAACAAACGTTGTCTTTTTAAAGGCAAATCTAGCTCAATTTATTCATAAGAAAGGCTTACCAGAAGTTTCGCTTGACTAGAATTAAGGATTGCAGCTAGGCGATGAAATATGTAATCACTTGCAAAATTTCAATTTTTGATTAGATCTTCTGCTTCGGATTACTCCCTCATTGATAGTTATTCAGAGGGAAAGGTCGGATGAATGATTGAAGTGGTAGCTGCAGTGATTGTTTTTGAGAGTCGAATACTCGTCTTTCAAAGGGGAGACTCAAAGTTCAGTTATGTCGCAAACAAATTCGAATTCCCAGGTGGGAAGATCAAGGAGAATGAACCGCAGGCAAACAGTCTGATCCGAGAACTGAAGGAAGAGTTGGATCTGGATGTCAAGATAGGCGAATGGATAACCACCGTAGAACATGAATACGAAGACTTTTCCATCAGAATGCACTGCTATCTAGTCCATCTGGAAAGCTTCACGGGACTACTGAAGGAGCATATCAGTTATTTTCATGGACCCCTTGATGATGCTAGGCAATTGGACTGGATAGAGGCAGACAAACCGATTTTGGACATCCTCGAGAAGAACTACCGACATGTATTCTCCTGATGAAGTCATCGAAGGTGTGTATTCTGGGCTGATAGAGCATAACCCGGATGCATCCACCTACTTTCTACCACAACTGGTGCTGAATGATAGCAATCGGGGTCGGAAGATTCTGGAGTTCGTTTTAGAGAATCTCGAAGAATGCAGCTTCTTTCGTTGTGCCGTAGCTTTTATTACCAGAAGTGGTGTCGCCTGTATTCATCAGACACTTAAAGACTACGTCGAGCGGGGTGGCAGTGGGGAAGTCCTCGTATCAAAGTACCTCAACTTTTCTGATCCTGAGGCGATCCGAACTTTAGCAAGCTTTCAAAACATAAGGGTCCGCTTCATCAACGATATTAACTTTCACGGCAAGACCTATCTTTTCGAATACGATCAGTACGCCAAAGTACTGATCGGAAGCTCAAATCTCACGCAGGAAGGTCTGGGAAAGAATACGGAGATCAATCTAACAGTTGCCCTGAATAAGACTTCCAGCCTGTACCAAGAAATTGATCTCAATTTTGGCTACTGGGTTAGCAAGAGTGAACTCGTCAATGACGATAATCTTCGGATGTATGCTGAGAGCCGGGGAACCCATTTCGATCGTGTGGAACAGCAAGGGGGTGCCCAAGATCAGCCAATAATCCCCAACAGCATGCAAGAGGCTGCACTGAAGAGGTTGGGGCTATTAAGGAGCCGGGGACAGAGTCGATCCCTCCTAATCTCTGCTACTGGAACAGGGAAGACGGTTCTGGCTGCACTGGATGTCAAACAGAACAACTCAAAAATGCTGCTGTTTGTTGTTCACCGACTGAATATAGCGAGAAAGGCTCTAGTAGAGTTCAGAAAGGTTTTTGGAGAGTCTGTAAAGATGGGGGTCTACAGTTCTGGGGACACTCTGGATACGAGTGCAGATTTCATATTTTAACCATCCAGACCATCAACAAGAATGCACACCTAGAGAAGTTCAGGCCTGATCACTTTGATTACGTGATTATTGATGAGACTCACCGGGCTGGGGCTGCTACCTACCGAAAAATCATCGACTACTTCAAGCCAAGATTCCTACTGGGTATGACAGCCACTCCAGAACGAACAGACGGCTTTGATATCTTTTCCCTGTTCAACCATTCGATTGCTTACGAAATCAGACTGCAGAAAGCTTTGGAGGCTGATCTTCTTGTTCCTTTTCACTACTTCGGCATCTCAGAGTTGAGTGTTGATGGCCGAACACTCAGTGATAAGTCGGATTTCAATAGTTTGATCCGTAGTCAGAGAATTGATCATATCATCAGCAAACTCCTCGAATACGGAACCGATTCTGGGGAACCACGAGGACTGATCTTTTGTTCGAGGGTTGACGAAGCCCGAACCCTGAGTAAGGAATTCAATGATCGAGGATTCAAGACCAGATCAATCAGTGGTGCTGACCCAGAGGAGTATCGAGAAGAGTCGATCCAATTGATTCAATCAGAATCTGATGACAAATTGGATTACTTGTTTACGGTCGATGTATTCAACGAAGGGGTGGACATCCCGGCAATTAACCAGGTGGTCTTGTTGAGGCCCACTGCTTCTTCGATCATCTTCATTCAGCAGATAGGCAGAGGCCTACGGAAATTCAGGAACAAAGAATATCTGACGATCATTGATTTCATCGGCAACTACGAAAACAACTATCTAATCCCTTTAGCGCTTTTCGGGGACTCTTCCTACAACAAAGATAAGCTAAGAAGATTGATTAGTGCTGGGAGCAGCCTCATACCTGGAGCCAGTTCAATCAGCTTCGAGAGTGTGGCTAAAGAACGCATCTTCAAATCGATTGATTCTGCAAAAACCAACACGAAGAAATCCCTGACCGAAGCCTACGAACTACTACGTTTCAGGCTGGGCTCCAGACCAAAGATGTTGGACTTTATCCTAAACGAAACCAGGGATCCTTATCACTACGTCGAGTACTCAGGGTCCTTGCTGGCTTTCAGCAAAACTATCGATGATCTTCCGAATATTTCAGACCAATCACTCAGACTTCTGGAATACCTAGGAAAGCACATCTGTGACGGGATTCGACTGGAGGAGGCTTGTCCTAATCGATCTACTGTTGAAAGAGGAAGTGGTCTCAATAAATTCTTTCACAGATCAAATTAATAAGCTTGCTGGGTATTACCCCGATCCAACTGTGGTGATGTCCGCCTACCACAACCTGAACTTAAAGTTTATTACTGAACGCTTCCAGAAAGAGAATCTTCGTGTAGGCGATATCCACAACTATGAGTTGGTTCGGGCTGTTGGGGACAATTTCATCAGGGGTAAGTCACTCGTTGAGGTGATGCATGACCCTTTTGCCGTTGAATATTTTGTCGACCTAGCACAAAGCTCGATTCAGAAATTTCTCGATAACTATTCGGCAAGTGACTTTATCAATGGGTTTAAGCGTTATTCGAAGTATACGCGGAAGGATGTCTTTCGAGTTCTTAATTGGGACAAGGTCCCCAATGCTCAGAATGTGGGGGGATATATCGTCAGTCCAGAGGGTACCCAGTGTCCGATCTTTATGACCTACCATAAGCAGGAAGGCATTTCCGAAAGTACCAAATACGAGGATCGATTCGTCAATCCAAACCATCTGATCTACATGTCCAAAAACAAGAGGACCCTGAATAGTCCTGATGTTTCAGCAATGATGAATCAAAAGTCTTCAGGACTACACATGCCGTTCTTCCTTAAGAAGAGTAATGATGAAGGCATCGGCTTTTATTATCTGGGCAATCTGAGTTCTCTCCCGGATCGATTCATCAATACCCGAATGAACAATGATTCAGGAGAATCTGTCAATGTAGTGCGGATGGAGTTCATGCTGGATAAGCCTATTGAACCCCGTCTGTATAAGTACCTGCAAGCAGCTTCGTGATAGAAAGGTTACTCTTTAATTTTAGGTTTTGTTTGTTCCTACTCTGATAACTCACCGATCGTTCTTCAATAGTCTCCCAATAAATAGGCGCACTTTCAGATACAAAACTAGCGCTGCACACATTTTCATTCTTTGCATTTTGAAACAGGTACTGGTAAATAGACGGAAAAATTTAAAACACACCAATAGGCTTTGATGATCCATAAGCATTCCATCTTCTTTGTTTTGCTGCTGTTGTTGTCTGTACCAACTACCTGGGCCCAGGAGAGGGCAATTCGTCCCGTAGAAACAAACATCCGCCAAGCACTGGTCATCGGAAATTCAAACTATGCCCATGCGGGGATCCTCCGCAATCCCATCAACGATGCCAGGGCCATTGGCTCTACTCTACAACAACTCGGCTTCCAGGTAGAAACCCTGATGAATGCTACTCAGCCCGAAATGGATCAAGCCATCCGTAAATTTGGTAGGCAACTGCTGGGCAATAATGGTGTGGGTTTGTTCTACTATGCAGGCCACGGGATGCAGATTAATGGTGAGAATTACTTGCTCCCAGTCGAAATCAATCCGAGTACTGAAGCCGATGTACGCTATCGTGGAGTCCCTGTAGGTCAACTCCTTGGGCAAATGGAAGCTGCGGACAATGGGATGAACATCGTGATTTTGGATGCCTGCCGCAACAATCCTTTTGCTCGGAGTTTCCGCAGTAGCAGCCGGGGATTGGCGCAGATGACTGCACCAGCTGGAACGTTCATTTCCTATGCAACAGCCCCTGGAAAGGAGGCGGCTGATGGGGCAGGAGACAATGGGCTGTTCACGGCAAAGCTGCTGGAACATATGAAGACTCCGGGTCTGAAACTGGAGGAGGTCTTCAAGCTAGTTCGCTCAGATGTTCAGCGGGAGAGCAACGACAAGCAGGTTCCCTGGGATTCTTCTTCAGTAACTGGAGAATTTTTCTTCTTAGAACCAAAAAATAAAGAGGAAGAGATCCTACGAAAACGAGAAGAGGAAATTCGTAGAAAAGAGGAAGAGATCCTACGAAAACGAGAAGAGGAGGTCCTTAGAAGAGAGGAGGAGATTTTACGAAAACGGGAAGAGGAGGTCCTTAGAAGAGAGGAGGAGATTTTACGAAAACGGGAAGAGATTAATCAGGGTGCTAATCAAGAAAAAGATATTGATCTAAAACCAACTGGAGTCGGGAATGAAAAATTTGTTATTCCTGAAAGTCAATCTCATCAAGATACTCTTAATGGAGATTCAAATAAGTTTAAATTGATGGGTGGGTATTTTACTGGAAGTCTTGATCTAGAAACAGACTTCCCTAGTAGTTACAACGAAGATGTGGATGCAACTGGATTATTTTTTTCAGCTAGATATTTTTTTGGTCAAAATATTGGTATCGATTTTTTGACAGGCTCTGGGAATATTAATAAAGTTACGGTCCCCGAAGAGTCTGCGAACTATCAGGATAAAGTTACTGGTAATTTCAATAGTACTGTCCTAGGTATAATTTATAGCTGGGGTGGTTACGAAAACAGTATTTTTGGAAAATGGTGGACAATTTTAGTGGGAGTCGGGGTGGGTTCTTCGACAGCAATATATACTTTAGGAGATGCAAATGAGGAAGTAACCGCTACTACTCAAGGAGTAACGACTATAGTAGGTTTTGACTACAGGACTGAGAACAATTGGTTGCTAGGACTCACTTTCTACGGGTTAGGTGGTAATGCCACTGGTTCTCGAGTTGAGCAGCTAGAGAATGAAGGAGGCAATGTTACTGCAGGATCTAACTTAGTTACTATTATGACTGGATACCAATTTGATTAGAATATTTAATAAAAATGTATTTATGAAAAAGATGATATTTTTTAATATTTGATTTTCTATGTTTAACCTTTTCAATTAACTCGTTAAAAGAGGTTCCGATGTTTAAAAAACGTTTAATTAATTGGGCATTAGCAGTTACATCCATTCTTCTAATCAGCTCCTGCGGTACTACAGAAGAGGAAGCGAAAGAGGAACTCAACGAAAACAAAGTAGGATTAGATCCTGCGCCAGGGACATATGAATCAGGCGTGGCTGTGCGTTTTTTCAAACATGATAACAGTGTAGGATCTGGACTGGTATCCTTCGAAAATGACTCTACAAGTAATTGCTCATATGCTAATCCAGATTATGATTCTGATGGAAGCGATGCTTGCTATATGGTGAATAAAACAACCACAATTACTTATTATTTGTGGAATTTTGCAGCGAGTTCCGATAGAAGAACAGCGACTTTCACAATTAACCCCAAACAAGTAAATGTGTTTGTCAATGACATTGAACTAGCAGAATCTAAGACCCTTTGCAGGGTCAGCAGTGAAGGTACTGGTTACAAATTGGAAGGTAGAGCCACGCTTAATAATCCATCTGACAGTAGTAAAAATATTTACTTGTTCTTCAGTGTAAATGATACGTCTAAAATTGGTGAGAATTTGATTATTTCAGATAGCTATAAATCAGGAGTTGAGGTTACGGGAACAGGTGACTCAATACCAAGCTCAGCGTATGATTTTAGAACAAATGGCTCAAATACTTGCTCCGTTTCACTAAATAATTTTAAGCTGGGCCAGTCTGCAAGCGGTACTATATCTTGCAACATTAGTAGGTCTAGTTCGATTGATCCATTTGGTTCATCGATTTCAATTACATCAGCTAGTTGGCAATGTGACGAATGGGGAACTCTTTAGTGAAGCACTGGATCGATGAAGACAATGATTGTCAGAATGCCCATCATGAGGTGCTGATTGCTGAGTCCTCTACACCAGTGGGATTTAAGACTTCAAAGGGATGCAAAGTGGTCTCTGGAAGCTGGAATGATCCCTACAGTGGCAAATCCATCACCGATGCTAGCAAACTCGACATCGATCACTTGGTCCCACTCAAGGAAGCCCATGAATCTGGTGGTCATGCCTGGGATGCTGATAGACGTCGAGACTATGCCAATGATCTGAGTGACCCCAACACTTTGATTGCAGTAGATCGGGGTCTCAACAGGCAGAAGGGTGCTGGTGATCCTGCAGAGTGGTTGCCACCGAATCAGGCTTTCCAGGTGGAATATGCAAAAGCTTGGGTTGTTGTGAAGGTGAAGTGGGGATTGACTGCAGATCCAGCAGAGATTTCAGCACTACGGAAGATTCTGGGGCCAGCAGCAGAACTGCCGATGCTGGCAGAGGAATGTGCAGGGACGATGGTTAATCCAGAATCAGTGAGTAGTGTGCCTGCCCAAGTGGACTGCCAAGCAAAACGCTACTGCACCCAGATGAAGACCTGTGCAGAAGCACGGGCCTACCTGACCCAGTGCAACATTCAGAGTCTGGACAGGGGTGGGGATGGAGTGCCTTGCAAGGCGTTGTGTGATTGAGTGGCGTCAGACTATTTCAAATTATAGATCAGGATCTCACCAAATTCATCTCCACAAAGTAAGAAGATATCAAAAAAATCAATGTAGTCAATGGTGGTAATGACCCTGATATCATAACTTTCATTGCATTCAATCCCACCGAATGTACGACTACTGTTGGGGCGGATGGTATCATTTTTCAACCAGTCAGAGCCCCAACCAAATGAACTGGTCGAGGATATGTAAACAGCCACAACAGTGTAAGAATTTTGTTATAAACAATGATTGAATTCTTAGAGGTATCACTCCCTCCAGACGGAGCACAGCTAGCTACTAGAAATACGACTAAATAGATGAAGTACTTTTCCGGGATCTGTAACACACTAAATCTGGTATCAATATTTCAACCCCCCAATTTCATCGTCTGCAAAACCAGTGGAGGTTGGATCAAGTGTGCCGGTTATGGTCTGACTCCCATTATACGCTGTGTAGGTGGAGGGAGTACTGGATCCAGAGAAAGTCATAGTGCCTGCCCAATTTTCGATACGAAAATTTATTGAGCCGGAGGCATAGTAAGTACCACCACTCTGGGTGACATTTTTGAACTCAAACTTTTTAAGTGATACTCCAGTGACTGTTTTAAGGTCATTATTGTAGTAGTAGACCCACTTGTAGCGAAATTCACAGTTGTTAAAAACAGATGTATAGCTACAATGAATTACTGGGTTTGATGCTGATGAAGCGAGGAAGTTCACGTAATATTTGTTATTATTATTCCAAATCTTTTCTCTGAAATATTGTGTTAAAAACGTCCCACTTGTTGAGGATGGATTATTGTTTATCGTGTATTCTGAAAGGTTAGTTTTCTCACCATTAATGGTCTCACTGTAGTAAGAGCGAATTTCACTAGTCATTTCAGATTTTGTTATGTTTGCATCTGAACTGCAATTTTTCATATCATGCTGAAATTCATAACGATAATAATCACCACTAGGACTTATGGTCCCATAAAGATCTTCAAGATCATTGATGCATTCTGATCGTGCACTAATACCACCTGAAGATGGTTTGTCTCTATAAAAGACTGATTCATCATTAATTCTCTCTCGGATTTGCTGTTCAGTTAATTCATATGTTGAGACTACATTAAAGTCATCAATCGATACGGATTCAGCCAACAGTCCAGAACTTGAGGAACTACCACCACCACTGCCACCACCCCCACATCCTGCCAAGACGAACAGAAGAATTATTGCAAAATACGGCATAGAAAACCCATTACTTTAATTTCAGTTTCTCGTGAATGAGTTTAAACCAAAGTAGGTTGGATAAGCATCATTCTTGACTTCAAATAGCAATTGATTACCTGAGACTTGAAAGACTGCGAAGGCTTTTTGATCCGTTGTGTAACGAATATCAGATGTGTTGTAAGGCTCAAAAGAATGACACTGAGTAACTGATGTGGCTTGGTCTAGTTTCCAATCCTCATACTTACAATCTCTCAGAGGAATATCTACATAGTAGCCATCCTTTAATTGTGCAACAGCATCAGAGTTTTTGGAGTAATAGAGACATCCAATTGGTAAAGTCCTGCACGTTGTGCAGATACTTTTGCTAAATCAAAAACTTCTGCTTCTTTAACTGGATATACTTCTACATCATCTCCAAGCAAATACTTACCAGTCACAATCTCAGTCACAATCTCAGTACTACAGTTAGCATCAGTAAAGCCTGTTGTGGTACTTGTAAGAGTTTCGGAAGTGATAACCACCTCTTGTTTTCCATAAATTTTGACAGGCCAACCCCACTCTCCATACTCTTCATCATAGTTCGCTGGGTAACAACTTCTTTCCCAAGTCCCAGTCAAAGATGAAGATGGTGCTGAAGTAGATGATGAGGAATCACTCGTAGGCGAGCAAGCCACCAGTATTACAATTGCTGCCAAGACAGAGGAGAGAATTGCTAGTAGTGCAAAGCCTGTGTTTTTATCAGAAATCTCGCTATTGTCTAGGTTAAAGATCCGACTGCACAGATGTCATTGATATGTCAGATCCTAATAATACTTAGATTACCTTTTACAGATGCTTTGAACTCCTCATCAATGATTTCATCACCCTTCATGAGTCTGGATAGAGCCCTCAGATTTTCACCATCTCCTAGAATTAATTCTTCATGCAACTCGCTATACCTTGCTATCAGGAATAACCGGATGTTGCCGCCTTCAGCAGACTCCAAACTTCCAACAGCATCCTTTTTGTCCTCAGGTATTAGTTTAGCAAAGTAGCGGTCATCATATTTTCTGACACTTCCAGCAGCGAGATCCGTGGTAGAGCCAATCACCCCCCCAATGATGATATTTCCCCAAAACCATGGGTCAATCTCGGTTGTCATATCTCGAGTTGCTAATTGGTATCCTTCCTTGGAGAAAGTCAGGACAGGAGCATTCATTCTTTGTACAGTTGCCTCAAATGGGGTTTCTCCCAATTCGACACCGTTCATTTTTACAAGTGCTCCTTGAGGATCTGAATCAAAGAAAACCTTTTGTTTTGCACCAGTTATTACAGTGGAGCATCCAACAAGGCAGAACATCAGCAGTCCATACACAAACTTTCCCATTTGAATCCTTCAAGTGAAGAGTTGTCAGAACGAAAGAATACGATCTAAATTTTTTTGGAATTAATTTAGATTTGCACTTCTTCTCATTATGTATGCTGATTGTCAACAATAATAAATTATTTCCGAAAAGTGCAGACTGTTGCTGCTGGAAATGCATTGGATGTTTCTGATACTCTCCCGCTATCAACCTCCAGACCTACCGAGTTTCAAAAAGCTTATTACAGGAATGAATCTACATCTCATCAGACACCTCACGATTCTCTAGTATCGCCTTCGTCCCCTCTCTTCTATACGCTCTCGAACCGAGCAACCTCCCAAGAAAACATCTTCTGTTCAGTGAAGATACTCATCACAGAAGTAGTCTGCAGATTCAGTGTGATTCAGGGCATGAGCAGATGGGCGACTATCTCGAAGGGGAGAAACTTCGTTGTAGGTTGCTTAAAACGATTGTCGAAAGGGATTCTCAGGACATACTTAGTGCCAAACTGACCAGGCTCTTTGAGATGATCAATGAGATCAAAGAAGATCAGTTTGAGATGTCTTCCTACAAGGAAATCTGTGATCGTCGTGCTACACCGCAGGACACTCCAGAACCTACGAGAGAAAGCCTAATCGATCGCTTTTGTGTTCAGAAGGATAGCAATCTGGAGAGAGCTGTAGTTCATTTCCTGATGGATCTGACCTACCTGGACCACGACCCATGCAGGGTATCCAGTGAAGTATTCGAACTGGATTTTCAATATCAGCAGTTGGAAGACAACTGGAAGGCTACCCAAAGATTTCCGATCTGTGGGGTCTATTCTGTTTTCTTGCTAGCCCATGATTCCCGGCACAAAGGATTGTGGACCTTCAGTAGAACGACAACGGTAGACCGCAAGGCTGATCAGGATCCCATTTGTTTGTCTTTTGATGCTGAAAACATCCTCTTTTCGGAAACAGCACCGAGAAAGATTGAAATGGGCTGCAAGGTTGTTCAATTCAGTGAATGACTCTTCCTTTTTCAAGCCATCTTGATCCTCCAAATTGATAGCCAAAACTTGGTTTCCAGCTATCAAAAATACCTAGAAAAAACCTAGTGAAAGCCTTCCAATTTCCACCATTTTATGCTATAATTTGGTCTATTCAATTATCTGAAATTGTTTGGTAATTATTAGTTAATATTCAAAAATTTAGATGGTTGAATTGCTAGTGAATT
>JACLAD010017175.1_pt1 | contig 34119 bp, 27 predicted proteins | sample 8027901 | NCBI WGS metagenome assembly JACLAD01 (sample SAMN15725071, study PRJNA655200) | protist metagenome | isolation source: fluorescence activated cell sorting (FACS) single amplified genomes of... | place: Spain: Blaines Bay Microbial Observatory, Mediterranean Sea | collected 2016-07-05 | reverse complement strand
GTCTGAAGTTTGGAGCTTTACTACTTTGCCTGACTTTGCAGAGCCTCCTGTGCTATTGGCCCCGGTGCTGGCAGCACCAGCTAACTTTTCAATAAATCTTCCTACTAATACTGATTTAAGCTGGAATGGGTCGCAAGATGCTGAAAACTATGAGCTCCAGGTATCTGAAAGAAGTGATTTTTTAACTTTATTCCTTAGGCAAACTGGCATTTCAGGAACAACTGCCACTGTGAATAATTTAACCTCCGGCACCACTTATTACTGGAGGGTAAAGATCAGCAATGCTGCAGGAGAAAGCGACTGGTCTGAAGTCTGGAGCTTTACTACTTTACCGGCCTTTGCAGGAGCGCCGGCATTAGTATGGCCGACTAATCATTTTAAAAGGGTTACTACGGTTACGGCTCTGAATTGGAAATCCCTTAGAGGTGCAAAAAAGTATAGGGTTCAAATTTCCAAAGTAAAAGATTTTTCCAACTTGGTGCTCGATCAGGACAACCTTTCCAGGACTTTTACTTTTGTTAATGGACTTGATCACGGTACAACCTACTACTGGAGAGTTGAGGCAACAAATTCTTTGGGAGCAACAAGTAGTTGGTCAGAGGTCTGGAACTTCACAACGATTCATAAGGTGAATATTGATTTAGAAAAGTTGTTTAATTATCCGAACCCATTTACCAACCAAACAACTGTCACATTCTCCTTCCCGGTAAACACAACTTATACAGCTACCTTATATGACCTTAAAGGGTACAGAGTCGGTAAAGTAAATAAGGGTGAAGCACGTGCTGGTGTGCCAAATGAATTAGATATAAGTGGTGCAGGTTTAGCTAAAGGAGTTTATTTCTTAAAGATAATACCAGATGTTGGCAAATCTAAAACAACAAAAATAATAAAGATTTAAGAACTGTAGAAAATCAGGAGGAGAATGGAAAGTTGTTCTTACTCTGAAATACATAGTCTAAAAGATCGGGAAGAGATAACTAAAACAGCTTACCATGAGATTGACCGAAAAGAATTATAGTTTTAATACTGTTTCATTGTTTAAAAAAGGGCCGGCAGGTTATTTTAAAGCTTTGTTGAGAGCCGGCCTTGCTGCAATGCCGGAATCAACAAGAAAAAGAGTAATTGCAAGTGATACCTTGAAGGGATATTATCTTGAATTAAGAGATCATTACAGGTATATTAAGAACTATATCAAACCTCAAAAGGCTGCACGGGTTTATATCCGGAAAGGGATTGGGCGTATGGAATTTTTTAAGACTTTAAATGAACGAAAAATTGATTATGTCCTTTTAAGATGGTGGGAAAATTTACCTGAAATTCCTGAAGGGGAAGACATGGATATCCTCATTAGAGATAGTCATCGAAATCTTATAAATGACCTTTTAACTTTTCGTGACAATGGTACAGGTTTAAAATGTGATGTTTACACAATCACAGGGAGTAACTATGGGAGTCATAATAATATCCCTTACTTCCAGAGCAATCTCGCTCACACGCTTATTAGAACAAGGGTTTTGTACAGAGGCGTATATGTTCCTTCTTCAAAATTATATTTTGCCTCTCTTGCATATCACGCCCTGTTTCACAAAGGTTATGGCTCTGGTTTAAAAGGTTTTCAGGGGACTATTGGAATCTCTCAAGATCTGGAGCATGATTATTATATAATGCTAAGAGAACAAGCCAAAAAAGCAGATATTGATATTGAAATAAACGTACAGGGAATTTTTAACTGGTTGGAAAAGGAAGAGTTTACTCCTGCAGAGGATACCTTATCAAAACTTGCAGAAGTAAAGCCTGAGTTATCATTTCTTCAGCAACGCCTCTACTGTGATATCAGAGGTGGGGAAATCCTGGTGTATGTAATTCGGGAGCGGCTTCTCAAAGATGGTCTTTTGGAGGAATTTATCAGCTTTTTAGAAAAAGAATTCCAGTTAGATATTCTTGATGTACGGATGCTTTCTGCTGCGGAAAAAGAACTATGTTCCACCAAAATTCGTGGGGGGAAATGGGATAAGGGACCGTACAAATATTCTGGGGGTCAGCCTGTAGCTCTTGTTTCGGTTTATGATTATCATCCAGAGCCTCTAAAAGTAACAGAGGCTGAAAGGCAACCAAGAATGACTAACAGGCATAATTTACTGGCAAAATATGCCTTTCGAGAGCGTCTTCATAGAATAGTTAAAGTGAGAGGGCATTATAACGGAGTGCATTCTGCCGACAATGAGCACGATGCCTGGTCCTACATTTCACTTTTAGGTGAAAATTACCGGAAGGAGATTTCAGGGAAAGTGGAAATAAGAAGAAACCGTTACGCAAGGAGGTGGAACCTGGAAAAGACGTTGTCTCAGGGGCCAGTTTCAAAAGTAGAAGTAATTAAATACGGGACAAATCTGGCTGTAAAAAAAACTTTCAGGCCCGGCAGGGAGAGGTTTTTTAAAAGAGAACTTTTTGCAACCAGGGAGCTTTCCAAAGAATATGAGTTTATTCTTCCATTTCTGGAAGAGGGAAATGGGTATATAATTCTTCCTTATTATGAAGATATCTTAGATCAATTGCCGCAGCCCGAAAGAGAGGAGGTTCTAATATCAAGAATAAATGAGATAGCAAATATAGTTCTTGCTTTTTATTCAAGAGGTCTGGCATACATCAATTTTTCTCCGGAAAATCTTCTAATAACTTCGGAAGGAAAACTCTACTGTACAGGATTTTCTTATCTCCAATCCTATTTTAAGCAGCCGGCAAATATCGTAGACGCTTATGAAGTAGCGGGTGTACCCAAAAATTTTGAAGGAGATGCTCCAGAAAAAGCATTGTCAGAAAAAGAATATATGAAAAAGGTATGGGGGGCGCCACTATCTAAACAGCTTAAGAATAGCTTAATTTCTCAGGAGGAATCTGTTTCTTTTAATGAAGTTTAGTCAGCTCCCAAGAATATTAGTTTCTCTTGTAAAAAAAATAAGACTAGAAAATTATGGCTAAATACATAGAATTATGCGGATCGCCGGGAGTAGGAAAATCTACCATTTTTGAGGAGATAGAGAAAAGAGAAAGAAAATCTAATTTTTGGAAAACTGTTACAGATCTTTATCCTACCGGTAAGGAAAACTGGAATGACTTTGCTACACGAATCTTTTTTGATTTAGTAAAGGGCCGAAGTTACACCTATGCCAACCCCGAGGTGAGAGAGAATTTCCTGGAATATATCAAAAGAGTGGGGAGGACAATAAAAAGAGGAAAAAATTATCTTGAAGAAGATTTCCTTAAAAAAGCCGGAGAGAGGTTTGTAGCGCAAAACCCAAAATATATAGATGCCTGTTGGAATAACATTTTATACCGGCAAAGAAAGAGCTACAATGGTTTTGATATCAGGTTTGAAAAAGCAGGATATATGTATAAAGTGATCAAGAAAGTTCAGTTAACCCGCGAAGACACATCAGGTAAAACAATCATCCTTGATGAAGGTGTGGTCAATCTTATAGACAGGGCTCTGTACAAAAGTGAATTGGAGGCAGCTGAAAAGGGAGAAATAGCAGGTGTTTTAGAGTCCGCACCGCTTCCGGATGCCGTAATTTACATTGAAACGAGTTTAGAAGAAAACGTGAAGAGACTTCTTCAGCGAAAAGAACTTAGGGATATGCACAGGTTACTATCAAAAGAAGATTTGGTTACTTATACCCGAAAATGCCGCCAAAGGTTAACGACGACTATAGACCTTCTTAAAGAAAAAGAAATTCCTATCCTGTATCTGGATTCGACGGATCCAGCCGGGGAAAATGCGAAGAAGATCATCCATTTTTCTAAAACCCTTTATTCCTTAAAAAAAATCGAAGGTGCTTCAAGAAAAGAGCCAATATTTCCGGAATATCAAATCTAACGCAGGATCCAAATAGTTCTACTGAAAATTTCCAGTAACCATTACAAAAAATTCTCATGAAAATATTTTTGACAACAGCTTATCCCTTTAGCGACACAGAAAATTTCGCTACAAAATGGCTGAAAGAATCAGCTCTTTTAGATCCTTATAAAAAACACGAGCTACGTAACTCTCCCAATGAAGCAGATGTTATCTTGTTTGCAGAACATCACCCTCCTTACGATCCGTATTTCTTTGAGGTACTGGCAACACCAATCTACAAACAATTTAAAAGTAAATGCTTTATATATCACGATAACCCAAAGGTATTACCATTATTGCCCGGAGTGTTTCCTTCCATAGAAAAGGATTATTATTTCCCTGAGATCATACAGCCGGGACCCTATATTGCACGATTATGCACGAATGACGCCGTAGAATATGTAGAAAGTACATCTCCTGCCAGGTATTTATTCTCTTTTACCGGAGCATCAATGACACATCCTGTTAGAGAGAGGCTACTAAAGCTGGAGCATGAGAAGTGTTATTTGAAAGATACTTCCGGAAAGAATTCCTGGGAATTGGATCCACTTGAAAAACAGGAGTTTGAGGCACAGTACGCCAGGGTAATTTTAGACAGCCTGTTTGTGTTGTGCCCCAGGGGAATAGGTCCTAATTCATATCGTCTTTTTGAAACTATGGAAATGGGAAGGGTTCCGGTAATTATTTCAGACGACTGGGTTCCTGTAGAAGGGCCGGAGTGGGAAACTTTTTCCATTCAGGTTCCTGAAGATAAAGTGGAAATGATACCTGAGATTCTGGAAAGCAAAAAATCTGAAGCAAAGGAAATGGGCAGGAAAGCAAGGGAGGCGTGGGAAACATGGTTTTCAAAAGAAGCCTGTTTTCATCACATTGCAGAATCCTGTGAGATTTTGCTGGAGAACAGAAACAAATACAGCCCTTTGCTTTGGGGAAAGATCTACGCGCAGTTTTTTCGGCCTTATCATTTCAGGAATCTCCTTCGTTACCTGAAGCAAAGGATTAAGGAGAAGATAAAAGCTTCTGAGCTTCAACCCACGGTTAAATAATTACGGTGCCCGAAACAGCAAAAAACTTCTGAAGTCAAAAATATGAAGATCTTATTTTTATGCGGTTGTCTTGAACCGGGTTGTGACGGGGTGGGAGATTATACTCGCAGGCTTTCGGGAGAATTGAAAAGAAAAGGCCACTTTGCGGCTATAATAGCTTTAAATGATTATTTCATTTCCGGGGTAAAGCTGGATGAGCAGGAACAGGAAGGAGTGGAGATCCCGGTGCTTCGCCTCGGATCTAACATGAATTTCCGGAAAAAGTTCAGCCAGGCAAAAGCATATATAGAGGAAAAGGATCCCGATTGGTTAAGTCTACAATATGTTCCTTTTTCTTTTCATGAGAAAGGTTTGCCGTGGGGTTTACCTAACCAGCTTCTCAGGCTTGGCAAAGGAAGGAAATGGCACATTATGTTTCATGAGCTCTGGGTGGGAATGGATGTTGAATCTCCTTTCAAACACAAATTGTGGGGCAGGATGCAGGCATATATTGCCCGTAAAATAGTTGATAGTTTGAAACCAAAAATAATCCATACCCAGGCCAGGCTTTACAGAGATCAGCTGCAAAGGTTTGGATATAAAATCCATTTGCTGCCTTTGTTTGGAAATATTCCTGTACACGGGGCAGGAAAAGTGAAAAAAAGAGATAGTTCTTTTCTCTCACTGGTGATTTTTGGACAAATTCAACCGGGAGCACCTATTTCAGAATTTGTAAAGGACCTGGCGTCTTACGGAAGTAATTCGGGAAAATCAGTTCAGCTTACTTTTATAGGTCGTTCGGGAAAAGAACTTGAAAACTGGCTGGATGCCTGCAGGAAAGAAAAGATGAACATTGAACTCTTGGGAGAACAGGGTTTTCAAAAGATTTCGGAAGTTTTTAGCAGATCTGACTGGGGAATAAGTTCCACTCCAGCGTTTCAAATTGAGAAAAGTGGTACCGTGGCAGCAATGAGAGAACACAATCTTCCTGTTTACTGTGTTTCCCGGCCATGGCATACAAAAAAAGTGCAATTTCCAACTCCACCTCAGGGTGTCAAAATATATAAGCCGAACCGTCTTGATCTAACCAACAACTTTCAACCTGTTCTGGCAGAAAATCGTCTTGCACAAATAAGTGAAACCTTTTTGGCCAGTTTATCCTAAAATTGATTATGAAATTTATTTTATCACATCCCACCGGTAATGCCAATGTTCGTGGAGTGGCCGGTAGCATGGCATCGGCAAACCTACTTTTGGGCTTCTATACTTCTATAGCTACTTATCCTAATGGTATTCTGGATTTTCTTCCCGGCAATAAAATTTCAGAAGAATTCAAGAGGCGCCAGTATGATCTGGCTTTGAAAGGTTCAACACACCTTTTCCCATGGCTGGAAATGGGACGTTTGATATCATCAAAATTTGGTCTTAGAAAATTTACCGAACCCGAAGTAGGAAAATTTTGTATAGAAAATATTTATAAATCACTTGATAAATCCGTAGCGGCAAGGCTTAAGAAAGAGGCAGAAAGAGGTGCTGCTGCAGTTTATGCGTATGAGGACGGAGCTCTTGAAAGTTTTCGAATGGCAAAAAAACTAGGATTGAAATGTATTTATGATCTTCCCATCGCTTATTGGGAAACATCAAGAAAACTTCTTAATGAGGAAGCAGAACGTTTACCTCAATGGAAAGAAACGCTAGGCGGTGGAATTTTAGACAGTGAGGCCAAATTGGAACGTAAAGTTAAAGAACTTGAACTGGCAGATGTGGTAATAGGTCCGGGTTCTTTTGTGTTGGATTCCTTACCGGAATGGGCTAAACATAAGAAGCAAATTTCCTCTCCTTTCGGTTCACCTGAAATGGGGTTAGAAAATTTAAACTTTGAAGCAAAAGATAAAAATAAACCTTTAAAAGTACTTTTTGTAGGGTCTATGGGACAACGAAAAGGTCTGGGAGACCTTTTTACGGCAATAAGACTATTAAAAGGAAAAAATATTGAGTTAGTAGTCCTGGGTTCTTTATTAACCTCCATGGATTTTTACAGGAGGGAATTCGCAGGATTCACCTATGAACCGGGGAGACCTCACGCAGAAGTATTAAAACTAATACAAACATGTGATGTTTTTTGCCTGCCTTCCATAGTAGAAGGAAGAGCATTGGTAATGCAGGAAGCAATGAGTCAGGGTTTACCACTTATTATTACTCCAAATACAGGTGGTGCAGATTTGATAGAAGAGGGAGAAACGGGCTTCTTAGTTCCCATACGTTCCCCTGAAGCTATTGCAGAAAAATTGCAGTGGTTTTTAGATAATAGGGAACAAATACCAGTGATGGGAAAAAAAGCCCAGAGATTGGCAGCTCAATATACCTGGGAAAAATACGGTGAAAAAATTGTAAAGGAAGTGCTGGAGTACATTCAGGCAGAAAAGGTAATCTAAATGAGAGAGGTATCTACAGTTACAATAGATCTACAGGAGGATGCGGTAATGAGCCTTCTCAAAAAAGGTGTGTGGGTGTATTTTTATCTTTTGATCTTTGAAGGGGCTTTGAGAAAATGGTTTCTGCCGCAATTAGCAGAGCCTTTGTTGATCATACGTGATCCCCTGGCCATATGGCTAATGTATAAGGCTGTCCAACATAATATTTGGAAGCCAAATAATTATGTAATTCTAATGGCAGGTGTTACAATATTAGGGCTTATTCTTGCGCTCCTGGTAGGCCATGGTGATTTAAAAGTTGCCCTTTATGGATTAAGAATTTTGATGATCCAGTTTCCGGTCATGTTCCTTATGGGAGAGATATTTAATCGAGATGATGTGCTTAAACTTGGGAGAATTATGTTGTGGATTACCATTGGAATGACTTTTTTGGTTGCCATCCAGTTTTATAGTCCGCAGTCAGCCTGGGTAAACAGAGGGGTAGGAGGAGATATTTCAGGATCGGGTTTTAGTGGAGGTGCGGGATTTTTTAGGGTTCCGGGCACATTCTCATTTACAAATGGGCTTTCCCTGTTTTATGGACTGGCAGCTGCTTATATTTTTTACTTCTGGAGTGGGGAAGAAGAAAATTACGTGTCACGTCCTTTGTTGCTCTGTGCCAGTGCGGCACTTTTAGCAGCAATTCCTTTAAGCATTAGTAGGACTGTAGTCTTTGAAATAGCACTTTCAATAATATTTATGCTGGCAATATCAGCCAAAAACCCCCAGGTAATAAAAAACTTTATTGCAGTAGCTGTTGTGGGGGTTGTCTTGTTTATTATTATTGGAGATTTTTCTTTCTTTCAAACGGCAACTGTGGCTTTCGAAGATCGCTTTACCAACGCAAATAAGAATGAAGGAGGAATGGTTGAAGGAGTTCTTATCGACAGGTTTTTAGGAGGAATGTTTGGAGCCGTTACTCGAGAAGGTTTTCATTTTTGGGGTCAGGGACTTGGAATGGGAACAAGTGTTGGGGCCAAACTCCTGGTAGGTGATAGTGGTGCCTATTTGATTGCTGAAGAAGAATGGCCAAGACTGGTAGGTGAAATGGGATTGATCCTGGGCATTGCAGCAATTCTTATACGATTGAGTCTGGTTATTCATCTATTTAAAGCTGCCTGGGCTGCGGTAGGTAGAAACAACGGACTGCCATGGCTTCTGTTAAGTTTTGCATTTATAAATATTTTGCAGGGACAATGGTCCCAACCCACCACTTTAGGATTTTCGGTATTTGCTGGAAGTCTAATAATCGCTTCTCTTCATAAAGAAAATGAATCATGAATATTGTATTGCTAAAACATCCAGATTATGCGGGATCTTACAGTATTTCATTGTACACAAAGATGATTGCTTCAGGAATGCGGGGAAAGGGGCATAAAGTAGAAATATGGACCGCCGGAAATTTCTTTTACCGGCTTCCGTTTCCGCAACCATTGAAAAAATGGATGGGATATATTGATCGGTTTCTTGTATTCCCCCTTCAGTTCAAAAGAAGAATTAAAAAGCTATCTCCTGAAACACTCTTTGTGTTTGCAGATCACGCCCTGGGTCCATGGATCTCTCTGGCAGCCAGCAGGCCTCACATTATACATTGTCATGATTTTATGGCGCAACGATCGGCGTTGGGGGAAATTTTTGAAAATAAGGTTGGACTTTCGGGAAAAATTTATCAGGAGCTTATTCGAAGAGGATATCGTAAGGGGCGAAATTTTATTTCAATTTCAAAAAAAACGAGAAAGGATCTGGAAAGATTTCTTGGAAGAATCCCGGAAATTTCTGAAGTAATCTACAACGGATTAAACCAAAATTATAAACCGGGAGATCCCACGGCGGCAAGACAACAACTACGGAAAGAATTAAAACTACCTTTAGAAGAAGGATATATCTTGCATGTGGGCGGCAGCCAGTTTTATAAAAACCGAAAAGGAGTAATAGAAATTTATGATTCTTTCCGGAAGCGCTGCAGCTATAAAGTTCCACTTTTATTCGTTGGAGCACCACCCGAGGGAGACCTTAAAAGGGTCTTTGAAAATACCATTTTTAAGAAAGATATATACTTTATCAGCAACATTTCAATTAAGCTGTTGCAGCTCACCTACCAGGGAGCAAATGTGCTGCTTTTTCCTTCTTTGGACGAGGGCTTTGGTTGGCCTATTGCCGAAGCTATGGCCAGTGGCTGCCCGGTGGTAACTACCAATCTTGCTCCCATGAACGAAGTGGCGGGTGCAGAAGCCTGTTATGTTTTACGTCGTCCTGCTGGAGAAGACGCGGACTTTTGGGCTGCAGAAAGTGCAGACGAATTAATACGTTTATTCAATTTACCTCAGGAAGAGAGGTACAGCCTGATTGAATCAGGATTAGAGAATGCAAAGAGATTTAATACAGAGGATGCATTGGCTAAAATAGAAAACGTTTACCAGCAAATCCTTAAGCAGGAAGTGGCCTCACAGCCTTTAAAGGTAAGTCCTGAACCGATCTAAATTCTACTAAAAATAAAAATATGAAAATTGTGCACTTTATTGGCTCTATGGAAAAAACAGCCGGAGGGACAGCCGTTTATATGCAATTACTTGGTGCGGAGCTTAAAAACCATATGGAAATTACCATAGTAACTGCGAACGTCTCACATCCCGTGGAACTTGAGGGCATACGGCTAATTACCTGTGATCTTCGAATTTCAAGATGGTTTGCCCTTAAAAAAGATTTTCAAAGGATTTTAGAGGAAGAAAAGCCTGAAATGGTACATATTAATGGAATTTGGAACCCCCAGAACTGGCTGTTTCAGCAAGTGGCTCAAAGCCTTAAAATAAAGGTTTTAATTTCTCCCCACGGAATGCTGGAACCTTATATACTTCAAAGAAATCCGGCTAAAAAGAAGTTGGCCTTATTTCTCTACCAAAGAAAAGCATTAAAAAAAGCCGATTTTTTACATGCTACAGCAGCTTCAGAAATGGATCAAATAAAATTGCTGGGATTCACGAATCCGGTGACGGTAATACCAAATGGAGTGGATATTCCAAAAATAAAGCAAAAATACAATATTGAACCTGATAGTTTTTTAAACATTTTATTCCTGTCCAGAATTCATCCTAAAAAGGGAATAGAACTTTTAATTGAAGCTGTTTCAAAGATTTCTAATAATTTAAAAGTCACTATTGCCGGCGAAGGGGAGGCCAAATACATTCAGGAATTAAAAGAATTTGTCCTGAAGAAAAAAGTAGAAGATAAATTCAATTTTATTGGTGGAGTCTATGGTGCACAGAAATGGTCTCTTTATGAAAAGGCAGATTTGTTTGTTCTTCCTACCTACAGTGAAAACTTTGGATTGGTGGTTTCAGAAGCTCTGGCTGCCGGCGTTCCGGTTATAACTACAAAAGGTACTCCATGGAAGGACCTGGAGACCTATAACTGTGGCTGGTGGATTGATCTTGATGTTCTCAATATAGAAAAAGCCATAAACGAGGCGCTGCACATGAACCCTGCTGATCTTAGAAAAATGGGGAAAAGGGGAAAAAAGCTTATAAGGCAAAAATATGACATTAAAGCAGTTTCCAGAGAAACACTTAACATGTATGAAAGAGTCTTGGCAAATTAGAAATGTTCATAGAAGCATTTAGAATTATATCCCCCCTCCCCCCCTTTTTTTTTCATAAACCTCCTCTACAAAATAGTCCAAAATTACAATTCCTGGAATCAATCAAAAAAAATAGTATTATGAAAGTATCAGTTATAATTCCAGTATACAATGCGGAAAAGTGGATTGAGAGATGTTTGGAGAGTATTATTGAACAAACCTACAAAAACCTTGAGGTTATAGTTGTGGATGATGGTTGTAAAGATGATACGCTTAAGATTGTAAAGGATTATGTTGAGAAAGATCAGCGTATTTTTTTAATTGAGAAAGAACATACAGGTTTGCATTACACCAGAAAGAGGGGTATAAAAGAAGCTTCAGGAGACGCCATTTTTCAGTGTGATCAGGATGATTTTCTGCAACCAAACGGAATAGAATTACTCGTAAAGAAAATGTTGAGTACCAATGCAGATCTTGTTATAGGAAATCATTATCAGGTAATGGATGGCAAGAAAGTTCTGGTCGAAAACAGCGTACCCGAAAATTCGGATAAGGTGGAACTTCTAAAGAGCCTCTTAAAAAACGATATAAAGGGATATCCTTGGGCGAAATTATTCAGGCGTCATCTTTTGCTTGATTTAGATTTGTCAATGGAATTGGCATTTTTGGAAGATGTTATGACCAGTATCCACGTTCTGGCAAGGCATGATGTAAAGGCGGTATTAGAGGAAAAACCCGTCTACAATTACATTATTCATGGAAATAGTACCAGTTCCACTAAAAACCAGGCATTGATAGAAACCATTCCTCAAAGTATGCTCGTGGTAGAGAAAATTCTTGATGAACAAAACCTTCTTTTAGAATTAGAGAAAGAGTTTTCAGCCTTTAAATGTAGAAGCTGGATTGTTTACTCCCGGTTGGGCGGGAAATTAGCCAAAAGTAACACTTATAAAAAGAAAGTTTACAATTCCTACTGCAGACCAGAGATACAAAAAGAACTTACTTTTTACCAGGTTATTGAATTGCTCGTATATCGTCATAATAGTTATGTAGGACAATGGGTTACCAGGACCATGAAAAGATTTTACGTCCTCTTTTATAAATTATCTTAATCACATGTTATGCAAGAAATAGATTATACTCTTTCAACGGAAAAATCCCCTTTTAGCTTTTCGAACAAGGTAGGTAGGGTTTTTTGGGGAATAAGTTACTGGATTCTTTTTAGGCCCTTTTCTTTTGATATTTTTCGGGAATGGAGATCTTCAGTTTTAAAAGCTTTTGGAGCTAAAATAGGATCAGGTACTAACGTACGGGCTACTGTAAAAATATGGGCGCCATGGAACCTGGAAATAGGAAAATCAACGAGTATTGGTCCCGGAGTAGACTTCTACAACCAGGGGAAAATAGTAATTGGGGATGAAACAATCATTTCTCAAAAAACTTATTTATGTGCTTCCAGTCATGATTTCCGGCTTAAGAATTTTCCCCTTGTGAGAAAACCTATTACCATTGGAGACAAGGTTTGGATTGCAGCAGATTCCTTCATTGGCCCCGGTGCTTCCATCGCAACAGGAGCTGTCGTGGGTGCTAGAGCAGCTGTTTTTAAAAACATTGAGGCCTGGACAGTGGTGGGGGGAAACCCTGCCACCTATATTAAAAAGAGGGAAATTCTGCCATGATCTTGATTGTTTGCATTTAAAAATGTTATCCTAAAAAGCTAATAATTGGTCAAGAGCATATGAATTTTCACCTGAAAAATTTCACTTTTCACCTTTTTCAAAATTATATAATCAATGATTTCTGTAATTATTCTCACAAAAAATGAAGAGCAGGACCTGCCCATGTGCCTGGAATCACTAAAATGGACGAATGACATTCATGTGTTGGACTCCGGAAGTACAGATTCAACAGTACAAATTGCCGAGCGATATGGTGCCAGTGTAGCATACAATGCTTTTGAAAGCTTTGGGAAACAACGGAATTTTGCACTGGACCATATTTCAACTTCTTACGAATGGATATTGTTCCTTGATGCCGATGAAGTTGTAACTCCTGAATTTGAAAAAGCTATGAAAAAGGCCATAGCCGAAGCCGATGAGAAGACTGCAGGGTTTTACTGCTGTTGGAAGATGATGCTTGAAGACCAGTGGCTCAAATATTGTGACAATTTTCCGAAATGGCAGTTCAGACTACTTAAAAAAGGAAGAGCAAATTTCACCGATTTTGGTCACGGCCAGAAGGAAGGTGAAATAATGGGAGAACTGAGATATATAAAAGAGCCTTATTTGCATTATAGTTTTTCTAAAGGATGGTCACAATGGACCGAAAGGCATAATAAATACTCAAGTCTGGAAGCTGTGGCGCGCCGTCAACGGCGACCGCCATTTCGAAACATCTTTGTAAGTAATTCCAGTATCCGTAATCCTGCATTGAAATCATGGTTGAGCCAGATACCAGGCTGGCCTCTCCTGAGATTTTTTCATGCATATGTAATGAATTTAGGCTTTTTGGAAGGAGTCCCTGGTTTTATTTACTGCACAAATATGGCCTATCATGAATTTCTTATTCAAATAAAAATGAGGGAAATAAAACTAAAAGAGCGAAAAATGCTTTCTAAAGCTGAAAATCTCGAAGAGCTGAATATTTCATCACGCTAACTGGATTTTTTCAATTTTCCACAAAAAAATATGTTGTTAAATGCATTTTCATGATAATTACGGAGTAAAAAATTTCACTCTTCGAAAATAGGAGAATTGTTGTAGGTTTTTTCTTGCCAAGGAGAGTTAACTATCCGTTCAAATACCTGTAAATTAGATGAGTACATGTTAATTTTTCTAAAAATTAAGTTGTGTATTTGTAATCATTGCGTTAAATTTAGGTAACATTAATAGATGTATTTTTATAATAAAGTTATCAACTTATAGGAGCTAAAAAAGTTCTTTAAAAAAATTTTTGCTCCCCTCCCCCGTAAAATTTTTGATTTTAAAATAGGCTGTGGCCTACAGGGATTGTTTTGCCCAATTTTAAAGATCCAGTACCCCATAAAAAGCTTTTCACTTAGAAACGAATATGTGTCACTTAAATTAAGTTATTATGAAACCTTCACCATTACTTATTTCATTAGCAGTTCTGGTTCATTTATCTGTGGTTGATCTTGCGATCTTCCTCTTGATCACGGAGCTTTCTGTCAATTATATGTTTATCATAGGTTACAATTTTATTTGGTTGTTCATTGCTTTGACGATAGCAGGACAAGGGCTGAAAAGAACAGTCTAGATTTTTATTAATGTACAAAAGGGAGTCATGAAAATATCCATAATAACAATAGTATATAATCAACAGCATTGCATTGCAGAATGTATCCAATCTGTACTGGATCAGACGTATCATGATGTAGAACATCTTGTAATAGACGGGGGATCAACCGATGGGACACAAGAGAAAATAGCACCTTTCCGAAAGAGACTTGCATACTATATTTCTGAAAAGGATGAAGGGGTATTTGACGCCTATAATAAGGGAATCAGAAATGCTACAGGTGATATCGTGGGAATCCTGAATTCAGATGATTATTTCTATGAGCCAGACACTCTGAAAAAAGTAGCCGAAGCTTTTCTTTCTTCCCGTTCAGATCTGGTTTATGCAAAAGGATTATTTGTGGATAAAGATAAGCCTGAAAAGGTTAAGAGAATATATTCATCAAGACCTTTTCATAAAGCATATTTAACTTTTGGCTGGATTCCCTTGCATACAACCATTTTTGTTCGTCGTGAAATATTTGAACGATACGGCCTATATAATTCAGGGTATACCATAGCTAGTGATTATGAGATCTCACTTAGGTGGTTTAAGAATGATGAAATAACCAAATTCTTTCTGAATGAGTGGGTGGTGAAAATGCGGTTAGGAGGACTTAGTACCTCGGGAAGGCTGCAAATAAAGAAGTCAAAGGAAGACCTTAGAATAATCAAGCTTTACAAACTATACGGTTATTTCACACTTGCATGCAAAATAGGCCAAAAGATTCCTCAGTATTTGGTCCCGCAACTTATCGGTTTCAAAGCAGCACCTTCACCACCTCAATAGAATAAATGCGGCTCGTTTTCAACCATGAATTAAATGTGTTTACTATGAAAGGCTCTTATTTTATTATTCCGTTTTCGGTAAGTGCACATCTCATAACGATTAACGCCACTCTTTGCCTGCTTACCCCAGAGACTTATATGAATCTTTATGCTATTGGAGGGTATAATGCCGCCTGGTTAATATTTGCTATTGGTTTAAATTTTTACACTATTGAAAGAAAAGAAAGGTTTAGCACAAAATTCCATAGGTTTCTTAGGCATTTCTTTATGTTTAGTCTTGCCTATTTTGCTCTCTTTGCCATTCTCCAAATTGATTTTACTATTGGTTATCAGTTGTTCGTATTAGGACTTTTACTTTTCCTTTTGACCTTTTATCGCTGGTTTTTCTTTGCTGTACGAAGGTTATACAGGATTGAAGGCGGAAATTTTGTGAACGTTATAGTTATAGGGCAGGATAAAAATAAAAACAATATTAAAAAAGTTTTTGACGAACCGGATTTTGGATACCGGTACAAAGGATACTTCCATAATAAGGATAATGCCGTAAATTCGGATTACCTGGGAAATGTCAGCGATTCATATGACTATATCCTAAAAAATAAGATCGATGAGATTTACTGCCTGGCTTCACAACTTTCAAAAGATGAGCTTTATCAATTAATTTCTTTTGCAGACAATAATCTGAAGCGTATAAAAATAGTTCCGGACAACAAGGAGGTTTTTACCAGAGCAATGAACGTTGAAACATTTGGATCAGTTCCTGTTCTAAATTTGCGGAATTCTCCTCTTGAACGAAATTACGCTAAATACGGAAAAAGGGCATTTGATATTTTGTTTTCCTTATTCGTGATCATTTTCATTTTATCCTGGTCGATTCCTTTAATATTCATTATAACGCGATGGGAGTCCAGAGGGCCTTTATTTTTCAAGCAGCTAAGACATGGTTATAATAAAAAGAGGTTTTGGTGTTATAAATTTAGATCTATGGCTGTCAATGCAGATGCTAATCTAAAGATGTGTACGAAAGGGGATTCCCGAATTACAAAAATTGGTAGAATTTTAAGAAAGACGAGTATTGACGAGCTCCCTCAATTCTTCAATGTGCTTTTCGGGGAAATGAGCGTAGTAGGTCCGCGACCACACATGGAAGCTCATACAATGCAGTATGCAGCTTCAGTAGACAAATATCTAGTGAGGCATTTAGCCAAACCTGGAATAACAGGTTTAGCTCAAATCAAAGGGTACAGAGGTGAGGTTGTGAAAAAATCGGATATAATTAACAGGACCAGGCTAGATATTTTTTATTTAGAAAAGTGGTCCCCTTTGCTGGATCTGAAAATAATTTATTACACCATATGTAATGCTATCCGGGGAGAAGAAAAAGCCTTTTAATTAATGTCTCTTCCATTTTGCCAATGACAAACAGTGAACTTATAACCCAAATTTATTCAACCTTAGCTTTATGAAAATAAAAAAGTTTTCGAATATCATCTTCTATTTTATATTGTGCATTTCCTTAACTACCTCATGTGTCTCCCGCAGAAATATGGTTTATTTTCAGGACATAGACCAATTGGGGGAAAGAATCGACCGAAGGCAAAGTGATAATCTTGAAATACAGCCAGATGATGAATTGACCATAAGGGTTTCTGCACCAGAGCAGGAAGCAGCACTACCTTTTAACTTAACCAAATCCTTAAGCTCACAAATAGGAATGGGTGGTAATACTGAACTGGAATCTTATCTTGTTTCTAATGAAGGAACCATTCAGTTTCCGGTTATTGGTACGATAAAAGTTGCCGGTCTTACTAATATAGAACTTGCTGAGAAGGTAACAGATCTTATTGATGAATATGTGAAAGACCCTATCGTAAATGTAAGAATTCTCAACTTCCAGATCACCGTGTTGGGAGAGGTGAAAAATCCTGGTACTTTTTCAATTAAAGACGATCATATAACTTTATCTAAGGCTCTTGGACTGGCAGGAGATCTTACTATATATGGCAAGCGTGAAAACGTCTTGGTCATGGGAGAAGAAGATGGAAGAAAAACATATGCCTACCTGGATCTTACAGATGCCAATGTAGTGAATTCGCCACATTACAACTTAAGACAAAATGATGTAATTTATGTAGAGCCAAAGGCTACAAGACGCCAGTCGGCAAGTTCTACGAGTATCGCCTCTACATATCTCTCTATTGCCTCTGTACTCACCTCACTTGTTTTGTTAATTATTAACTCAAATTAAGAACCATGATCAATCATAAGAAGAATTCCTTTAGTTCGGGAGATAAACTAAACCTAAGGAAAGAATTGCAGAAATACCTGAAATTCTGGCCGTGGTTTTTATTAACAACTGTTATATGTGTGTCGTTGGGATTCTTCTACCTAAGATATACTACTCCCGTATATAGTGCACAGGCCAGTATTATTATTAAAGATGAATCAGATAAAGGTGCCGGTTCTGCATTATATGAAGAACTCGGTTTGCTTAATGGCCTTGGTAGCGGTAGTATTTCGAACGAAACGGCTATTTTACAATCTAGACGGTTAATGAAAGATGTGGTCAAGTCTCTCAATATACATATTCAATATTTTAAAGAAGGTAAGGTGAGAACTGTAGAGATCTATGATGAATTACCCTTCACCATGCAGGTGCTTAAACTTGATGAAGAAGAGCTTAAGAAATCTGGTGGCGGTAGGTTTGAGGTGCTAAAATTTGGTGAAAATTTTAAAATAACCAATTTGAAAACTGAGAAAACTTTTCGTGTTACTTCAGGAAGCCCCTTTAATATAGGTTTTGCCGATCTTGTCTTAACGCCCAATGTTACGCCGGAGTACGAAGATCTTTCTGAAGCTACCATTATAAAATTTTCAGATCCGGAAAAAGTAGCTTCCCATTATAGAAGTAAAATAGCTGTCGTTCGGGGAGAAAAGAATTCCGGACTCATGGAGCTCATACTGCAAGACCCTGTACAGGAAAAAGCCCGGGATATTCTCGATCAACTGGTTCTTGAATTCAACAGAAATGCTATAGAAGACAAAAATCTCATTGCTGGTAACACGGCAAAATTTATAAATGAACGGCTTGCGATAATTAATGGTGAATTAGATTCAGTTGAAACAGGAAAAGAAGAATTTAAGGAGCAAAATCGTTTAACCGATATACAGGCCCAGTCACAAATGTTTATTCAAAATGCCAATGAATATAATAAGCGCAGGCAGGAGGTGAATACTCAGCTCGAACTTTCTAATGCGATGTTGGAATATATTACCTCAGATTCAAAACTTGATCTTTTACCCACAAACCTGGGTATTGCAGAAAGTGGTGTAAACCAACAAATAGGAGAGTATAATAATCTTGTATTAGAACGTAATCGTATTTTAAGTGGTTCAAGTGAAAAAAACCCTGTGGTAATAAGGCTAAACAGCCAAATAAGCCAGATAAAAGCAAATGTGTTACAGAGTCTACAAAGGATGAGAGCTAACCTGCAGATTGGGCAGGAGGATTTAGACAGGCAAGCATCCAGCATTGGTTCTCAAATTTTTGCAGTTCCATCTAAAGAACGACAATACAGGGGAATTGAGCGTCAGCAAAACATCAAAGAAACTCTCTATTTGTTTCTGCTTCAAAAGAGAGAAGAAAACTCTTTATCACTTGCAGTAACTGAACCCCGGGCAAAGATTGTGGATAGGGCATATTCCTCTGGAGGGGTGGTTTCTCCAAATCCTAAAAGTATCTATTTAGGAACTTTTGTGCTGGGTATGTTCATACCTTTTTCCGTTATCTATATTAGCGGCTTGTTTGACAATAAAGTAAGAAGAAAAACAGATATTGAAAATTATAATAAAGAAATAGGACTTGTGGGGCAGGTGCCAAAAGTGACACGAAAGCAATCGGTCATCAGGTCAAACGACCGCTCGATATTAGCTGAATCTTTCAGGATTCTAATTACCAATCTTCAATACCTTCTGGTAAATTCAAGAAATAAATCTAAGGGTATCCTTTTATTTGTCACTTCTACAGTAAAAGGAGAGGGAAAAACATTTACAGCTATTAATCTTGCTATTACTTTATCAAATACAGGAAAAAAGGTTCTTTTACTTGGTGCAGACCTGAGGAATCCCAAGCTTCAGCCGTACAGGGAAAACAAGGAGCATCTCCTGGGTGTAAGCGATTACCTTATCAACGATCATTTATGTATCAAGGATCTTATAGGAACTTCAAATCTTCATCATGATCTGGATATATTGACATCGGGATGTATTCCACCCAATCCTTATGAGTTACTAAAGCAGGAAAAAGTTGGGGAGATGTTTGCAGAACTTGAAACTATGTATGATTACATTATCGTGGATACAGCTCCTTCCATGTTGGTTGCCGATACCTTTTTAATTACCAAGTATGCAGACATTGTACTTTATCTTGTACGGGCCGGCCATACAGAAAAAGAGTTGCTTGAATTTCCTTTTGAAGCACGAGAAGAGGGGAAACTTCAAAATGTGAGTTTTGTCCTTAATGACGTGAAACTGGGCAATTTGGGGTACGGTTCCAAATACGGTTATGGGTATGGACAGGAAAAGAAAAGTATTTGGAGTAAAAAGAGTCCGGCTTTAAAACCTGTGTATAAATGATGTTTCCCAATGCCATTTTTCTGCCTTTTGCCTTTCCAAAGATGATGCCCGTTAGTTTCTTGTTAGTATTATCTTTAACTTATTGTCAAAAGGAAGCTGCGGAAATAGATGAAAATCCTGCTAACACCCCTGTAGAGCCTGATGTCATCACAGAAAAAACGTTGCATGATAGCGATGATCCTGCTATTTGGATTAATAAAGAAAACCCGGCAAAAAGTATCATTTTTGGAACAGATAAAAATTCTGATGGTGCTGTCTATGCATTCGATCTGGAGGGGAAAATTATTGAAGAAAAGACAATAAGAGATCTAAGTCGACCTAACAATATAGATGTTGAATATGATTTTCAAATCAATGAAACCACTTTTATTGATGTATTGGCCATTACAGAAAGGGAAAAGAAACAAATAAGATTATTTTCTGTACCGGATATGTTGCCGCTTGACAATGGAGGTTTTCCTGTTTTTGAAGATGAAGAAACCCCGGCATTTCAGTATCCCATGGGCATCAGTCTCTACTCGTCTCCTGTAGATCAAACCTTATATGTAATCGTAAGCAGGAAAGATGGTCCACAGGAAGGATACCTTTACCAGTATAAAGTTATTGCAGTGAATGAAACCACTGCTGAATTACAGTTTTCAAGAAAATTTGGAAATTACAGTGGTAAGAAGGAGATTGAAGCAATTGCTGTAGATGATCAATTAGGGTACATTTACTATTCCGATGAAACTTTTGGTATTAGAAAATATCACGCTGAACCATCGCAGGGAAATGAGGAGGTTGCTCTTTTTGGACGTGATAATTTTAAAGAAGATCACGAGGGTATTGCGATTGCAACTTATGAGAATGGGGAAGGCTACCTTATTATTTCAAATCAACAGGAGGGCACTTTTAATATCTTTACGAGGAAAACCAACGACTTTGTCAAGGAAATTGATCTAAGTACACAGGAAACAGATGGCTGTGATATTGTTACAGTTCGGCTTAATGAAACCTTTAAAAGTGGAATCTTTGTTGCGATGAATAACGACAGGAATTTTTACTTTTACAATGTAGATAAACTGAACCTGGACAAATAATTTTCTCGTAATTGGAATCTAATCCTTAAACCTTCTGTATTTCGCCATCAAAAACATATAAATAGCGTAGGCGACCAACCCCGCAGCGACCAATCCCATTAACCACGCGCCATAGGAGGAATCCTGGATAAACGAAAATGCTTCTGTGGTGGTTTTTATTTCAGAAGGATCTGAACTTATAGCTGCCTGCAAAGCAAAATATCCAATGATCAACAAGATCACTCCTCTTGCACTCAGACCAAATTTTGCTGTCTTTTCGATACTTTCCCTTCTTTTTTGTTCGCTAAGGGAACTAAGATCAAATTTTTTCTTATAGTCATTTTTGTAAGCCTTTACAAACTGAAATATTCCTGCAATAGCTATCCCGGCACCCGCAATTCCAATAAGAACAAGACCGGTTTCACTTGCCAGGAATGACGAGTTCTGAGCCGTAGAGCCGGAGGAACCTCCTGAAGCACCCGAGCCACCTGCACGAAACACTCTCAATATGGCTAAAACCCCCAAACCAAGATACAAAAGTCCACTTATAAAAAAACCTGCCCGTTTAGCTTTAGCCTTTGTGTCATCACCAATATTTTCAGGGTCTGAGATAGATTGAATAAACCTCCACGCTGCATAACAGGCCAATCCCAATCCCATAAGGACCAAAAGTGCATTTCCAAAGGATTGCTTATCTAAGAACTCAAGTACCTGAAGTTTTCCTGCTTTTTGGCCGCCCATATTAAATGCAGCCATAAAAGTCAGGATTCCTGTAATTCCATAAACTGTTCCTTTGGCAATAAAACCTGTTCTTGCCATATTTTTTGTTTTACTATCCACTTTCTTTGATTTTTTGGTTGTTTCACTTAAAAGTAGAGGAAATACAGCGAAAACACCAATCAATTTGTAATACTTTAAGGTTTGAATTGGGAAGTATTAAAATTAAATTTTGTCGAGGATAGTAAAAAATTAATTTAGTTTGTCGGCTAATGCCCTGTTTTCTTTCATTTTTGCGTAGTCATGGGCTGTGTTTCCTTTAGAATCTGTAATTTCTCTGTCGGCGCCGTTATTAAGAAGTAATTCCACAAATTCCTGTTGATCAAACATTGCAGCAAAAATCAAAGCTGTAGCACCTGAAGAATTTTGCGCATTTACATTGGCGCCATTTGTTATTAGCAGTTCTGCAATGGCTGTATAGCCTTTAAAGCTAACTCCCATAAGAGCTGTGTTTCCCGCAGCATCCCGGGTATTGGCCTCAGCACCACTTTCAATTAAAAGTTTGGTAACGTCATACTGGTTGTTGTAACTGGCCAGCACTAAAGCAGGAAAGCCTTTAGGATCCTTTTCATAAACCAGGGAAGGTTTTGCTGCCAGCGCTTTTCTTATTTCTTCTGTTCTACCGAGCCGTATGTTTTCAAAAAAGTCCATTTATAAGATTGTTTTAAATATTATTTGTAATTATTAATTAAAGAAAATGCCAGTTTTTGCATTTTTCGAATAATTGCTAGTAGCAAAAACTGTCGTCGTTATAAAATTACAGCATTTGTAAAGGTCTTAACTTCCCTTCTGAAATTATTTCTCTAATTGAAAATAGAAAATGTTGATGATAACCTGCTTCCGGTTGACACGTTTCACATATTTCTGAAGTAATTCTTCAAAGACATATGCCTTAAAAATAGTTTTTTCTGTAGAAGCTTTTTACTTTTATTCGTTAGACGAGAACCTCAGAAAGATGAAAAAGAAAAGCTACGGAATTACTTCCGAAGGCCAGGAAATATTTCAGTACACACTTAGAAATGCAGCCGAAGCAGAAGTTGAAATAACAAATTTTGGTGCCAGAATTACTTCCTTAAATGTGCCTGATAAAAATAAAATATCCAAAAATGTAGTTTTGGGCTTTGATTCTTTAAATGATTATCTACAGGAAAATCCTTATTTCGGAGCAGTTGTGGGGAGGTTTGGTAACAGGATTGCAAACGGTGAATTTTCATTGGATGGAAAAAAATACCATCTGGTGCAAAACAATGGTCCAAATCACCTGCATGGAGGAAAAAAAGGTTTTGACAATGTCATTTGGGAGGAGGAAGGAGCAAACAGCAGGTTAAATGAGCTGAAACTGACGTATTTTAGTAAAGATATGGAAGAGGGGTATCCAGGAAACCTTAAAGTTACCGTGACCTACAGTCTCAAAAATGACAATTCTCTGGAAGTTTTTTATCAAGCTACGACTGATAAGAAAACTGTTGTTAATCTTACCCAGCATTCCTATTTCAATCTTTCCGGGAATTTTTCTGAAACCATTCTGGATCACGAGCTGAAGATTAATGCAGATAAATTTCTTCCGGTAGATCAGACTCAAATTCCTACAGGAGAAATTGGGGAAGTTCAGAGCACTCCTTTTGATTTCAGAAAAGGCAAAAAAATAGGGGAGGATATTGAAGCCGAAAATGAACAATTGAAGCGAGGCTTTGGTTTTGACCATTGCTGGATACTCAAAAAAGATGAAAATTCATGTGATTTTGCAGCTTCTGCTTATCATGAAGAAAGCGGCAGGCTTTTAGAAGTGTTTACTACGGAACCCGGAATGCAGTTTTACTCCGGAAACTTTTTAGATGGTACCTTGCCTCAAAAAGGAGGTAAAGGCACCTACGCCAGGAGAAGCGGATTTTGTTTTGAAACACAACATTTTCCCGATTCTCCAAACCGGGAGCAGTTTCCTTCTGTAGTGCTTGAGCCGGGCGAGGAATTTTCTTCAAAAACTATTTTTAAGTTTTCTGTGAAATAAAAGAAATTAGAATGTACTCTTAAGAAGTAATTGATATTTGATCAAAAAAAAGAAGGTTTTGCCGTATTCATGCAAAACCTTTCTTTGTGTAATGTTATTTTGTAATAGATTGTTCTTCGGAATCTGTAGTAGTATCTAAAATTTGGATTTTAAGCGCATCATAATTGTCAGACCTCAATCCTATGAGTCCATAGACAGTCTCTCCGTTTTGTATAGTTTTTTCTCTAAGGTCATAAGTTTCAAGCTCTTCTTTGAATTTCTTGTTTGCAGAAGATGCTGCTATTAAATTTCCTCCGGCTAATGCAGGGCCAAGAATTAATCCAATAGGAAAGGAACTGGAGCTTTCCGCAATTCCATTGCTGCTAGAGGTAACTTCAAAATTTACTGGGAGCAAAAGTAGGTAAAAGAGATGGGTAGCTGGTTTTTGCTTAAGGCTTCGGAATAAATTTTCTTTCTCCATTAATACAGGCTGGCTGCCATTGTCATAGGTAATAGTGAAATCTTTATTATAGGTGAGATCTTGCCCTGAGTTATTTTCTATTTTTATTGCTACAAGCCGCACATCCTTTTTCTTTTCTTTTTTGGCGTACTTTTTACGAAGAAGATCGTACTTATATTCGAGTAAAACACCATTTTCCTCATGATGTGAATTATAAGAAAGCTTCTGGGGTTCAATTGTCCTGTATCGGGAAGCACAACTGTTTAAGATAAATAAGGACAAAAGGAATAATGTAATTCTAAAGGTTTTCATGTGAATTGATTATGATTATAAATGATTTACGAATGGAAAAGAATTTGGGGTATTACACTTTCAGGTAGCTTCTTTTTCAGGTTTTCGGCAATTTATGTCTTATATTGATTGTGAATAAGAATTCAAGAAAAGCAAGCTGAGGTGTAGATGGTAAGATTTGTCTGTCAAAATTTTCGTTAAAAATATATAAAAAAATATCTTTTCAAAGAATTGATAAAGAAATTTTACAGCTTCTAATAAGTGTTTTCAAGTGGGGGAAATGAAGAATATGATGTTAAAAACGGTTGGAAGAATTAAAAATCCTGAAAAAGCACCCATCTAATCAAGTTGAATCCTTATTCTAGAGGAAAATATACAATTTACAACCCGGGAATGGTCCCGCTGCTGTTATCTCTCCGTTTTACAGAACCTTGCGGCGGATACGGAGTTTTATCCTTGATCCTTTCGATTTGTTCGGGATCGAACTGCGGGAGTTGCAGTTCACCTTTTTCGCGCCATTGCCTGACTTTTTCTTCTGCTTTTTGGGATTTTTCCTTTGAAAGCCCGCTATCCCTGCCAAAATAGATAGTTTGTGAAGGAAAGGCGAAGCCGGTACCGCTCTCTTCCACAACGTCCATCATTTGAAGCAGTAGGTCTTCTTTGACTTCAAGAAATTCATCGTAAGTGCTAACCATGATATAAGCAAAGACTTCCAGGTTAATTGAATCGGCTCCCAGGCCTCCAAAACGTACTCTGGCAGGATCTGGTGAAACCATGGGATGTGCATACAGTACAGCTCTTAATTCTACCAGCAAATATCTTATTTGTTCAGGAGTAGTTTCATAGCGAAGTCCAAAAACAGGATGAAACCAGAATTTGTCGCGGTGCGCGTAATTTTCAATACTTTCTGAAGAAAATTGTCCGTTTGGAATGGTAACAATTGTGCGGTCCAGGGTCCTGATGCGGGTGGAACGCATTCCAATTCTTTCTACAGTTCCTAAAGTGTTGCCTACCCTGCAAAAATCTCCCACTCTCACAGGCTGGTCTGTGACAACAGTTACGCTCCCTACAAAGTTTTCGATTGTTTTTTGTGCACCCAGCGCAAGGGCAATACCACCAATTCCCAATGCGGCAAGCCCGGTAGTAACATCTACTCCCACAGCTCCCAAAATGGCAATAATACCAAAGACTACAATGGCAATCTTTGCAGCTCTTTGTAGAAAAAGCACGATAGAAACTCCGGAGAGGTGGCCCCGAAGGCTCATTCGCTCTTTACTAAAGGAGCTTACAAAGTCTGTAAGGCGCCAAAGAAGGATCAAAAATGCCAGTAAACCTATAATAATTGTAATCCCACTGAAGCGTTGACGTAGAATAATCGAAATCCCTATTTCCTGTGAAATTGAAACAAACAGGAGTACTGCAAAATAGAGACGAAAGGGAAGGGCGAGGGCTTTAATAATTCCGGCCGTAGGTTCAGTGGTAGCTTTTTTCCAAAACTGCCGAATTAAAAACCGAACGATAAAAATGAGGGTCCAGGCCAAAAGATAGGAAAATACGGCCAGAAGAATTGCTGCAATCCATTGGCCTGCAGCCACTCCTCCCCAAATAATCTCGGTAAGGATAGGAGGTAAAATTCTTTCTACCAGCAGGGTATCTTCCACGTTAATGGAAGCAATAATTTCCACGGTTTCAGAAGAAATAAGCCACACAGGTCCTCCTTCCGGGCCTTCTGTTCTCTGTAAAAAAAGATCAATTTCTTCTCCGTTAGAGGTGACTGAGCCTATACGGTCGAATTCAGGGGGCAAATCATCATCGTCACGTCCTGTAATTTCATTACTAATCCAGGAATAAGGCATGATATCTCCGCTACGATCCAATAATCTTTGTAGCGTGAATGCCAGTTGTTCGCTTTCTTCCGTAGAGATGTTTTGATCAAAAGCCAGGAACCTGCTGGCCCTGGAGTAATCACGATCTGCTACTGCACTTATAAATCCACTAAAGGTGCCACGCGGAGTCCTTCGATCTAAAGGATCTTGAGGCCAATCGGGCTCCGTTTCTTCAGTCGTTTCAGTTTGTGTCGTGGGAAGAATTTGGGAACTTAAGCGCGTGGATGATAAAATCACTACGAGCCAGAAAATAAAGATAGATTGGTGATGGAAAATTCTATAGCTCTTTGTTCCTCTCATAGCACGAAGATAAGATTTTTCTGTTTTCCTTACCTGAAGAAAAACAAAGCAGGTTTGTTTAAGCAAGATTGGAATATTCGCAGAACTTACGTTTAGTTATGGCATGAGATCAACCTTTTTCTGAAAATACTGCAAGTGAAAATTCTGTGTTCAAAAAAAGTTTGAAAAATGGCATTTCAAGACCTTCCTGGCATTTCCTTCTTCAGAAATTTTTAGACTTCCGAAGTTCTTGGGCTGGAAGCTACAGTCTCTCCCTTCCTTATCAACAAGCTTATATCTTCAAGAATAAGATAGAGGCAGGGAACGATAACAAGAATAATTGAAGTTGCGAAGACAATTCCGAATCCCAATGAAATAGCCATTGGAATGAGGTATTGTGCCTGTCCCGAAGTTTCCAGGATAATAGGGGTTAGACCACCAAAAGTGGTAAGGGTGGTGAGCATTATTGGCCTGAAACGTCTCAGTCCTGCTTCGTGAATAGCATCATAAATGGAAAGTTCATCCCTTCTTTTATTTGCATAGTCTATCATAATAAGGGAATCATTTACCACAACCCCCGAAAGAGCAATTACTCCCATAAGGCTCACCAAAGATAAATCGTAGCCCAGCAGAATGTGACCAATGACCGCACCTACAATACCAAAAGGAATGGCAGAGAGAACAATAAGAGGCTGGGTATAACTGCTAAAAGCTACTGCAAGCAGCGCATATATGAGAAGCATGGCAATAGAAAACCCACTCCACAAAGAATCTGTAGATTCTCTCATATCGGCCTGGCTTCCTTCGAAGGTCCAGGTAATTCCCGGGAAATCGGCTTTTATTTGGGGCAACACATCCTGCTGTACCGAGGCAAGAACCCGTGTTACCGCGTTTGAAGGTTCCACATCTAAACCAACGTTTACTACCCGCCGGCCATCGCGCCGGTTTATGCTTGTAAAAGCTTCCCGTTGTTCTACTTCAACCACATCCATAAGTGGCACTTCTATTCCCCCCGGAGTGCGGACTAAAAAATTTTCGAGGTTCTGGATGTCACGTCGTTCTTCAAGGGGAAGTTTAACCCGTATTTCAATTTCATTTGTTCCACGCAACTGTCTCATGGCCAAAGCTCCAAAAAAGGCATCCCGCACCTGTCTTCCCACCTCATTTGAGGTTAAGCCAAGGTTACGGCCCTCGGGCAACAGCTTAAAGTCATACTGCATTTTTCCCCTGTTGAAGTTGTCATTGATGTCACGGGTGTTCTCAAAGGCTTCCATTCGTTCCATAAAAGCTTCACTGGCTCTTTCTAGGGTGTTGATGTTGGAATGGCTGAGGTCTACACTAATATCCTGTTGGTACCCACCGGGACCTCTTTCTGCTTCAAAGGTAATTTGATCAACTCCTTCAATGTCACCTATGTTGTCACGCCACATTGCGATAAGCTCCCGTGCCGTCATATCCCGTTGATCTGGAGGGAGCATCACGATTTCCACATCTATAAAATTTTGCCCGCGAACGTTGGTCTTAATTCCCTCGGCAACTTCATAAAGATTATTTTCTTCAAACATTCTTTGGGTGGATTGTGTGATCTCCTCTGCTACCTTTGCGGCCTGTACCGGGGTGGTTCCCACCGGCAGCCGTACTCCGGCCTCAATTTCATCTGCGGCCACTTCGGGCATCATGATCATTCCCATATGGTCACTATAGCCATAACCGCCTACCATAAGCAAAAGGGCAACGGCAGCACTTAAAGTTATATAACGGTACTTGAGGCATGTGTCAAGTGCTGGCCGATAATATTTGTCAATCATTCTATTAAACCATTCCGCAAAGCCTTCCTGCCAGCTTTCAAGCTTAGCAACCCAGCCTTTTTTCTTTTTTTCAGAAAGATGGGCTAAATGCGCCGGTAGAATAAAGAGTGCTTCTAAAAGCGAAACGGCCAGGATGAGAATCACCACGGCAGGAAGGGGCCACCAGAATTTACCTGTTTCCCCCGGCATGAAAAGTAAGGGAACAAAAGCAATGATAGTGGTTAAAATACTAAAAATGACGGGTTTTGATACGTCTTTGGTTCCCGCTATGGCTGCATCAAGAAATCCCAATCCTTTTTGTCGATGTTCAAAAACATTTTCTCCTACTACAATTGCGTCATCTACTACGATTCCAAGCACCACCAAAAATCCGAACATTGAGATCATATTTATGCTTACGCCAATAAGTGGCAGAAGGATGACTCCGCCAATAAAGGAGATGGTCATTCCCATCATCACCCAAAATGCCAGCCTGTATTCCAGGAATAGCGTAAGAATGATTAAAACAATACCAATGGCCATTAAACCGTTTTCAGTTAGTAACGATAGCCGTTCCCTGTAATCTTCGGCCTGGTTGCTGTCAATACGGTAATTAACTCCAGGAGGTAGTTGAAAGTCTTCAATGATTCCTTTTACCGTCTTCTCAATTTCTAAAGGTGATTGATCACCCACTCTGAAGATTTCAAGACCAATGGAAGTCATCTGGTTAAATTGTCCATAAAATCCTACTTCTTCAAAACCATCGGTGATATTGGCTATGTCCCCTAAACTCACCTTGGCCCCGGTGGAAGAAGTAATAATGGTAATATCTGCAAATTCCTCTGCCCACTGTTTTCTTTCCTGCATTCTCAGTAAAATCTCTCCTGCATTTGTTTCAACCGCTCCTGCAGCAACATCTTCACTGGAGACGGCAATGATATCTGCCACTTCCCCCAGGGTGAGGCCATATTTCCTTAGGTTATCCCGGGGAATTTCAATATGCGTCATATAATCTGGTACATAACCAAATTCTACCACAGTAACATCAGGATTGCTAAGAAGTTCATTGCGAAGCCTTTCGGCTACGTTTCGCATGGTCCAGAAATCTACTTCCCCATAGAGCGAAACTTCCATGACATCCCGTTGTCGCACCTGTAGATTTACTTCGGGTTCTTCGATGTCATCGGGGAAGGTCCGAATGCGGCTTACTGCCTGGTCAATATCCTGGAAAACCTGCATTCGGTTTGTACCAGAGACAAGTTCGATAAGAATATTTCCCGATCCTTCGTTGGCGGTGGAAGTTATTTCCTTTATTCCCTGTATTCCCCTTACTGCTTCTTCCACGGGCAATAGAATTCCCTGTTCTACCTCTGCCGGTGCTGCCCCGGGATAAACCACGTTGACCTCTACATAATCGAGCTGAAATTCAGGAAATACTTCCTTCTGAATACTGAACATGGTATAAATGCCGCCCGCAATCAGGATGATCATAAGGAGGTTTGCGGCAATAGAATTGCGTGCCATATATCCAATGGCTCCTTCTCTGCGCGGTTTTTTTTCTTTCGGCTCTTCCATAGCAGTTAATCCTGATTTTCCTGTTCCCGGTCTGCAGGTGTTGTTTCCTCTTCACTCTGGCTTTCAGAACCTGTCCTCAGGGCAATACCATCGGTGACGGTACTTAAATTTGTGGTCACCACCTGGTCTCCATCTTCAAGTCCGGTGCTTATATAAGCATAATCTGTATCAGTTAGCAAGACTTCCACAGTACGTATGGAAAGTTTTCCTTCTTCCATCACCCAAACGGTGTTATTACTGCGCACGTAGTCCCGGTTCAAACGTACCACGTCTTCTACTTCCCGTGCCGGTATATGTCCTTCCACAAAAGTACCTATCATAAGCTCTGGTTTATCTTGATCTTCCTGTGCCAGAGGGTCGGGAATGCGAACCACTACACGCGCCAGTCGGGTTTGTTCATCCAGTGCTCCAACGCGGCTGTCGAGATAGCCTTGGCGAAAGGTGTTCTGCGGCCAGGCGGAATTATTTCTTATCTTGACTTCTGTACCCTGTTCCTCCCCATTCTTCGGAAAAGTAAGCCATTGAAGTTTGGAAACCGGCAAGGTAAGAATAGCCCAGTAGCTGTTCGTCCCAACAAGGCGTCCCAAATCATTACCCGGAGAAACCTGTGATCCTACAGTAACATTTTGCAGAAGTACATGGGCATCAAAAGGAGCTCTCACAGTAGTACGTGCCAGATTTAATTGGGCTTGCTCTACTGCAGCTTCTGCCGCGCGTACCATTCCTCTGGCTGCTTCTAGTTGTGGTTGGCGAAGCACAAGAGATTTATTTTGATCTGAAAGAGTATCACCTCCTACCAAAGCCAAATCCTGTTCTGCAACAGTTTGTCTTCCCATTTCCATGTCAAGATCTGTCTGGGCCTGAAGAAGATCACTTCTTCTAAGTTCTAACGTATTTCTATAGTCTGATGGATCTATTTGGAGCAGTACATCACCTTTTTTAACAAAACCTCCCGGCACAAATCCGGGAGAGCGGCGTACCACCTGTCCACCAACCTGCGCGCTTAACATAACATCTTCTACAGGCTGTACGGTACCATTGGCTACAATTACAGGCCTGTAGCTTCCACTTTCCACCTGTTCAACATTTACCAGCATAGCCGTTTGCCGTGTGGCAGATTCAGATTGCGCTGTAGGCTCTGTCATAAAAATGAGGGTAGTAATTGTTCCGGCTATTACGAGTATACCGACACAAATCCAAAGAATTTTTTTGGTGCTCATTTAATTTCTATGTTTATGGGGTTGCAGATCGTTCTGTTTCAAAACTTCCGGCTAATGCACGGTACAGTCCAATTCTTATTTCAAGTTGTACTTGTTTGGCTTCAATCAATTCTCTCTGTAATTGCTGTTCCTGGTCCAGAGAAAGCAGCACGTCAAGATATTCAGTTATTCCGTTTAAAAATTCATTTCGTAATTGTCTGTTGGTTTTTGCAGCCAGCTCTAGCCTTCGTTGCAATAGTTCAATTCTTTCCTGTTGTTTTTGTGCTCTTATCAGCGCATCTTCTACTTCCTGAAAAGAAACCAGCACGGTTTGCCCGTACTGGTAAAGCAGCTGGTTTTTAAAAGCTTCTGCCTGGTCAATTTGCGCCCGAATGCGGCCGCCGTAAAGCAGCGGTGCAATAATGTTGCCTGCCAAGGAATAGGCCCAGTCCTGGAACAGGGAATTATAATTATTGGAGCGCATTTGTCCCGAAAGGTCCAGTGATATAACCGGGTACTGACTGCGCACTGCTGCTGCCATGTCCCTATCTGCAGCTAACACCAGTTGGTATGCCTGTTGTACATCGGGCCGTCGCCGAATGAGTTCCAGAGGCAGGCCCGTTTGCGGTATTGGAGGAAGTTCGGGTAAAGAAAGCCCCGGAAGTTCAACGATGTTTTGGGGTGGTCTTCCCAGGAGAACAGCCAGCTGATTTTCGAGTAACTCAACCTGAGTTTCAAAAAAGATGCGTTCATTGCGGGTGCTTTCCAGAAGTTGCTCCTGTCTAAGAATATCCACGGCGCGAATTTGACCACTGGTAAAACGGGCTCTTATTAGCCTCATGATATCTTCGTTAGTGCTTATTTGTTCATCCACCAGTTGCACCTGCTTTCTCGCTGTCACCAGCTGGTACCAGGTGATGCTTATTTCTGCGGAAAGAGACATGGCTGCGGCCTGGTAATCGAAAAAGGTGGCCTGCGCCCTGAATTCTTCAGCTTCCACACCTGCGCGTATGCGTCCCCAAAGATCCAGTTCGTAGGAAGCCGAAAGCCCCATTTGCAAATTCTCACCCCCGGCAAAATCTGGTTGCGGCCTGCTTATTGCGGTCTGGGTAGAAGCACCAATTTGCGGCCACAGGAAAGAAGACTCAATTCTTACCGCCGCCAGCGCTGCCTGAAACTGTTCCCAGTTTGCAGCCAAATTGAGATTTGTCTTTAATCCCGTTTCAATTAAAGTGTCCAGAGTGGGATCATCAAAAGCCGTCCACCATTCTTCGGGAAGTACCGCATTTCCGCTATAGCTAAAAGGTTCCGGTTCTTCTATGGGAGCTTCAACAGTATCCATTTTTGGAGCACAGCCATTTAGAAAAATAAGTAAAATAAAAAGCGGGGACAGCAAATAAATGCGTCTCATGGAAAATCTCCCGGCTGCAGCCGAATTACCTGATGTTGAAAAAATAATATTATATTATTAAAAAACAGGTTGTGGCGCCCCTTTCTTCAGAAGCTTTGCATAACCTGTTAAAGTTTTTAACAGTCTCATCCTTAGTACTTCTCTAAAGTTACTTTTTTTTTGGAAACCTGCAACCGGGCTTCTGGGCCTTACGATTTTAAGGGAGATTTTTTGTGAAGAATTTATTAGTTGAGCAAAGTCTGTCACAGAAGCAGAAGGAGTTCAAAATAGCATCTAAAGAACATCCTGAAATGCCATTTTTGACGGATATATTTTTCCGAGGTTTCAATTCTGAAAAGTCCGTGAATTGAATTCCGGATAATAATCATTCAAAAATGTCATTTTTAAAAGATTTTTTATTTCAGAATAGTTAGCTACATTTGCATTGCTAACAGTGTTAGGAAGTAATAAATGGGAATAGTAGAACGCAAAGAACGAAAGAAAACAGAGATGCGTAAGGCAATCCTGGAGGCTTCGTGGGAGCTGGTGCTCCGGCAGGGCTGGCAGGCGCTTTCTATTCGCAAGATTGCGGAAGCCATTGAGTACAGCGTACCGGTGATCTATGATCATTTTGCCAATAAAGAAGCGATTTTGCTTGAATTGACCAGAAAAGGTTTTCAAAATTTAAATGATCGACTCCTGGAAGCGCGGGCGAAAAGTGAAACTCCCGAAGGACAAATTGAAGCTATGGCTGCAGCATACTGGAAATTTGCCTTTGAAAATGAAGCGTACTACCAGGTGATGTACGGCCTTGGGATGCCTTCTTGCGAAACGGTCAACAAGATCGCAGAGCTGGGAGTTTTTACAGATCTTATTCTTGAACCTGTAAAAAAACTGATCAACGCCGGCTCAAAACCCGAAACAGATCCTTTTTTAAAACTGCACACCTTTTGGTCCATGCTTCACGGGCTGGTTTCCATCAACATGATGGGCACCGGAGAGAAGAAAGAAGAAATGAACCAAAGAGTTCTTCAGGACTTTATCTGTAGTTTTTTATCAGGATTTAAAAGCTAAAAAAATTTGAGCATATTCCTAACGGTGTTAGAAATAATAACATGTGTAAATAATTAATAATCAAAAAAGTAAATTTATGGCTACTACAAAATGGGTGCTGGACCCAACACACAGTGAACTCGGATTCAAGATTAGGCATCTTATGATCTCAAACGTAACCGGAAAATTCAAAAATTTTGATGCGCAGGCAGAAACTGAAGGGGATGATTTCTCAAATGCAAAACTTTCTGCAGATGTTGAAGTGGCTTCCATTGACACCAACAATAATGAAAGAGATGCGCACCTTAAAAATGCCGATTTCTTTGAAGTGGATTCTTATCCTAAAATGCATTTCCAGTCTACTGAAGTGGAAAAAGTGGACGACGATGAATTCATTATCCACGGAAATCTCACTATTAAAGAAACTACAAAACCGGTAAAACTTAAATCCGAATTCAACGGAATCGTGCAGGATCCATACGGGAACACCAAGGCCGGTTTTTCTCTAAGCGGAAAGATCAACCGTAAAGACTGGGGGATCAACTATAATGCTGCTCTTGAGACAGGAGGTGTAATGCTTGGGGAAGAATTAAAGATCCAGGGAGAAGTGCAGCTGGTAAAACAGTAGTATTTCAGAAAAATTGATAGCTAGAGGCTGTCCGGAAAAGCTGTTAGAGACGTCATTC
>JACLAD010014523.1_pt1 | contig 34144 bp, 35 predicted proteins | sample 8027901 | NCBI WGS metagenome assembly JACLAD01 (sample SAMN15725071, study PRJNA655200) | protist metagenome | isolation source: fluorescence activated cell sorting (FACS) single amplified genomes of... | place: Spain: Blaines Bay Microbial Observatory, Mediterranean Sea | collected 2016-07-05 | reverse complement strand
GATGAGTTCGATGCGCGCGGAACCGATTTGAGTGACCTGGATGCGGCCGCCATCGATAGCTTTGTCGACGACCTCTACGGCGCAGCACTCGATCTGGTCGAGGTCTTGGGAGACGACGGATGAGAAGGTTCAGTCTGATCGGTCGAATCGGTCCCGACGACAAGGGCAAGATCAACTTGGTCCAGTCCGACTCCGACGTATTCGAGATCGATTTCCTGGACGGTGATCTGCGAATGGGCTTTGGCATCGGTCATGCGTTGGACCAGCTCGCCTCCCTCGGGCTGCAACCCTCGGAGAGGGGCATAGATCTCGTTGTACTCGCCGCGCTCGTTAACGCTGGTGACACGAGAGTCTCCCGAAAGCTGAACGCTCAAGACGGCTGGACCCGCGAGATCGATCTTTATGTCCCGGTGTCTGCAGCCGCGGCTTGGTCCGCGAACAGTGGATCGATCGAGTCGATGTTGCGCTTCCTCTCCGGGGATCGGTGGCGCGTCTTCTTCCGTGACCGAACAAAGAGGACCAAGACTCTTGCTGTCGCTCCGAAACGCTTGGCGATCGACGGGCTGACTAAAGTCAGCCTCCTGTCCGGAGGTTTGGACAGTCTCATCGGCGCAGTCGATCTCCTGAGCGGCGGTGTGCGGCCATTGTTCGTCAGCCATTACTGGGATAGCGAGACTGCCAAAGCCCAAGCTTACATCCTCGAAAGGTTGGAAACCCAGTTCGGCAAAGAGGCCTTCAAGAGTCTGCGAGTGCGGCTCGGGTTCGATAAGCACCATCTAACCACCGGGGAAACCGAGAACACGCAGCGGGGACGGTCCTTCCTCTTCTACTCGCTGGCGACGCTGGCAGCGTCGGCGATCAATGGCAGGACCGCCGTCGACATACCGGAGAACGGCCTAATCGCGCTCAACGTTCCCCTTGATCCCTTGCGATTTGGGGCGCTGAGCACGCGGACGGCGCATCCGCACTTCATCGCGAGCATGCAGAGGCTAATCGACGCTCTCGCCCTCGACGTCGAACTGAACAACCCGTACAGGCACATGACGAAGGGCGAGATGGTTGCGAACTGCGCCGACAAACTTTTCCTTCAGAAGATCGTGGCGAACTCCATGTCTTGCTCGTCGCCGGCGAAGGCGCGCTACAAGAAGCTCTCCCCTCGACACTGCGGGTACTGCGTTCCGTGCCTGATCCGTAGAGCTTCGCTCGAAGTCGGTCTCGATGGAGACGATGAGACGCTCTACACGGTTCAGGATCTGAAGGGGCATATCCTGGCCTCCGACCAGCCCGAAGGGGAGCACGTCAGGTCCTTCCAGCTGATGGCCAAGCGGATCAGGGCGAAGCCGGATCTCGCGAAGATACTGGTCCACAAGCCCGGTCCGCTACATGACAAGCCGGATGAGATACCGGATTATGCCGACGTGTTTCGACGTGGCGTCCTTGAAGTCGCTGAGCTCCTGAAAGGTGTTCGGGCACGGCCGGGCGGGTGACCATGCGGCCTGACTACGTGGATTTCCATACGCATCTCGACCTCTATCCCGACCTCGCGAGGGCGATTGCAGCCTGCGATCGCAAGCGCGTAGCGACCTTGGCGGTCACGACGACCCCGAAGGCGTTTGAAAGGAATGTTGAACTGTCCGCAGACAGCGATTTCGTAAGGGTTGGGCTCGGTCTACATCCGCAGCTCGTCGCCGATCGCCATCTTGAGCTCGACCTGTTCGAGAAGCTCTTGCCGCGGACGCGTTACGTTGGGGAAATCGGGCTTGATCGCGGACCCGCTCATTATCGCTCTTTCGAGTTGCAACAGTCTGTCTTCGGCAGAATTCTTCGAGCCTGCGCTCAGCAAGGCGACAAGATCTTGAGTCTGCATAGCGTCAGGGCGACGAAGCCGGTCCTGGACATGCTCGATGAGCATCTACCGCCAGATCGGGCGGGCGTCGTCTTGCATTGGTTCACTGGCAGCAAGGCCGATGTGCGCAGGGCCGTTGATCGCGGCTGCTATTTCTCCGTTAACGAGGGCATGCTCGCTTCCGACACCGGGATGCGCGTGATGCGCGAAATTCCAATCGACCGGGTGTTGACAGAGACGGACGGCCCCTTCGTAGCTCGTGGCGACAAGCCAGTTGATCCCGGCGACGTAGGTTATACTGTAGAAGTGATCGCCTCGACGATTGGATTGTCGGCGGAGGCCACCCGCATGCAAATTTTACTGAATCTCAAGAGGTTATTGAATACCGGTTAGAACACACATCTTGATGTCTTTGGGTGAAAGGTATTCGGCGACGAACACGCGAATTTCCGTTGGAATGAACCTTCCCCCAATCACACAGCTTGAATGCTGCAGAGATGGTGGTCTACGTGCACTAGGCACCCAGTCTTCTAGCTCGTTCCGCCATCCTGGCCAGTCGTACGCTAGCCGTCCGTATAGCCGCCGGGCTCTGCGCAACGCCCCGTCCGATCACCTCCCCGGTGGTCAACGCCCCGATCCGTGACCTCCCTTTGACGCCAGCTGTGTTGAAGAGCCCGCGCATGACCCCGGTTGTTCCAGCGACAACGGCGGGCGCCGCCGCCACCATGAGATTCCCCGAGATACCACGCACGATCAGGGGCGTTGCTGCCACAAATCCCTTCGCTAGGAAAACCATGACGAAGAACGGCACCAGTGATCCGATGTTGGTTGCCGAGTTCGGATCACCGAGTTGGGCGAGCAGAGAATTCGCCATGCCGACGACGGTCGAGAACATAGCTGCGATGACGATGGGGTAGAAGGCATAGCTGACCGTCGTCGAGACCCACCTATGGAAGAAGTCCTTGGTTGCGTCGAAGAGCGACAGTGCGATCATGATCGGAGCAAGGCCAAGCATGAGTGTCAGCATCATCTTGGCGAATATGAGCACGATGCCGGTCATGAAGCCAAGAAGGCTCAACAGAACGAGCCCTATGCCGCCCAAGATCGCACCTGTCATCCAGTTCAGGTTGCTGCCGATGGCGTTCAAGTATTGGCTGAACTCTGAAATGAGATCATCAAACTCTGCCGCGAAGTATGTGGCTCCCGCCCCTCCGCCGCCGACCGAGGAAATCAGGGCTCCAGCGACATAGTCGAGCCCACCTATGATGGCATTCGCGACCGCGTTGAAGTTGGCCCAGTTGAAGGCGAAGAGCCCTATCAACATCAGCTTTATCAGGTACCAAAAGAAGCTGGCCCCATCCATGCTGCGGAATTGGAAGGCCATATTGATGCAGACGCCGATCAGCGAAAGAGTGGCCATCAGCAGGACGATCGCGCCGACATTGCCTGCCACAGCCCCGAACTGGGATTCGGCGGCATCGACAAGGAACGCATCTGCGGTTCCGACCATCCAGCTGACGACACCCACTACCAGGACCCTTGCGCTTCGCAGATATCCTGCACTTCACGGGCGATCTGGTTTTGTTGGTCCCTGAGGGCTAACCGAGCTTGAGTATGTTCCGCCTGAGTACTTGTCGCAAAACGTTCTTCATATTCCGCCGAGGCAGCATCCCAAGGTGGGAAGCGGATGTCACAGCCACAATCGCCCGATGACGTGATCGCCTGCCAAGAACGCAATTCGTAGAGCCGCATCATGGTTCGAGCCTTGTAGGCGTCCCGCGGGTCGATTTCGTCCATCCAGGTCGGGCGCGCCGGACGTTCGTTGCAGATCCGGTATTGTTGCGGCGACATATCGACCGTGAGATCGTTTGAGATCGGAGGCGAAGTCTGCGCCACAAGTGGGCCCGCAAGGGCGGCAAGCGTGACTGCGAGGATTGGTTTTCGCATCTGGGGGGGTCCTTTTTTACTCAGCGGCAACGGAGGGGCTCTTGTTGCCTCTGCCGTCGACCGTGTCGAGGTTCAAATCTGTGGTTTGACCCGGCAGGAAGAACTCGGTGATTCCGCGCGCGCCTTCATGGCGGCCTGCCTGAATGATCACGTCGATCGAGCCCTCAATATAATCGATCATGTCGGCATAGGTCATCGGCACATCCGTTTTCAGGGCAGCGATGGCGAGGCGACGAACAGCAAGTTGTGGGGTCTCGGCATGGAGCGTGGTCAGCGATCCACCGTGGCCGGTATTGATTGCCTCGAGAAACGTCATCGCCTCGCGCCCGCGGACTTCGCCTAGGACGATCCGGTCAGGTCGCATGCGAAGCGTTGAGGCCAAGAGCATATCGGCACTGCGGGCATCCGTGTCCCGCTCCGCGATCAACGTCACGGCATTGGGCTGCTCGGGGCGCAGCTCGGCCGCCTCCTCGATAGTGATGATCCGCTCTTCGGGCGCGATCAGCGAAAGGATCTTGCGCGCCGCGACCGTCTTGCCGGTCGATGTACCGCCCGAAACGATCATGTTGAGCTTGTTCTCGACGCAGAAGCGCAGCGCGGCGTCGATGTCGCCGGAGGCAACCACATTGCGCAGCGCGGCGTTTCGCTCGAGCCGCAGACCTTCGAGGCTGCGCTCCTTTCCATAGAGGAAGCCGAGCCGGATTGCCTCCAGCGGCAGGGAGGAGAAGAACCGCAACGATATTGAAAACCCGCCCTCGACTGCCGGCGGCTGGATCACCTGCGCGCGGATTGGGCGATCTCGATATAGGATCGAGACCGAGACAATGGGCTTCTTCGTGCTGAGCGTCGTCGAGGCGGCCGAGGCGATCTGGTTTCCGAGGTCCTTGATCTCGGTCTGGCTCAGCGGGCTGCCGAGACCTCGCATGAAGTGATCGCCCTGGAATTCGCCCCAGACTTGTCCGTCGGGATTGATGCAGATCTCGATCGTGTCGTCGCGCAGGACCTCGGGGCCAAAACGGTCGAGCGACGCTTCCAGATAACTTGCGGCCATGTCAGAAAATCTCGAGGTCACGATCGACCATGACCGTGATCCGTGTACCCTGATCGACGTGTATCACTGGCCGGATCGCCAGATAGTCCTGCATAACGCTTTGCGTGCTATCGCGCAGATCGGTGCCGACATCGCTCGCAACATCGGCCGCCGCCTCGCTGTCGATTTGACCCGCTGCAGCCGCAGGCAGGGCGCCGATCAAGGAGATCAGCGCGGCGGAGCCGAAGCGTTGCGCGAAACGGGTGTCGACAAACCCGGTGGTGCCAGTACGGCCAAGCTCGTCTCCACCGAAGGCGCTGATCTGCACGGTCTGATTATCGGGCAAGATGATCCGGTCCCATGCCACCATGACGCGCGATTGGGCAAGTGCGACATCGGAGCGGTAGCGCCCGATCAGCCGCGCGCCGCGCGGGATCAGGATACGCGTTCCATCGAAAGAATGGACGTCTTCCGAGACGATGGCGCGGATCGCGCCGGGCAGTGTGCTGTCGAGAGCCGTCTCTGTCACAGCCTGAATCATGGTGCCCTGAACAACCGTGTTCGATGGGTTCGCGATCACTTCGGCACGTGTCACCTGCGCAGGTTGTGCGCCCGAACGAACAAAGGCTTCATCTGCATTCAAACGTGCGGCTTCCAGCGTGTTCTCCCTATCCGCACCCGCGCCCATCCCGGAGAACGCGATCATAGGAGACGCGATACGCTCTGCGCGGGCCTCAGCTTCAGCAGCGCGCCGCCTTTCGAGTTCGGCCAGCCGCAATTCTTCTTCACTTGGTCCCAATGAGGTCGGCTCTGGTGGTGCAAGCCGTGCTAGTTCCAAGTCCATGCGGAGCTGATCCAATTCGCGGTCCCGCTCGGTCAGTTGCCGCTCGAGGGCACGCTGAGCCTCGGCGGATGCTTCCTGTAAGGTGGCAATTTGCGCCGTCAGGTCGGCAATAGCCTGCTCCGCCCCGCCATCCGCGGCCTCGGCCGGTCTTGCGCGTAGTTCCTCGAGTTCCGCTCTCAATGTCGCAAGACTTTCCATCAGCGCGAGTTCCGACTCGCTCGGACCTGTGTCCGTAGGCGGGGCTTGGCTGGGCTCTGGGGCAGAAATCGGCGCCAGATCTCCGAATCCGGGGCCGCTGCTCTGGAACTCTTCCGGCGCGGCGGTCGCCATTGGTGTTTCTGCCGACGGCTGCAGGGCGGCCCACGCCAGACCACCTGCTGCGGCGATGCCGACGACTCCAATGATCGCGGCAAGCGGCGCAGGCCGCTTGTTGGCCTTCGCTTTGCCCGTCGAACCTTCGAGAGCCGCGAGGCGCGCGGCGAGGTCTTCCGTACCTTCGGTCATGATGTGGCCTGTCCTGCGTCCTGGACGCAAATCACCTCTTCGCCAAGGCGAAGGACCCATTGTCGGTTGACGCCGGACACGCGGATGACGCCGTCACTCAATGCCTGGCTGTTCACCGCGCGTTCCCTGCCGTTCGAATATCGGAAGATGGCGGGCACCGGCGCATTCCGTGCGAACCGGAAATACGTAAAGGTACCATCATCCCAGATGGCCGTCGGCGTGAACTCTTCTCGGGCACTGACCGCATAGTTCGCGTTCGGCGCATCGGCCGCAACCGCCCTGGTGGGTTGCACGCGGTTTTCAGGATAGCGGAACTGCACGACATAATGCGGCGTCTCCCGGGCTTCGACGACATGGAAGTAGTAGGAGCGGCGGTTGGTGTAGACGGTGATGTTGGTGGCGACGCCAGATGCTGTCGGCTTGATGGCGAAGGCACGGCCACCCGGGACACCGTCGAATTGAAACCCGACCGTATCGCCGGCGATGATCGAGCGGATGGTTTCACCCTCACCGAATTCGACTGTGGTGACGCGGGTCAGAGTCGTGACGACACGGTAAACCTGGCCTTCAGTCCAGGTCGCGACGCGCACGCGATTGTCATGAGAACCTGGACGGGGCGTGGTCTCGGCCAAGGCAGTCGATCCCGCGAACGTGAGAAAACTGGCGGCCAACAAGGTAAAGATTGGAGTGCGAGTCATTCGGAACGGTCCGATCGGATGGCATATTGGGTGACGGTGAAACCGAAAGGGTTTTGCCAGACATCGTCGATCGCGCGGGTCCGCTCGGGCCGGAATTCGAACATCAACGTGGCAGTGAACGATCCATCCTGTACCCCCTGCGGGCTTGTCAGGCGCTTTCTGAGCCGCACCTGGGCGCGGTTCTCGCCAATAAGGGTGATCGATGCGATCTCGACAGCCATCTCGGCCGCAGCCCCGTATCGCGTCGGCGGATAGTTCTCCTGACCCGATGTCCACATCGCGCGCATGCTGGCCTCGGCCGACCCGGAAGACTGTGCGAGGACACGGCGGACACGAAGATCGTTGTCGAGCTGGTTGTAGGTCTCGCGGTCGAGAATGTAGCGGTAGATTTGCGCTTCGATCACGGCAGGGCGTTCGGCGAGCGACACGGTTTCAACCGTGGCATTGGGGAGCGCCATCCCGGTCGCGGGATCGTAGGGCACAACCACGGGAGGCGGCGTCTCGACCATCAGCGCGACAGCCGCAGCCGTCAAACAGCCGAATACGCCAAAGCCTGCCCCGGAAATGCCGATCATCCGCCAAAGCTGTTCCCGGCGCAGAGCACCGTAGACAAGTTCCTCTTCCACGAGCTCGCGCGCAGTCATCACTCCTACCCCACTCACGGCTCAAGATCCGGCAAGGTGAAGTCCATGTAGCGGCGTTCTTCAGCAACGGTGGCGGCGTCAACCACGCCTGCATTGCCAGCGCCTAGGGTTTGGATCGCTTCCAGCTCCCACATCCGGGTCATGGCGATGGCGAGTTCCGCCGTGACGCGTGTGTTATGATCCATCGAGGCCTTGAGATCTTCCATGTCCGGGATCATCTCGACCAGACGTTCCACCCGTTCGAGAGACTGTTCCGCCTCTGCGTGGCTGTTCTGCGCCGCCGCCGACATCACAGCACCTGTGGTTGCCCGCGTGGCCACGCCTTCGGCGCCCGGATTGCCGCTGGTGGCGATCTCACGGAGTGAATCCTCGTCGAACCCGGCGCTTGCCAGCGCCTGTTCCATCTGCGTGCGCATGGGCCCGGCATTGGGCCCGATGAGAGCGCTCCAATCGCCCGCCTGGATGCCTCGGATCAGGCCGGGGATGTCTTCGAAGTTGGCCTCAAGCAAGGTGTCGAGGTCCCCGCCCATGGCAAGTCCGAGGATGCTGCGCGGCCCGGTGAGCGAGGCATACATCTCGTTCAGCTGATCGAGCTGGCTTTGCAGCATGTCCAGTTGCTCCAACGCATTGTCCAGAAGATCCGTCTGGATCCCGAAATCCTGCAGCATCTGTTGAAGCTGGCGGATTTCCTGAGCAATGTTCTGGGTGTCCACCGTGGGCACACCCTGTGCCGCGACAGGTCCGGTGACATTGAGGGCAAGCGCGAGAGCGATGCTACCGGCGAAAAGGGAACGGGGCAGGCGCAGGTTCAACGCAAATCCTCCTGACTGAAATCCATGAATTGCCTCTCGGCAGCCTGTGCTGCCGCCAAGGCGATCTGCTCGGCGCTGAGTGGCTCGGTTCGGGCGGCCTTGATCCGGATCCGGATCGCGACCAGCCGGGCCAGTTCGGCCCGGGCATAGGTGTTCAGCGAGATGGCCTCGTGGAGATCCTCGGTCTCACCGAGGCGGGTGATAATGTCCTGAACCCGCAGGGCGGCGGCACGGACCGAGACCAGCGAATAGTCGCCATAGACCCCTGCGCCGTGGGCCGAGAGGCTGAAACTCGCGTTGGCGAGGAGCACAGGGTCGATGGTGCCAAGCGCATCGATGCCGCCCACGGCGGCGAGGTAGCTGTTGTACTGCTGCGGGATCACCACGACATAGTGCTGGGTTTCCGCGAAGGGTGGCACACCGCCATAATCCTGCACATTGCCCGGACCAGCGTTATAGGCGGCGAGCGCATGGATAATGTTGCCATCGAACATGTTCAGCATTTGTGCGAGGTATCGCGCACCGCCGGTGACCTGCAGATAGGGATCGTCGTAATAGGCCGGGTAGATCCCGAGATCGCCCGCGGTGCCGGGCATGATCTGGGTAAGTCCGAAGGCCCCCACGGGTGAGCGTGCCCCGATCTGGAAACGGCTTTCCTGCCAGATCAGCGCCTGCAAGAGACAGCGCCATTGCACGAGCGAAAGACCTGCGCGGCCGACCCCGGACAGACTATGGGTGTCGCGTGCTGCGCGGATGATCAGCTCCTCAATCCCCTCCCTGGCATCGCCGAACATCCGCGCTGCCGCTGGATTGGTGTCCTCGGGTGCATAAAGACTGGCGGCCGTGCTTTCGACGTCGTCTACCGCCCCCTGCCCCGCCTCGAGCCCCGCCACGGTTCCGGCCACGTCTCCAACGCCAAGCGACATGGCATCCATCAGCCCTTCGAGGGAGGCGAGTTGCTGGCGCTCGATTTCGGCCAGTTCCTCCTCGCGGCTTAGCCGGTCCTGCTGCAGTGCCAGGTCCCGATTGGTCTGCTCAAGGATGGCCTGCCGCTCTGCGAAGAGGCGCAGATCGAAGGTCGGCACGCCTTGGGCGACCGCTGGCCCCGCCGTGGGACCTGCCAGTGCAAAGCCGATCATCGAGAGAGGAAGCCAGGTCCGCATTGGCTCAGCCGCCCGCCCCCAAGAGGACGAAATCGCAGGCCGTGTCGCGGCGCGTGACCTCCGCCCCCATGGTCGAGATCGTGGCGGTGGCGGTTCCTGCCTGCGCAGGAGCCTCGCGAAAATTGAAGCAGTTGGCTTGCGGGGGGTTATGCTGCGCACAGGCTGTCAGTGTCAGGCCGAGCCCGAGCAGTACGACGCTGCGAATGATGGTACGGGTCATGTCACTCTCCAGAAATCAGGACGTTCGCGATAATCGGCGCCGACAAGCGCTTCGCCCTTCTCCATTCCGCCAAGGATGGTCACGAGCGGGCCGAGCGCGCTGAGATCGGCATCGATCACGACGGAACCACGGTCGTCGCGTACAAGCGCGAGCCGCGAGGCCGAGCCGACGCCCAGAAGCACGTCGAGCTCTTTCTCGGTCAGGCCGAGCATCGCGTAGTCAGCGGCGGAAGCACGAATGTTGGGCAAGAGCACCTGGGTTGGCACAGCTTCCACGATGGTCTTGCCGGTGCGCGTGCGCTCGAGCTGGCTGGCATATTGCGTCATCATCACGACGACGGCGTTCTGCTTGCGGGCGGTCACCAGCCAGTTGCTGAGTCGCTCCGCGAAGTAGGCGTTGTCGAGGGCTTTCCATGCCTCGTCGATGACGATGATGGTGGGCTTGCGGTCCTCGATCACCCGCTCGACCCGGCGGAAGAGGTAGGACAGGACCGCCATGCGTTCCCGCTCGCTCTCGGAATCGAGGATGCCGGTGAGGTCAAAGCCCGCGACGTCTCCATCGATGCTGAAACTGTCCTCGGCATTGGCCCCGAAGATCCAGCCGTAGCGACCCTCGGCCGTCCATTCCTGCATACGCTCGAAGAGATCGCCCTCGTCATCGGTCGAGACCAGCAGCGAGGCGAAATCCGACCAGTTCCGCAGCCCCGCATGTCCTGCGCTCGCGTTCTGGCGCACGACTTCCTGCAATCGGTTGGTCTGAATCGGGGTCAGCGGTCGATCGCGCCGCTCCAAGAGGCTCGCGAGCCAATCAGCAAGCCATGCCTGGCCTCGCACGTCGATCTCGGTCTGGAGCGGATTGAGGCCCGTGGGGCGCCCCGCCCGCACGGTCGAATAGCTGCCTCCGAGCGCGCGGACGGCCATCCCCATCCCCGCGCGATAGTCGAATACGAAGACCCGCGCACCTGCCCGCCGTGCCATGGTCATCAGGAAAGCCGCCAGGACGGATTTGCCGGAGCCGGGACGGCCGAGGATCAGCGTGTGGCCTCCCGTGGGCTCGCGATCCGGCGCGCCCTGTTCGTGGAAGTTGAAGCGAAAACCACTGCGCTCGGGTGTGGGAAAGAGCGTGATCGGAACGCCCCAAGGGACTTCCCGCCCGGTTTTGCCGAGCGGTGTGCGGTGGAAGGTGGCGAGATCGGCGAAGTTGTGGTTCGTGATCGCGGCCTTGCGGCTGCGCGCCCCGGTATTGCCGGGATGCTGCGCCATGAAATGCGCCCTCGCCCCGAAGGCTTCCGAGATCAGGTTGATGCCGGAGGTGGCGGAGATGTTGCGGATCTCGGCTGCGATGTCGTCAAGTGCCGTCTGGGTGCTGGCATAGACGGCCACGGTCATGTGGTGCTCGCCGAAGATCAGGCGTTTGGATTCCAGATCGTCCTGCGCGAGTTCCAGTTCCTGGGCGAGACTAACGGCTCCGTCATTGGCGGCCTGCATTAGCCGCAGCTGCCGCTTGATCCGGCCCGCCATGATGTTGGCGTTGATCGGCACAAAGGAGTGCGTGACCACCATGTCGACGGGCAGATTCAACTCGTCGAGCATCAGGCTATCGGTCTTGGCGGGGTAGTTCTTCACCGCAAAGATCGCCCCGAGCTTGTCGCCGACGGCACCATCGGACAGCGCAATGGTCGTGCCGCGGAAGGTGACCCGGGTATTGGCCACGTCCTCGGCGATCACACCGAGGCGCGACCGGGGGAAGAGCGGGTGCTCCTCGCCCGTGTTGAGTGAACCGAGGAAGCCCAGAAGCTCGCCGGTGCTTGCGGCCAGCAGGCGGGGCTTCAGCTCATCGAAGGAGGACAGTAGAAACCCCACAACCTCGTCGAGCTTGCGCAAGCGGCGGGTGGTGTCGGCCGCATGTCGCGAGCGAGACGCCCCAAGTCCGAATGGCAAGCGGCTGCCGGCCTCAGGTCGCTTCAGCACCGTCAGGGTCAGCGTCTTGTCGCGCAAACCCGCGCGGCCGAGATGCTCGTGCCATCGTTTGTCGACGGCAGCCGCAAACCCTTCGTCCGGAACGGGCGGCAGGGTCACATCGACCGCTTTCGACACCTTGTGCAGGTAGAACGAGAACTCCGTCCCCACCTGCGCGACGATGCCAGCCAGCAACCCTCCGATCCGGTCGAGATGCCCGTCCTCGCTCGTGGTGCTGTTCACCCCTTCGAGGCGGATGCACTGCATCAGTTCGTTGCCGCGTGTCCGGATCGTCCGGTCGTTCACGAGGCTCACATAAGGCAGCATCATTGAGAGCCGCTTCTCGCCCTTGACCCATGCGGGTAGCGCGGTCAGCGGATCGATGGCGTTCTCAATCTCATCGGCAATTCCATCACGGGGCATAGCTGTCGCCTCCGTGCAGCTTGCGGTTCGTCGTGGGCGGGGTTTCCTGCAGGGTGATCACCAGGACATCGAGGAAGTTCGGATCCCAGTCCGCGGCCTTCCAGAGCGCCGGCCAGGCCAGCCCCGCGAAAACAGCCACCACCCAGCTCTGCACCCAGAGGAACAGAAGCGTCGAGCCGAAGAGCCAGACCATGGCGTACATGATCGGCAAGCCCATCAGCTTGGGTGGCCTGAGAAGGCCGATGAACACGCGGGACTGGTCAGCCATGGACGGAGCTCAGGTGGTCCAGATGGCGGCGACGATGGTGGGTGCTGCGGCGATGCCCGCGATTGCAACCACGACCCAGAGCGCCTGACGGAAGTCGAGGATGCCAAAGAGCCAGGAAAGGAACACCCCGATCAGCGCAAGCGTTCCGATCACGATTCCCAAGGGGCCGGTGATCGCATCGACAATTCCTTGAAGCAGGGTCTGTACCGGCGAGAGGTCGATGCTCTGCGCAAGCGCTGGACCCGCCAGCACGATAAGGGCCATCGCGCCGAGCGCGACGATCGAAGGTCTCGATGTCATGAAAGATCTCCTCTGAGCCGCTCAAACACGGCAGTCACACGGGCCACATGCCCTTGGGTTTCTCGAAAAGGGGGGATGCCGCCGTGGCGTGTGACCGCCTCAGGGCCAGCGTTGTACGCCGCAAGGGCCAGAGAACCCTCACCGAACTGGTCGAGCATCATCAGCAAGTAGCGGGCTGATCCGTCGAGGTTCTGCGCAATGTCATGTGGGTCCACGCCGAGGTCGCGGGCGGTATCCGGCATAAGCTGGCCAAGGCCTATGGCACCGACAGGGCTACGTGCAGCCGGATTGTATGCGCTCTCGACTTCGATATTGGCCCGGTAAAGGAGCGCCCAATCAGTGACTGAAAGCCCTGCGCGACGCAGCGCACCATGCCCGGCATACCGCAGAGCCGTGGTCTCGATCGCATGGAGGATTTCTGGGGTGGCGCGGGCGGCGGATCGAGCCGGGATCGCTGTCTCGCTCGTTGCGTCAGGAACGCGAGGGTCTGCGAAGAGAAAAAGGCGCCCGTTTGCCTCTTGAGAAGAGGAAATCAATTGGCCGTCTGGGCCAACCGAAAAGATGAAACCGTCGGCCAGGGCCGGGGGCGCGGAACAAACGCCTGTACCCAAAGCAACGACGAGCGCAGTCGCGCGGTCAGCTGCCTTTGATCGGAGGCGCGGCGTGGCGTTCGCGGCCACCTTCTTCAAGTGGGATGCTAGCGGTCGTACAGCCCATGTCGGCCAGGAAACTGACAAGGCCAACGATGGTTTTGAAGTCGCGGAGCTTGAGGACGCTTCGGCTGGTGACGAGCATCTTATCGTCACGCCCATCAGTGGCGACGGCGCGGATGACCCACGAGCCGTACCAGCTGTTATGGCGCTTCTCTGCTCTCTCCTTGCAGACCACCTCAATGAGGTAGCCCTCGGCGAGCAAGCCGCGCAGTCCGTCTTCTGTAACCACATTCGGGGCTTCTTCTATCATGGCCTTCCCTTGGGTCCTTGTTCTGCCTGGGTGCAGTATCAGGCCCACGGAGTCGCAACACCGTGAGCGATACAAAACAACATTAATGATAGCAAGGCAATAATAACGTGTTGACGAAGTTCGCCTTGCTCCGATAACGGTGATAGCCGACAGAATGATAATCTTAAAGGCGGCAAAGGAGTTTTGCCCTGCGCTTGTTTATTGCGCGCAACGCACCGTTGCTGTTCGCGTTCCTGCTTGGAAGCATGCCGATAGCCGCGGCAGCAGATTGCGTACCTCCCCAACGACCGTTCTTGCCTCAGTCGCAAGAAGACATGCGTGCCTACGCCGATCTGATCAGAAGCGATTTCGAGACCTACATTGCCGATGTGCAGGACTACTTCCGTTGTCTCGACACCGAGCGAGCCCGCGCCTTTGTTGAGGCGAGGGAGGTCAGTGAGGACTACGCCAGGTTCCTGAATGCTGTCGAATAGAGGAGCTCGGCCATTTCCTTGAGGCCATCAAGCATCACCGCATTGTGCCAAACTTCATGAGTCTTTTTCAGGAAACAGCCCGGGCATCCACCGACCTGCATACTTGGCAGGAAACGCCAGCTTGAGCGGCGCGCGGGTCGAGGTCGATGACATAGCCCCCGCTTCAAGTAGCGCAGACGTCACCCGTCGTGCGGTGCGATCGCTCGTGCTAAGTATGGACTCGACCTCTCCACGTTCGATCTGCCCCTGATAGAGGACGGCTTTCAACACGGTATCGGATTTTGGAGGCAACGCTCCGGCGCGGATTTCTTCTTCGGCCCAGATCAGGATGCGGTCACGCAGACGATCAGGTCGCATCAGACTTTCCATGAATTCCACCTGGTCGATACATGTGCGCAAGAAGAAGTCTGCGAAGGAGGCAAGCGCGGCTTCGCTCAACGTGCCGCGGCCGTCACGATCTCCGCGGCGAGGACCGTCGCAGGAGGCCAAGTGCTCCTTGTAGGCCGCCTCTTGTCTTGCAAGCCCGCGCGCCACAGACCAAAGGCCGCGTGTATCGAGCGTTTTGCGCAGCATGGCGTAAGACATGAGGCGGGCAACACGCCCGTTCCCGTCGAGGAAAGGGTGTACCCACAGAAGCCGGTGATGCGCGCAAGCCGCAGCAAGGATTGGTTCGATCCTGCCTTGGAGGCTGTAAGCCTTGTGCATACGTTCGAGAAATCGCGGCACCGCGCCAGGGCTGATGGCAACGTGCCGCCCGACTTCAACGTAGCGCGTCCGCAACTCGCCGGGCACAACAGGTATTGTTTCGCCCGTCTTCGGGGTTTCGACGAAGAGAAGCTCAGGCGGCAGCAGCTCGCAGAAGCGGCGATGCAGCTCGATAATGGACGTGGGCGCGGTTGGCTGTTCCGTCATGCCGTCCTCGTCGATCCATTTCTGGACCGCGACATGCGCTTTGGCTTCGAGCTGAAGGTTCCGCTTCTTGGGGTCGGCGCTATAGTCGCCCTGCATCGCGCGTTCGATGTCGATGGGATGGGTGTCGTGCCCTTCGATGAGGTTACTGTAGTAGCAGTTCATCGCCCGCACGAGATCTGCCAACGCCTCCGAGACGGAGGAAGGCAACCCGCTCCGGAACGCGGCAGACTTTTCTGCCAGCTCGAGCGCGAGATCGTTTAGACCCGCGCGCGCTGGTGCACCTTCAGAAACCATGAGTGGCTCGAACAGTCCTACCGTTTCTCCATCATCCGGGGTTGTCACTTGTCCTGCTTTCTGGCCGCTTTGCTGGCCATAAATCACCTCTTCTAAAACCACAGACTATCATGAGGTTGCCGACTCATAAAGTGGTATCCCGTCCGCCAATTTGGCCGGTTCTATGGCCGCAACTCTTCCGCGGCCCGCTGCCAGGCTCGAGAATATGATGAGCGACAAAGGCAAGACTTGCGCGCAACCGTCAATCAAATCTCCTTGCTATCATTAATGTTGTTTCGTATCGATGCACCATTATAGATGGAGTCGGCATCATGAAGCACGTGATCCACGGCGTGGCAACAGCCACGGCACTAAGCATATCCGGACTAATGGCCTTGTCAGTTCCGGCTCAGGCCTATCAGGTGGATTGTGCGATCCTCCTCTGCCTTGCGGGCGGTTGGCCTGCCTCTGCGCCTTGCGCGCATGCCAGAGCGGTCTTCATTCGGCGGATCACGCCATGGCCGATCGAGCCGCCCTTACAAATCTGGCGGTGCCCAATGGGTGTGTCGTTCAAAGACCCCAGTCCAATGTCGCCTATGGAACGCCTTTATGACATCACGTTCCGCGATCCGCCCGAACCGCAGGAATCGACTCCTATGCCCCTTGTCCGCGTCCAAGCGGATGAACAAGCCGACATCGACATCTCGGGCGACGCCTTTGATTTCGTGCGCAGCATTCGCGTTTATCACATCCAGTACCGCCAGCATGAAAACCGAGATGGCGACTGCAATCGCAGCGACTCGACGCGATTGGGGTCCTACGGCGTGCAGGGCGACTACCGATGGACAAGATCCACCGTGGGCCAGGTGCCAGCCGCATCCGGCCTGAGCATCCCGAATGGATGTGGCAGCTACTTTTACCGCTCCGTCTTCGTCGACTGGCGTGATCACGCCGGGAACTATGGTTCTGAAGAAGTTCGCTACTGACAAAATCTGCGCGCGGTTTTGCCGCGCGCGTCATCTCAACCCCGCACGGGAGGCTGTGCAAGACCCCTGAAAAGGAGACGACGCCAGACCGTGAAGCCTGACGCCGTGCTAGAAAACTCCGTGAACAAGAGTTTCCTAGCGCACCGCCAAAACACCTGCAACCAGCAAAGTTGTTTTGCTGGCAAGAATGTTGTTGTCTCACGACATGGCGTCGGATCTCCAAGGAGACCTCGACCATGGAACCTACGACCGGCCTGATCCTGCGACGGATCACGCAGACAAATCTCTCTGTTGCTGCGCACAAGCTTGCTACCCTCATCCTCGATGCCATCGCCTGGAAGGATGGCTACAACGGTTTGTCGCGCGGAACGGCAGCCTTCACCCTCTCGGCCCTGGCGGAGAAGATGGGTGTTTCACGACAATATCTTTCGGTTCTTTTGAGCGAACTTGAGACGTCGGAATTGCAGCTCGAGCGGGCAAAGCCGAATGGCAAGTTCGCGCCCTGGATTTTTCGGTTTTCCGCCTTTGACGAGGAGAGTGAAACCCATGATCTCGTGTCAGGTGAAGGCGACACATCACTATCTAGAGAAAATAATAACAAAACTATCTTCTCAGGGCTGATCGAAATCACCCCGAGTTCGAACGTTTTTCAGACCAGTTGGGCAGAGCTCATCAAAGCAGCGAAGGCCACGTTGCCCTGCTGGAACATCGACACCCAGGTCATCTGGGATCGCTTCCTCGCCTTCAACCGGTCCCGAGGCAACGGCAGGGTGCCGGCCGGCTTCCTGCTTGGCTTCATGCGCCGATGGCGGAATTCGCCAGGGACTACGCCTCGTCCCGAGGTGAAACCATCGCAGAAACGGGTAGCAGACCCCAAAGAGCGCGAATTGCTGAGACAGATGCAAGCCGCCCCGACTGCGAACCGCCAGTTCCACGCGTCCGACCTGTGTCGTTTGATCGGTCACGCTGCCTACGAAGCGCGGGTACTGGATGTAATCCGCAAGTTTGGGTGTCAGAGGTTCTCAGCAACCTTAGCGGTGCACGGACAAGCGGTGTTGGCAGGGGAAATTTCCAGGTAGGTTCGGTTGCCAAGCTTTGGAGCCGGGAAAACCCCGCTACAGATTCAATATCCGATAGTGAAGTTTATGTTAATTATTTTGGTGAACGCCCAGAGATCCGAGGGTCGTTCTTTTGTTAATTTTTGGAGAGTTTCTGTTGCCGAAACTTCCAGAAAACGACCAATTTCAACATTGGCTTTCTCGCGAAGCAGGACCGGTCAACAGGCGCTGCAAAAACGCGCAATACATCGCCTCCCACATCGCCCGGTAGCCCGAGCCTCCAAAAATGGCTGACCCTAGTTTATCTTGACGCATTGGGTCATAACCCATTCTCGTGTCGACAAGTTCAAGAGAGATCACCGTTGTTAGTTTCGATAACCATATCCGTGGCGCTCTTCGTCGCCACAGCCTATCTGCATCTGATGTCCCTGCGCCTCTGCTCAGGCCGCATGGCATCGGTTCCAATGCGGCCGCATACGCGCGTGCTCTCCATCGTGAGTCTGTTGTTTGTCACCCATCTGTTCCAGATCGGGCTCTTCGCGGGCGGCTTCTGGATTGCGGGGGCGTGGTTCGGGATCGGTGGCTTTGTGGGGTCCGACATGGCACACCCGCTCGACTACCTATACTTCTCGGCCGTCATGTACACATCGCTCGGGATCGGAGATATCGTCCCGACCGGTCATCTGAGGTTTCTCGCCGGTGTCGAGGCCCTCAACGGGCTCTTGCTGATTGCCTGGTCCGCATCCTTCCTGTTTGCGACGATGAACCGCCTGTGGGACTGGGAGCCTTGTGTTGAGCCCAAAGACGAGGAGTGAGGCATCCGTTGCCAGGGGCTAAACCGATCAGCGGATCTTGAACGCAATCATGCCGAGCAACGCGGCGACAACTGAACTGCTCACAACGGCGAGTTTGGCTGTCGCTGCAATCGACGTCGCATCAAACGCCGCGCCCACGATGAACAAACTCATGGTGAAACCGACACCCGCCAGCAGCGCGACCCCCAACACGTCCCGCATCGACAAGTCGGGCGGCAGGGTTCCGATGCGCAGACGAAGCGCCAAAAGTGTTCCGCTCAGAATTCCCAAAGGCTTTCCGACAATCAAAGCGATCATGATGCCGATTGCCACGGACCTTGCCTGTGAGTCAGCGGGAACAAAATCCAGCACGACGCCACCGTTGAAGAAGGTGAAGATCGGGACGACAAAGAACAGGGCAAATGGCGAAATGCGTCGCTCGGTGCCCTCTGCTGCTTTTGACGGAAACGACGAAAGCGGCAGGGAGAACCCGACGATGGCCCCGGCTATGGCCCCTTCGATGCCGGTCATGATCAATCCCGCCCACAGAACGCAGCCCAAGGCGACGTAGGGCACGAGAGAGGCCTTTCGGGCTCGGTTGAGCACAAGCAGACCTGCGAGGCCGCCCGCCACCAACCAAAGCGGCCAAAGCTGATCGAAGTCTCCGTAGAACAGGGCAATGACAGCCACTGACCCGAGGTCGTCAAAAATCGCTGCCGCCATTGCAAACGCGATTGTCGCGGGTGCCACCTGCCCTGAAACAATCGAAAGGACACCAAGAACCAGCACGATGTCTGTTGCGATCGGTATCGCCCACCCGCGCAAGGCAACAGCGTCTCCTAGATTGAATCCGAGATAAATCACCGCTGGCACGATCATGCCTCCAAGCGCCGCACTTGCCGGAAGCACGGCCGCGCCGGGTTCGGAAAGCGCACCTCGGCTCAGCTCATGATTTGTATGGATGCCAATCAGAAACAAGAAGACCGTCAGAAGGCCCTGATTGATCCACTCGATCAGAGGGGCTTCGATTGCCCAGGCGACCGGTCCCACTCGGAGAGGTAAATGGTGGACAAGCGCGTAGGTATCCGCCATCGGCGAATTCGCGGCAGCCATACCCAGAGCAAGACCGACGAGCATTGCAAGACCCGCGCGCCGCCCGTCGCGGAACGATTGCGTGGCCACATCCGTCAACTGTGGGCGGGCTCATCTTGCGGCGCCAGCCAGCGCGACAGGTAGGCGCGTTCGAACAGAAAGACTCCCGCGATCGTAACGGCCGCATAGGCGACGATGGCCGGATCGCTCTGCAGCTTCATGGCCGTGAACGCGACCAGAACGATCGCATCAAATCCGAGTGCTGCAAGAATGACGACACCCGAGGCACCGATCTCTGCCCGGCGGTAGCGCCAGACACCCCAATGCACGACCATATCCATGATCAGGTAGAAGAATGCGCCCAGCGACGCGATGCGGCTCAGGTCAAAGAACACGGCAAGGAAGGACGCGATGACCACGGTATAGACCAGCGTATGCCGCTGGATCGGACCGGACATGCCGAAGTGACTATGCGGGATCATCTTCATGTCCGTCAGCATCGCCAGCATCCGCGAGACCGCAAAGACGCTCGCCAGCACGGCAGACGCCGTGGCGACGACGGCCAACAGGACCGTCAGCAGAAAGCCCACCTGCCCCAAGGCCGGTTCCGCCGCCTCGGCCAACGAATAGTCCTTGGCGGCGATGATCTCGTCGATAGTCAGGCTGGAGCCGACACCGAAGGCCACGAGCAGATAGACGACCACGCACAGCGCAATCGAAATGATGATCGCGCGCCCCACATTGCGGTTGGGATCGGTGATCTCAGCCCCGCTGTTGGTGATCGTCGTGAACCCCTTGAACGCAAGAATGGCAAGCGCGACCGAGGCGACGAAACCCATCGCGCCAAAGTCGCCAGCGTCTTGCGTCGCGGCGGCAAAGCCAAACCCGCTCGACCACAGGGCAGCGATCCCGAAGAGCGCGATGCCACCGATCTTGATCGCGGCCATGACCATCGAGAACAGCCCGATCGATCGGTTGCCCGCGATATTCACAAGAAAGGCAAACAGGATCACCCCGACCGCGAGGATGGGCACCAGAGGTCCGCCCTCGATATCGAAGGGACGCAAGAGATATGTGGCAAAGGTCCGTGCGACGAGGCTTTCCGCGATCACCATGCTGAGCGCCATCAGCAGCGCCGCCCCAGCCGCAATCCCTCCCGGCCCGTAGCATTTTTGCAGGATCATCCCGATCCCCCCTGCCGAAGGCCAGGCGTTGGACATCTTGATGTAGCTGTAGGAACTGAACCCGGTCACGATCGCACCGATGATGAACGCAATGGGAAAGAGCGGCCCGGCCAGTTCGGCAATCTGCCCTGTCAGGGCAAAGATCCCTGCCCCGATCATCACGCCCGTGCCCATGGCAACCGCGCCGCCCAAAGTGATGGAGTTCTTCTTGTAGCCGTCGCCGCCGTGGCCGTGCTCGTGATTCATGATTTGCCCCGTCTTTCCCGTTTCTTAATTTGGCCTTTGCCAAGCGTTCGTGTGTATGGCCGCTCCGCCTGCCAAGTGGCGACGCAGACCGCTCAGCGCCTGCTCCAGATCAAGGTGGTCAACAATCGAATTTGCCCCTGCCTGTCGCGCATCGCCGAACCGCATTGCATCAAGTGTCACCAATATCATCGCAGCCGTCAAATCAGCCTGATCGCCACCTTCGAACAGGTTCGCGGCAATCTCTTTGCCGTCGCGATCGAACGCAACCGCCGCGATCCGTGTTCTCAATTGCCCGAATTGCGGCAGCCACTCTGAAAGCTTTGTCAATCGCCGGGAATGCTCTGACATCCAGCGTCCGAGCCAAAGCCGTTGTGCCACTGCAAACAGGCGTGTGACAAATGGCGGATCGACGGCCAGGTAATGGTGAACACGGACTTCGCGTCCGCCAGGATCAATTCCCTCATCGGGAAACGCCACATCGAGCGCCAGTCTCGGCGCCTCGTTCTGTGCGAAACTAAACCACCAGGGGTGCGTGCCAGGAAATACAGACCGGCCCGTCACCGGGTCGTCATAAGGCTGTCCAAGCGTCCGAAAGAACCACTCAGACGCTGCCTTCCCGTAGTGACGGCCCATGCCAAGCTCGACTCCGATACGCAGCGTCTCTACCCGTTTGTCGCTTGCCAGAGCTGCCGCCATCAATGTGCTGAGACCCGGAGCAGTTCCAACACCCGTCACAAGACACCCGTTTGTCCCGTCCGCCGCCCGGATCAGGGCGTGGACATAGCTCGGCGTCGCCGATGTATCGAGCACCGTACCGCCTCTTGCGAGAATTTCAGCGACCAGCCCCGGCGGTGTCGCTTCGGTCAGATTTACGACCATGGCGTCGTCGGGAAGTGAATGGGCCGCGTCGGGGCGCGCCACGTCGAGGGCTGTGTAAACCACGTTTTCATGCGCCGTTTCAACCGCACGGTTTCGCCTGGAAACCGCCCAAACCTTCCATTCCTGATGGTCGGAAAGGAGGCGAACAAGCCGCGACCCGACATCACCGGATCCTCCGAGGATCACCAGATTGCTCACTCCGTTCACCCTCTTGGTCTCGGCGCTTCTAAATCGCAAATCCGTCTTGCATTTCCGATATCAAACTCAATCTTCGATCAATTCGCAGGCGAGCGCTCGATCGTCGGCAAAAACTGACGCCGCTCCGGTTTCCCGATAGCCAGCTTGCGCTCTGCAAAAAACGGAACAGAACGCTTGCGTTCATTGCGCGGCAACTTCCCGGAATCGAGGCAGAAACGCCGGAACATTCTCTGCATATCTCTCCCATGCCTCGCCAAACCGGGCCCGACTGTCGGCCTCCTCGCTCTTGGCAAGTCGCGCATACATCCAGACCAGAACCGGGAACATTGCAAGCGTGAGGATTGTCGGCCATTGCACGAGGAACCCTGCCATGATGAGAACGAACCCCACATATTGCGGATGCCGTATCCGGGCGTAGGGACCCGTGACCGCCAGTCGCCCGGCCCGCTGTGCTGCCCAGAGATGGTGCCAGGCCACCGAGATCAGCCAGAAGCCCCCACCGATGAATGCAAAGCTGAGGAAATGGAACGGCCCGAAATGCGGGTTCGCTTCCCAGCCGAACATCATTTCCAGAAGGTGCCCGCTGTCATGGGCGAACCAGTCAATCCCCGGCCAGTTGGATTGGAGCCAACCCGACAGGAAAAAGATCGTCAGCGGAAACCCGTACATCTCGACAAAAAGTGCCACGATGAAAGCACTGAATGCGCCGAAGCTGCGCCAGTCACGCGATGTCTGTGGCTTGAAGAAACTGAACGCGAACAGAATGAAGACCGCCGAATTGATGAACACGAGCAGCCAAAGCCCGTATGACGATCCCGGGTCGCTCGTCATTTGTCATCACCCGATCCGCGGCCGCCATGTCCGCCGTGGCCACCATGACCGCCATGCATGAAGAAATGCATGCCAACACAAAGCAGCAAAGGGAGCCAGATCAGCAACCCGCTGCCCAGAATGTGCACCCGATGCTCGTAACCCAGCAGTAGTCCACCAAGGATGAGCGCAAAGATCAGGTAGATGCCCGCGCGTGATTTCCAGAACGAGGGCGGCCTCGGCGGATTGTCATTATCCAAATGTTTTTCGTGATGTCTTGTCATAACACATTCCCGTAGTCAGTTGTGGATCGAGGGGACATGAAACCAGCCCCCACGCGTCGGAGCCATTCGCGCAGTTTCTGCAAGGTTATGGCCAGTCTTTTTTCGCGTCATACGTCATGTCCCTTGAAAAGAACTCCTGCGGGCGCGCGACGTCCCTGAACCGCATCGAATTCGGCTTCTGTCAGAAAATCAAGCGCCCGCCGCCCCGTGACATCCGCCGCAGCCGCAAGAACATGCGCCCAGCTTGATCGGTTGGCGAACAGCATCCCGTAGGTATCGAGTGTACCGCCGCGACCGCAAAACCCGAGGAATTTCGACTTCCGCAATCCGGTATCAAGGCGGCGGAGGAGACCACAGAGCGGCTCCGGCCTGGTATGCGCGACAAAAACCCGGGCGCCTGCCGTTTCGGGAAAGAATATTTCGAGCGTCGCGTCGGAGGCGGTCATCTTCGCCTCATGATCGTCGCGGGTGCTGCGGAACCGTCCCGGCTCGACCATCACGATGACACGGTGCCGCACGCTCTTTTCTTTCAGGCGATCCGACGCCGTGAGAGTTTCGGCCAGTTGGTAAGCGCCAATGGCGACCAAGATCAATTCCGGGTCATCGCCACCGACATCGCGCAGGCAGACCGCGCCGTCGGCCAGCGCCCGTTGCGCCAGTTCGGGAGATAGCACGTCTGGAACTTCGCGCTTGGGAACCACCATCGTCCAGATCGCCCCGTGTGATCGAAAGACATCCCGCAGGCATGCGACGGCACTGTTCCAGTCCACAGGAAACACGACGCGAGAGAGATCGGACATCTCCGCCCACATCGTTTCGGCGGCGGTCGTGTCCTGATGCGACAGCTCGTTCTTGCCATTTTCCCACGTATGCGAGGTGAGGACAACCGGCAGGCCAAGCCAATAGGGTTGGCGACCTGCGGCGATCAATTGCCGCGTGAAGATCAAATCCTGGCGCAAAGCGCCAAGCATTTTCGTGGCGAAGGCTTCGTAGGAGACTGCCAGATTGAGACCGCTCTTGTTTCCCAGAACGGCGCATATGACGGCTTCTTCGTTAAGGGCTGTTATCACGCCACCGGTCTCGGATTCCGGCATCCCGGGCTCGGGGGCGGTCACACGATGCTTCAGCAGATCTAGGGTCGCGTTCATCCTGTTGCTGCGCATTTCATCAGGGTTGCCGACGCGGGCGCGCAGGCCGGGATTGGCGAGGACAAGCGCTTCGAAGTATTGGTCGAGACCTTCCATCGGCGAGACGTTTCTGCGACCCTCAGAGGCGTGCCACGGCGGTTCGGGCAGGCTGGGCGTCACCGCCGGGCGCGAGATCAGGGGATGGGCCCGCTCCTTGGGACGTCCCGAGGCGTCATGGTTGTTGAGCGCAAGCACCGCATCCGACAGGTCTTTTGGCGGCACCCAGAGGTTCGCGGCACCTTCGTTGAAGTCACGGCGGGCGGCCGCGTCGGTTCGCGGATTGCCCTCGAGCGGCAGGTTATGCGCACGGTTCGTGCCGGCGCCGGGAAATCCGAAACCTTTGACCGTCTCCGCGATGCCGTAGTGTAGACGGATCGCAGGTGCTTCGTCCTTTTCCCGAACGGCCAGGGCTTCGGCGGCGAGACGTTCCTCGATCTCAAAGATCGCCCAAGCGAAGGCTGCCGGATCGCGCCCGTCCAGATCGATCGGATCGAAACCGTTCAGCCGCAGGTGCCGACGGAACCAGTCCACGCCGCTGGATTGCGCCATTGTCGCGCGCTGGTCGATCCGTCGACCGTTCGCGATCATGATCGGGGCGACCGGCCCGGTGTCTTTCGAACGCCACCAGCGCGGTGCCCAGTCGCTTCCGCGCTGTTCTTCGAAAGCACCGTCACTCATGAACGCCACAAGATGTTCACCGGGCTGAGGCATGTGCCCGTAGAGCAGTCCGGCAAAGCCGAGATAGCCGCCTTCGATGAGACCGCCGGCGGTATGCGCGTTCACATGGCTGCCAAGCGCAGATGCGGGGCGTCCCTCGGCGGTGATCTCGTAGGAATAGAAATCCCGAACGAAGCGCGTCAGGCCGGGATCGGAAAACGAGTATCGGTTCTCCTGTTCGGACGACATGTTGTTGACGATGAGGTTCACCGCGTCGATCGCGGCAACGCAATGCCCCTGTCCCATCAGCCAGGATCGTGTCATGCCGCCAAGCGCGTTTGCAGCCAGATAGCCGACATAGGCTGGAACCATGTTGAGCGACCCGCCGGTATGACCATCGGGACCGGCTTTGAAATCCTCGGCGTCAAGCGGTGTCCCGTCCGTGCGCACGTTTCGCGCATAGGTCATATGCACCACGAGCCACATTGCCGCCTTCGTGATGCGATCTGCTGCGGCGAGGATACGCCAGGCTTCGGCCCTGTCGCGCACTCGCCCGCGACGCTCGAGAATATCGACCATGTCGTGGACCCGCACCTGTGTCAGGTCGTCATGGGCCGCAAGACCCGCGCCAAGCACCCAATCCGCAAAGGCCGGTTCGTTGCCACGATAGAGAGCGGCCCGATCCCTTGTCCGCACTTGCCCGGCGGCCGGCGTCTCCAAGTGCCTGTTGTGGTTTTCGGACATCCTGATTTCCCTGCTTCTCTAGTCGATGCTTGTGCCCGCTCGCACCCCAAGCGACCCGAATGCTTCAGCCAGAACGTCGGCGATTCCGATCGCATTCGATGGATGCGGTATGGTGTCGGTGGTGATGATCCTTGCGGCACCGGCTGCCAGAATGTCATCATGTGCGGAACCGGCGAAAACCGCGTGGATCACGAGGCACACCGGCGCGCGGCTGCCCGCCGCAACGAGCCGTTCAATGGTGCGCACCAAGGTCCGTCCCGAAGAGGCGATATCGTCCAGGATCACGGGCGTGCCATCGCGCAACACGGCACTTTCCGGCACGCTGACCTCGACCTGACGGTCGCCGGTCCGGACCTTGCGCAGCACTTCATAGGGCCGTCCGGCCAGCCGGGCCACCTCGGCCACCCATTGCTGGCTTTCGCTATCGGGGCCCAAAAGAACAGCGTCGGGCAGGTTAGTCTTGATCCAGTTTGCAAGCAGTGGGGCGGAAACGGCGCGCACCGCTGGGATCGGGAAAACCTCCTCCAGCCGAGCGATCCGGTGGAGATGCGGATCGACCGTCACCAGCCAGTCGAAACTTTCACCCAGGAAGTGCGCGAAAAGCCGCGCGCTGACCGCCTGCCCAGCCTCGAAACGGCTGTCCTGCCGCATGTAACCGAGATAGGGTGCGATCAATCCGACGCGGCGCGCGCCCATCTCGCGGGCCGTCGCCGCGGCGAAGCGCAACGGCAGCGCATGATGGTCTGGATTGCGTAATGTCGCCAGGAGCGCCACGTCGGCCCCGTCCAGATCGCCCGGCAAGGTCATCAGGCTTTCGCCATCGGGGAAATGGTGCCAGTCGAGCGTGCGCAATTCCGCCCCCATCGCGAGTGCCAGAGTTTCGGTCAGTAGCTTCATTTCGGGAAACGGTATGAGGATCATGGGCCCTCCTCGGACAGCGTGAGAACCCCGGTTTGGGATTCGGCATAGGCCAGGGCATAGGCCAGTTCGCCCGCTGTCTCGGCATGGAGTTCATAGAGCGGCTGGCCCTCGTCCACCCGGTCGCCCAACCGCACCAGCAAGCGAATGCCTGCGCATTTCTGACGCGGCGCGCCTGCCAGCTGGGCGATGCGGGCGATCCGGCGGTTATCCACGGATGTCAAAAGGCCCGCGTGGGGGGTGTGTATCTCGATCCGCTGCGCCGCCGTTCCGGGTTCCCGGAACCCGCCCTGCGCCTCACAGATCGCCATGAACCTGGCCTCAGCCGCGCCGCTATCCAGCAGAGCCCGGGCCCGGTCTCGTCCCTGCCCCGCCACGCCGTCGGGAGCGAGGTCCAGAAGATGCCCGGCCAGATCCAGCGCCCTTTCGCGCAGGTCCGCAGGCGCATCGGGCGCGCGTCGCAGGACCGCCAGCACGTCTATGGCTTCCAGCGTCGGGCCGATGCCGCGCCCGACCGGAGCGATGCCGTCGCTGATATGCAGCGCCAGGTTCAGACCCAACGCATTGCTGACCGCTGACACACGGACGCCGAGTGCCTCGGCAGCCTTCTCAGAGCGCACCTTGGCCGTGGGTCCGACCGGCATGTCGATCAGGACATGCGTGGCACCCGCCGCGGCCTTCTTCGACAGTACGCTTGCCACCAACTGACCGGTGGAGTCGAAATCAAGCGGGCGTTCGACACGAATGAAATGATCGTCGGCGGGGCTGAGGGCGAGCCCGCCACCCCAGACGATGCACCCGCCTTCGGCTTCGACTACCCTGCGAAGCGCGGCGGCGTCGAGCGCAACGGGTGCCATAACCTCCATCGTGTCGGCCGTCCCTGCTGGCGATGTGATCGCACGGCTGGACGTCTTGGGAATCAGATGCCCTGCCGCCGCGACGATGGCAACCACGATCGGCGTCGTCCGATTGCCCGGCAAACCGCCGACGCAATGCTTGTCGAGAATGGTCCGCCCTCCCCAGTCGAGCGTCTGCCCGGCGCCCTGCATGGCGCGGGTCAGTGCCACGGTCTCGGGCTCATCCAGCCGCTCACCCGCACAGGCGGTGACGAAAGCGGCAAGGTCGAGATCGGACAGCCGGCTGTCGAGCGTGTCGCTCACGATTGCCGCGAACCCAGCCTGATCCAACCTGTCGCCATAGGCTTTCGCCCGGATCATCGACGCGGAAACGGGGGGTTCGGGATGAGAAAACGCTCCCTTGTCCCCTGCTCGCGCACCAAGCGCCGCCCAAGCCGAGGCGGACAGCGCCGCCTGATCCGCGGCAAGCCACGCTCCGCGGCCAACGACATTCAGGGTTGCGATGATCCAACGGTCCTCCAGGTCGATACGCACACGGGTCTGGGCCGCGAACCCCTCGGAGCGACAGATGTGGCAGTCTTCGTTCATATAGACGACCGGTTGCCGGTAGGTGTCGATCCCGGCGGGGACAAGAGCAAGCGTATCGGTCATCGCAGCCGGTCCAGATAGACGGATTCGAGATGCTCCGGAACGCGCACGGATCGCCCAAGCTCCTGTTTGACGCGAAATCTCAGGGTGTCCGCAGCCGAAGGTTCCCCGTGGGTCAAATAGGTCATCGCGGGTGCGGGACCGGCGGACATCCAGCGCAGGATTTCGTCGGCATCGGCATGCCCGGAAAAGGACTGGAGCTGAACCACTTCGGCCTCTATCGGGAACTCGCGTCCAAACATGCGCAAACTCCGAGCACCTCCGGCCAGCGCCGCGCCACGCGTTCCGCCGGCTTGAAACCCGGACATCAGGATCGTGTTCCGCCTGTCGCCGCCAAAGCTTGCCAGATGGTGCAGGATGCGCCCGCCGGTCAGCATTCCGCTGGCGGAGACGATGATCATCGGACCCTGGCGCGTGTTCAGATCTTTCGATTGCTCGACCGTGTTGACGCGCTTGGCAATCTCGAACATCGCGACGCAGTCTTCGCGGCTGACGTGATGCTCTGCGTGGTGGCGGTGATAGATATCGGTCGCATCCACGGCCATCGGGCTGTTGAGGAACACCGGTACATAGGGAATGTCCCCCCGCGCCATGAGCCGCGCGATATGCAGCATCAGCCCCTGCGCCCGTCCGACCGAAAATGACGGGATCAGTACCGTGCCGCCACGGGCAAACGTGCGCTTCAGGACTGGGGCCAGTTCGGCCTCGGGGTCGGTATCGGGATGGGAGCGATTGCCGTAGGTGGATTCGCAGACCCGCGCCTCGGCTCCACCGAACGGTTTCGGCGGCCGCATCAGCGGATCGGGATCATGGCCCAGATCGCCGCTGAAATGGACGACCCTGTCGCCGATCTCGAAACGGATCTGGGCGGCGCCCAGAAGGTGCCCGGCCGGGATGAAACGGGCGGCGACCCCGTCGCCGAGGTCGATCCTCTGATCGAAGCCATGCGGCTGAAGGCGTTCCAGCGCCGCCTCTGCATCCTTGAGCGTGTAGAGCGGTTTGGGGTTCTTGTGTTTGGAAAACCCCCTCCGGGCGGCAAAGCGCGCCTCTTCTTCCTGGATGTGTCCGCTGTCGGGCAGGATAAGCCCGCAAAGGTCTGCCGTCGCCTCGGTGCAGTGGACCCGGCCGCCGAACCCCGCCCGGATCAGCGCCGGCAGGTATCCCGAATGGTCGAGATGTGCATGTGTGAGCAGCACCGTGTTGATCGTGTTCGGACGCACTGGAAACGGTTTGCGGTTGCGTTCGCGCAGGTTCTTGAAGCCCTGGAACAGGCCGCAATCCACGAGAATGCGCCGTCCCATGGCCTCGATCAGATAACGCGATCCCGTCACGGTCCCGGCGGCGCCCAGAAAGCGTAGTTTCGGACGTGTGATCTGTGTCATGCCTCAGTCTCCCTATTCGCGATGGCGTTGAAGAGCCCGCCGAAGATCAACGCGGCATACCAGCCATAGAGAAAGCTCTCGACCAGACCGACGATGAAGCCGAGCGGTGTCAGCCAGACGAACCCCGGCAGCAGGCCGGACCAGGTCTGGTACATCGCATAGCCGGGAAAGATCAGATCGAACGCGATGCAGACCAGATAGGTCACCGCCAGAAACAGGCTCAGCGCCCAGCCCAGCGGCACAAGGGGCAGGCGCGCGCGCCCCGTCGCGGTATCCGCGCCCATGACACAGGCGCCGCACGTCATGCGCAGGGCCAGGAAAAGGATCGCCGCGACAGCGGTGAAATAGATGATAGGCATCATGGCTTGTTCCCTCCTCGCCGTCGGTGGGACCGGTCCGCAAGGGCCTTGCTATCCGGCGCCGCCGTGCCGTGGCTCGCGCGGGACGCAGATCCCGCGCGGGGGTGTCGTGTCAGTGGCCGCAGCAGCAGCCGGATTTGGCCGGCGTCTCCTTGGCGGATTCCGCGACGCGCGGCTCGGGCTTGGCTTGGCCCTGCGGGTCGGATTTGCCGCCGCAACATCCGGTCGATTTCTCGGCGGCGCTGACTTGCTTCGGGGTATTGGAAAAACTGTCCATCTGGACCTCCTCTTGTTGCCTTCGTTCTATAGACGCGGCTCGACGGACAGCATTACAGGAATTCGGACATTGGCGCGTTTGCAGTGTGAGGATGCGGGCGGTCTCGCAGGCCGGAGGCAGTCGCTTGGCAGCTCCGACCGGGACGCCCGATCCCGGCTGGCATGGGTCGAGCGGTTCCGACAGCTACAGCAGTCGTCGCGCGGCCCAGCCAATCGCCTCCAGGCCACGCGCGCGCAAGCCGCGGCGGTGCCACGCCGGCTGGGTGATTTCAGCGGCCTCTGCGAGGTCGCCCAGATACTGCGCCTGCAGTTGCTCGGCCAGGGTCCGATCCCGAGCGATCAACACGAGCTCCTGGTTGATGAACAGGCTCCGATAGTCGAGGTTTGCCGAGCCCACGATCGACCAAGCCGCGTCGATGACCGAAGTCTTGGCATGCAGTTGGCGCGGCAGGTATTCATAGACCCTCACGCCCGCCGACAGAAGGTGCGCATATGCAGCCCGAGTCGCCCAGCCGGCGACCGGCGGATCGCTCCGGCGGGGGACCAGCAAACGTGCGTCCACGCCGCGCCGGGCGGCGGCCTGAAGCGCGCGGTCGACCACGGTTCCAGGACTGAAATATGGTGAGGTCAGATAAACGTGGGTTTGCGCCATTTCGATCAGCCCCGCGTGCAGACAGGCAAGCCGCTTTCGGCACATGCGCGAGTAGCTCGGCACTAGCAACCCCTCGATCCCCTTGGTATCATCGGGAATCGCGCTGGCCGGAAGCTGGCCAGCGTCAAGCCAGAGTCGCTCGAAATGCCTGACAGCGAGCTCCACCAGCGGGCCCGCGACGCGCACATGGGTGTCTCGCTGACGGGTCTCGCCGTGAAGTCGGCGCGAGTTCAGTCGGCGTATGTTGAAACCGCCCAGGAATGCTTCCCGGCCATCGACGACCAGAAGCTTGCGGTGGTTGCGTTGCAGATATCTCAGCGGGTGCAGCAGGCTGAAGGGGCGAAACCAGTGGAACCGGACCCCGGCCTGTTTCAATTCGTGCCGCAGCCTGCGAAAGTTTCTCTGGCCGGCACCGAAGGCGTCGAGGTGCAGCCGCACGTCAAGGCCGGCGCGCGCCTTTACCGCGAGCGCGGCCACGAAACGCGCACCGACCTCGTCGGCCGCAAAGATATAGGACTCCATGCGGATATCGCGCGTCGCGCGCTCAATCGCGGCGATCATCTCGTCGAAAAGCGCATCGCCTTCGACGAAAAGCCGGAACATGCCCTCCCCCTCGCCGAGGTCCGGCACACAGATCGCAGCGCGCGCTTGTTTGCTCGACCGCGTGACGCCCGTTGCTTTGCGGCTGATACCGTCCGCCCGAATGAAACTTCTGTTGAAGACGCGCATAGTTCTCGCTTAGCGCTTCATGAATCTGGCAGCAACGTCAGGGTCGGCGACAGGTCCGTCGCCTCCGGATGCTATGGCGCGAAAACCTGCTTTGGTCTCGATGGTGGCGCGATGGCCACGGCGGTCAGGCACCGGACACATCATGGAGACCGTGCTGGCACCAGACGCAATCGCAATCGACATGGTCGCAACTGCGGTCTTTGAGGGGTTCGCGATAACGAAACCGGACGAGTGGCAGCACGAGGCGCTTGGGGAACGACAGCCGGTAGGCCGAAGCCAATATCGATCGGGTGTGGTTCGCATTGAGTTTTGCGATCAGATAATCCAATCCGCGTGTACCCGTGTGGTTGAACATGAACCGATTGACCAAGCCGGCACTCAGGCCCGGCTCCAAACTCTGCCGCCAGGCTTCGGTGTAGTCGGTTCCTTGTATCAGGCTCTCTGCCGCCAGCCGGCCCGTTCGCATCGCATAGCGCAACCCGAATCCTGCCAGCGCGTCCTGAAACCCCGCGTGCTCGCCGATCACCGGTTTTCCGCCCTGCATCGCTGTGCGTGGCAATCTGACATTTCCGAAACCGCCGAAGCCGCGCGCATTCTGCATTTGCAGCCCGGCGTGACGTTCGAAATACGATACCGTCGCCGCAAGATGCTTCGCCTGATCGCGAAACCCCGTAAAGATGCAACTCGCCACCGTTCCGCGTCCTTCGTTCACGAGTAGATAGGCGTAGCCCTTCGGGGCAAGTTCCGGCCCGAACGCAAGCCAGGCACCATCGGGCATGGCCGTGTCAAAGACGTAGCCGACCGCGATGATATCAGCACGGCGCGGCCCGCCTGCCAGGATCATGTTCCCCGCCGTGGCCGTGACCCGATCATTGAACCGCACCTCGACCCCGGCCGCTTGGGCCTGATCCAGCAGGGCGCGGTCCAGCGTCCCCACGGCGTTGCCCCGCCGCAACAGATAGAACAGGGGCTTTGAATCATGAACCCGGTGCGCCGTGGCGCGGCTGTCAAAGACGACGCCTTCGGTGATACCGCGATGATCGAAATCGGCGGCGATTCCGACCGCAGCGAGTTCGTCCAGAACGTCCTGCGCGTCGGTCCAGTTCTCCAGACCCTGAAAATCGTCATGGAAACGGTGACCGACATCCTTGTGCCATTCACGCACCGTGACCCGGCGGTTGGCCTTGGCCAGAACTATCGCGCAGACGAGGCCCGCGGGCCCGGCTCCAACAATTTCAATCTGGTCATCGCTGGCGGCGGAATGGTCGGGCACAGGTGCCATCATCCCGCCGCTTTCCGGCACCCGGTACCCTCGTGCCTTCTGGAGTCCAGAGTGCAACCGCAGGATCCACCGACCGGTACCATGCGGCAGAGGACAAGCCGGTCAACCAGTTTATGCGACGATGCCAGGCATCCTTCCCCTGCCGAAACTTGTGTAAACACCTGCGAGGTCCGATTCCCCCGCAGGCCATTTCTCCGTGATCTTCTGCACCACATCGGGGCCTTTCGAACATGCAGGAAACTTTTCCGGCCCGCAGGCCATGCAAATGGTGCGGAGCCTTGGCCGACAGTATTGATCATATGCCGTAGGACCAAGCCGGAAGTCGGCCCATATGGATGTCGACGCTGCGGACACCAGACACGTTTTCCACCGCGACGCGAATGGCGTTCTCTTCGAAATCGCTGTCGGCAACGCCCCAGACCGCCACATTGCCGTTATCAACTGTGTAGTTAACCAGATTGACCGCTGCACCGGGCACCTCTTTGAGCGCCTCGTCAATCTTGGCGCGCAGCACCCGATCATCGTTTGAGGGCTTGGAAAGTGCCCCGTCCGGAATTGCCGACAAGGCATGTAGCAAGTTTGCCCGACTGACGATTCCGACCACGCGCCCCGCGCGCAGCACCGGCACCCGTTTGATCCGGTGCTTTTCCAGAAGGCGCGCGATCTCGGCGACCGCCGTGTCCTCCTCGACCGAAACGACATCGCGGGTCATCACGTCAGTAACATGGTGGCTGTTGAGCTTGACAAAGTCGTGGGCGGAATCGCCCGACCCGCCCAGCAGTTCGAGCCACCAGGATCGGCGTGGGCCGTCGGTGTCGCGGACGCGCCGCATCAGGTCTCCTTCGCTGACCACTCCCTTGAGGGCGCCGTCCGCGTCTACGACGGGTAGCGCGCTGACGTGATGGTCGAGCATCAGTCGCACGGCGTCCTCGATTTTTCCGTCCTGCGGGACGGAGATCACGGACGTCGTCATAATATCCTTGGTTTGCATGTCGTTGCCTCCTTCGCAAGTAATGGGTCGATGCACCGATCAGGTGCCGATCACCAGTTGCAGGTCATCGCCCAAATCATAGGGTGGGATGTCAAGGTTGCGTGGTGCTGGTCCTTTCCGTATCCGCCCCGACGTGTCGTAATGCGATCCGTGACATGGGCAGAACCAGCCGCCGAATTCTCCGACTGCGGATCCGTCCTGACCCAGCGGTATACAGCCGAGATGAACTGCCCCGGCTTTGCCGGAGAGCGTTTCGTTCTGCGCTTCAGGCGACCTTATCGACTGCTTGAAGCTGTTCAAGGTGCCGCTGCTCGGCTTCGGCTGGTGGGATGTAGCCGATTGAGCTGAGAAGTCGCTGCGTGTTGTACCACTCGACCCAGTGGGCGGTTTCCCATTCGACGTCCTGCATGGTTTTCCACGGGCCGAGCTGCTTGATGACCTCGGTCTTGAACAGGCCGATGACGCTTTCTGCGAGCGCATTATCATAGGAATCCCCGACCGTGCCGACGGATGGATCGATCTCGTGATCGATCAAGCGCTCGGTGTACTTTATGGACAAATACTGCGACCCGCGATCGGAGTGATGGATCAAGCTCTTGTTTCCAAGTGGCTTTCTTTGCCAAAGCGCTTGCTCCAAGGCGTCGAGGACGAAC
>JACLAD010007718.1_pt1 | contig 34150 bp, 27 predicted proteins | sample 8027901 | NCBI WGS metagenome assembly JACLAD01 (sample SAMN15725071, study PRJNA655200) | protist metagenome | isolation source: fluorescence activated cell sorting (FACS) single amplified genomes of... | place: Spain: Blaines Bay Microbial Observatory, Mediterranean Sea | collected 2016-07-05 | reverse complement strand
AAAAACTTTACTGTATGATTATTCGAGGCGCATGAAAAGAATAAATAATAATCGTGTTGTGACTGTATGCCCCGGTATGTGTAGGGATAATGGACAAAAATCCCATTCGTTTGTTACATATGATTCAATTTTGTGAAACACCATAAGAAAATAAGTAATCCATATATCATATATGATATCATCCGATAAAACGTTCGGAGGATTAAGTTTAAGATATAGCAGAGTAAAAATAAAGGTAAGTAACGGTAGGATCATTTGTAAATTATAACAATGTATTTATATGGCATTTTTCGTTAATAACATGGAGTATCTAATTCATAAAATATTGTTACTCATTTTCATATGTTTTGATAAGAAAAAAAATACTTTATATACGTTAAGAACAATTAAATATTGGTTTATTTAGTTTTACATTCACACTATTGTGGAAATTACAAAGCCATTTAGGAGTCATTTCTATCTCTTGTTGGTATAATTTCATTTCTTTGATATGCTCTCTACATTCTGAACATGGATAAAGCTCTTCCAAAGATAAAATCAAGTTTTGAAACAGTATTTCTTTTTCCTTAGAATACTCAACGTTATCTACTATCGAATGGAGTAATTTCCACGTGCTTCTCCCTAATTCTTCTTTTTTCGGTTCAACACAAACATCGGTGCATTGGCAATCGTCGGATCTGCCGTAGTCATGAAAGATACAAAATAGAACGAATACATTCATCCAAAAAGCGTTCATTTTAGTAAATATAATTTAATTTATATAGTCTAAACCTCATTACTATTACTTAGTTGAACATGCTTTCTATATCGACAACATGTTAAGACATCATATATACATTTAACAAGTGCAATAATGTTATCCAAAACTTTTCTCATAAAACTTAATGCAACACAAATGGCAATGCCAGTCATAATATATATAATTGCCTCTATATTATCCAAAATTTCATTCTCGTAATCTGTTATTGTAGTGGAATTCATTTACTTTACATTTATTTACAATTTATACTATACTACAACTACTATTGGAGCATTCATCTTTAACTGGATCCATCGAAACAACAATGTTTTTTCTAGCGGCTTCACTTGCCACCATCTTTAAACATTCTTTGGTGTTTGCTCCATTTTTAGCGGAGACCTCAATAAAAAACGTGTTGTATTTCCCCTTCACAAATCCTAGTGCTTTACAGGATGGTACTCGTCTATGTACAATATCGTCAATTTTATTACCCACCAATATGATAGGATAATTATCACTGTGAATTCCTATTATCTTATCTACTAGTTTTGTAGCCCTTACCCATGTCTTATACTTAGTGACATCGTAGACTACCACACAGCAGGCCGCGTTAAAAAGATATGTGTCGTACAATTTATCGTACCCACTATTCCCACACAAATCGAATATTTTTAGTCGATGGGGTTTGTTATGTAGGTGTATGGTAGTAGTAGTAATGTCTACTCCAATGGTATGGTCACAGTTTGGTTCTTTATTACGGTATAACCACCTTGATACGAGGCTAGATTTTCCTACATCAAGATCTCCAACAATAGCTACTTTCATTTCTAAAATATAATGTGATTTATGTACTACTTTTTTCTACCAACTCACAGTTTAGTCCAATTCGTTGTAAGTAAAGATCTTCTTCTTTCCTAGCTTCAGGATAATCTACATCGCAAAAAGGAGAGTCATCGATAGCGTTCAACAACGTTTCTACAACACCATCGTACGATAGGTTTTTACCATTAACAATGTGAGTAGAAATTGTAGGGCACAACGCATGCAAACGTTTTTCTGTTTCCGGGTACATGTAGATATCTTTGTCTTGTATCAATGATGTTATATAATAGCAGTGTATGTGTAAGCTTGATACGAGTGGCAACAACAACAAGTATAATATTCTCATTTGGTTGAGGAGGTTACGTATAAATACACCACATATACGAACAAACAATGGATAACCCTTACTGGAAGGATGTATATTTGACAAAAGATATACCTCAAGGCGCTTCAGAGTTTGCTCGATTTGTAACTGATACATTGAAGGATAAAAAAGTAAAATTTATTTTAGATCTAGGATGTGGGAACGGTAGAGATTCATACTATTTACAAGATTTTGGCACTGTAATCGGTGTTGATCTCGCCACACGGCCGGCCAAATCATACAACGCATCATTTGTACAAACGTCGATGGACAATTTAAATGAAACATCGTGGGATTTAATCTACATGCGATTCTCCCTACATTCTGTGCCAGAGGAGATTGAAGAGAAGGTGTTGGATTATGCAATGAGAAATGCAAAATACATTGCTATTGAAGCGAGAAGCACGTCAGATCAATTAAGTAATGGTCAAAGCGAGAATAACGTAAAGACTTCTTATGCATCTGAACATTATAGGAGGTACATTGATAAAAATAAATTAGTAAAAAAAATAAAAGATAGAGGATTCAACGTCATGCATGTATCTGAATCTGATACATATGCAAAATACAAAAATACATCACCTACGTGCGTGCGGTTGATCGCTACTATTACTTAAATGTATTTTTGACTTTCTTTTTCCACCCTTTGATAGATGGAACTTTCCAATTGCCATACCGTTTGCTAAACCATTCATTAATCACTGTGTCTTGTGGAATATTTACACTCATGTCTCTAAATTTACGTTGACGTATTATAACTTTTTTTCGAATGGCGGTATTTGGGTTTTCAGGGTCCACCAACACGTAAGGTAATTGATTGTAGATGTCAGTGTACGTACTATAATAACCAGCAGTCCATGGGTTCTTATTCGCACTTTGAACAGGGTTGTACTCGCATATTCGGTAAATACCAGATTTAAAAATAATAAGACCCATGTTGAACAACCTCTCTTTGTATGGGTCTGGATCAAAGTTTTGATCAACAATAATATCATTATCAACCTCATTGGGATTCATTTGGTTGTCTCTAACCACACCCAACAACGTTCCGTAACCTACGATATAATTTGCTCTATTTAATACTCGTACTACCTTTTTTAATTGTTGATACAACGCCTCTGTCCTGTTTAGTGAACCTTTTTTAAATCGTTTACAATCCCTCCAATTAAATTGTTTCCTCCATACATCCGGTTTCCTTTTCACTGGAGGGACTGTAGTTATTGTTTTCATTTTGACTGGAGCGACTGTAGTTGATTTCAGTTCGATTGGACCTACACTTGTATTTGTCCCGCGTATGTATTTATCTATGACATTCGCTATCTTTAAGGTCGTATTTACGTATACACTAAGATCTCTATTCCGAACCATAACCATGCGGTACTTTTTCGTCAATTTTTCTCGATTAATTAGAAACGTCAATATACCAAATAAGACGGTTGACATGAATATAAAAAACCTCATTTCATAGCATGGTAATGAAATATATAGTGGCTGAGCATCTAAGGTTTTTTACTATATACGTTGGAGTAGATTTACTAAATGTACCACGGCGCTATAAGTACCGACATAAAGAAGTCAAGTATCCTGTGGGCGAATTTTAATGACTGGATGACAGACGCGGTGGAGAGGACAAATAATATGACAGAATTTGTGTTTCAGAGCATGAACAAAGATGGTATTAAGCAAGTGCAACTTCCAAATAGTCCTGAAGGAGATGCATACACGTTCTATTTTAAAGGAGAAGATCAACAAGCGTTAAAGAAACATGTAAAAAAGGTGGCGCACGCGTTACAAGAGATGTATAAAATGGCACGAGAGAAAGGATTATTGACGTTAAGTCAAGATGAAGTAAGGAAAATTATAGGAGACCGGTATAATAAAAGGATTGAGGAGGTGGAAGAAGACGACGAAAAAATAAAAATAGAGACTTTAGAAAACGAAAAAAAAAGAAAAATTGATTTTATTCTAGGAGAGGAATTTTACTATGCGATATTTGTACGCATTGGTGTAGCCTTCGACAACATCCCACCCGTTGAATATAAGTACAAGGTAGACCTTCCGGATACGAAAGGGAAAATTGCACCTGGTAGAACATGGAAGATATATAAAAGTTACACGGGTGGTGTTATCAAAGAAAGTGAACGAGCAGAGGAACAGGCAGAATGGAAAGATGCCATAGCAATCACTCAACGTGGAGAAAAAGTAAAAAATGAAGATACTACCGCCGAAAATAGTTTATACCTTATAAAAGAGATAGATGTTAAAGAGATGGTTATGCATATATATTCAAAAGATAATACGACAACATTGTCTCGTGCTCCTACCAAAGTGAATGTAAACGGTTACATGATATTCATTCATTATCATCTACATATTACAATGGAAAAAGTGGAAGAAGATCCTCACTTGTATTCGCAAATGGTGGATGAATTTAGAGAGATGCATACACAAACAGTTCAGACATTGGAAAGATTATTAGGGTACGACCAGGTGTATTTAGTAAAGGTGAAGCGATCGACGGATTCAATGTTTTATATAAAGCCAGACAAGGCACCATCAACGATTTGGAACACATGTTTGTCTCTTTGTGCTGCTTTACCTACCGGCAGCTCCATCGGTATATGTTTTACAAGACCATTACGTGGCAAGAAGTTTTCGACTCCAACGGGAAAACTGAAACGAGTCACTTACAAACATAACGACGGTATGGACAGAGTAGATTATTTCGGTGATTGTGTGAATGTAAGTGCTCGAATGGATACGTTTGATTGGGAATATGACACTGGTTTATTCAAAGTGGGAAAAAACGATCATAAAAATAGAGTAGCGATGGCCTGTGCGGATACAACAACCAAAGCATGGGGGGGTGATAAAGGATGGGGCACTCAACCTGGTGCAAGTATGAGTTTCAACCGCCCTTTCAACGTTGAAGATATACCACGTGATGCGTTGAACGCTGGCTCCGCAAATCAATTCCTTCGTGCCATTAGCGCCCATGTGTACTTAGGAGATACAATACGAGAAGGCGATATAGTGGAATGGTGTGATAATAAAAGGAATTCAGACTGTAGGAACCCTTACGGAAAAGATTTCCATGTAGCACGTGTCGTATCTGTTAACTTTTTAAAAATTACGGTACGAGAAATGAAATATACCGATAATCAATGGAAAGACGTACAAAATCCTTTAGTTACTAAAAATATTACGTACGTGAAAAAAAGAAAAGCCGAACCATTGAAATCGGTAGCAGACAAATTAGAGAAAAACGACGTATTAAAAGGTGCCTTTTCCCACTTAAAGTTTTGATGGGAGCACGATACATACCAAATCCAGCATCCGTTCAAGAAAGACGATACATTGTACAGGTCCCACGTAAGCGACCAACCTGTCAAAATGCATATACAGACAAGTTGGGACGTGTTTGGATAAAAGCCACTGATTACAATGAAGGTAATTTCACTCATTGGGAAGAGCAACCGGAAAATACCTACTATGTCTGGTTCAATGCTGAAACTATACCAGAGACAGACGAAGTTGTATTTGAACAATTTAAAATTTACAATATGTATCGCGTTGGACGTTTGTTGCGTGCTGTAGTAGAATTAATCAATATATAAAGATACTTTTTTTCTTGTAAATGTCAGACTCATGTAATAACAATCGTCCTCCCTTCACCACCATGTTGGACTTCAAGGATTTGGTATGTGACGAATGGGTATTTTGGGTACTGTTCGTAGCAGCAATCGGAGTTCAAATACTTAGAAATTACGTCTGGATCTGGAACAGCCAGGCTACCAGGGTAGCTTTACAATTTGATCCAGGCAGTAAAAAGCGTAATAGCAACATACGTAAGTTATTAGGTTACACCGCGTTCTCATTCGTGTTGTACGTTTTTGCGTTCCTTATTATTGTCGGTGGAAATGTATGGTTTTTGCTAGCGGTGTTAATTGGAAATATGGGTGGAACTTATTTTGGAATGAAGGATCAACCAGCAGATTGTGGAAAGGGTGCGACAAGAGAGTTAGAGGAATTCATTCCGTTGGTGAGAGACTTTAATGAAGGTAAAATCACAGATGAAAAGGAAAAGGAGGAGCTAATTGAATTCGCAAAATTATTACAACAGTTTATAGCATCATCAGCAAACGTTCCACGTCGTTTAAAAAATAATGCAGGTTTTAAATTTTAATTTTATGAAATAAGAAAAAGCATCATATAAAGAAGAGACATACTCCATTTATATGTTTATCATTTTTATTCTAACATTACTACAATTTGTTAATGGAAATGTTTTACGAAGCAGTACAAGGGAATGGGAATATTTAGCAAAACATCCAACCATTACGCATACAAATGTAAGCGATATAAATTTGAGCGACATCACATTATCTATATGGGACGGTTTTGTGGAGAAATGTCCATCCATCCCAACGCAACCAAAAATCCAAATTGCATTTGATTATGGTATTCAAAACACAAATATATTGGCGTGGGCGTCTCAAAATTTACATTTGACCAGCAATGGGACATGGGTATCTACAATTTACGAAGCTATGCTTCAAAATAGAAACTATTCTTTAGGTCACAGTTATGATATGACAATTGGTGTAAATCCATCCCCACCCAACGGATGGTTCATTGAAGAAAATTGTAGTAATATATCGTTTCGGTACGATTTGCGAACCGTCTTAAAACACGAATTTCTCCATGGAATCATTATGGCTGGATCGCTACGCGAGAACGCAAGCGGTGACTGGATAGCAGGTTACTCATTTAACAACGTTTGCTATCCGAGATTGTACGATACAAAAATAACAGATGTAAATAATAATACCGTTTTGTCAAATGGATGCAATTTAGGTGATGTAGTCGGTAAGGAATTATTTATTAATGGTGTAAGACTCTACCACCCGTTTTATTATCAACAAGGGTCTAGCATTAGTCACATCGATTTTCCCTCTAATTTAATGTATGCCTCGTTACCAGCAATGACGTGCTTGAATTTAGGTCATTACGAAGCGTTGGTGCTTTCAGAATTAGGAATTAGTTGTACAATTAACAACAGGACATATAATTCAGCAACAAAAAGTACAATTGGTTGTGTGTATGTTATAATAATTATGTTAATATTTTTATTGTATTAACTTGATGTAATTCTTCAATTTGATTGCGTAAATTGTGTGAGCACACAGCTATACGATACACCATATCTACTACTAACGTTGGATCTCCACCATATTTAGGGTGCGTTTTAACCCATTCTAACAGAAAGCTTAAACCATCATCCATAGCATGTGGCCACCACGATGTGGGACATTTACTTTGTTCGCATTTTTCGCTATCCGATGCAAAATATATTTTATCTAAATAACAACCGTAGGAATCAAACGTGCTCGTTTTAGCTATAGCTGTAATGTATCCTAACTGCATCAAATCTACATAATGATTCAACGGATTATCAAATGTGTTCTCCCATCCATAACATCCTCTATATGGACAGAAAGAATTGTTCGAAAGAGGCAAGTGACCCGTCACACAAGGCGATAAATGATGTTTATCGATAGGACTACAAATTCGAACGGAATACAAATTTGCTCTCATATCATCATTGTTGTAAACGTTAGTATTTATTCCAGCGTAAACTCTTGTTTCTTCGGCTAGGTATGGATGCAAATCTAGGATATTGGTATTATTTGTACCAACAAATTCAGTATTCCTATGCCACAGTACACCATCTCCAATAACATACAATGTTTCTTCCTTAGCAAAATTACTACAATCTGATATACTAATGGCAACATTTGCTGAAACATGGATATTTGGATCAATACAGTTTTGAAATGGTTTAGTGCTAATGTCCATGCATTGTGTCAATTTTAAATTTAAATTGTAGTTTCTCTGAGCAAAAATGGTATCACAATTACTTCCAGTAACTGCCTGGCATGCTGTAGTAACCATGAATGCCGATCTTGAAGTGTCAGTGTTTAATAGAGTGGTATCTAAATTTAACACTTCATCTATAAATCCTAATGGTTGGACAGTTGGAGTAGTAATATCAACTTCCTCTTTAATAACGTTATAGTATGTATCTAATAAAATAACATTCTTATTTGCTGTCATGGCAAAACTAAGAAGTAGTCTATGGCCATTCACACCGTTTTTTGTACAATTTTCTATCTCATAATCTAAAAAGCGAACGTCTACATTTTGACCCGCTGGCATATTCAGACACGTACCATCGTGGCAAATATAATCGGTTGGACAATCTGCATCATTATAACAACCAGTCCCACATGTACCCGTAGTAAAGTTGTAGATCGATGTACAGCCAATTCCATCAACACATGCATCGATAGTGCAAGGATTATTATCAAAACAGGTTTTTTCCTCCGCCTCACATACTCCATTTTGACAAACTGGATTTAATTCACATGCATTCGTGTCGTAAGAACATGTTGAACCGTCGGGTTTTGGTACTTGTGTACATTGACCATCCGTGGTGTCACAGATACCAACCATGCACCCATCGTTCAAGTGACTACAATCCGTTAAAATCCCACTGGTACAAAATCCATTATAACAGGAATCTCCAACGGTACATAAATTGTTATCGTCACATGGAGTAGAATCTATTTTTCTCGTATAGACACAACCTCTGTCTTTGTAGCACTGTCCATCAGTGCATTGATTTAAGTTGCAATTCATCGTATTTCCTACACACACGCCCGATTGGCATTGGTCGTTAACAGTACATTGATTGTGGTCCGTACAATCCGTGCCATTCTGTGTTTGTCCAGCGGTACATTTGTGTAACAATTGGTTGCAAAAAGTACTCATACAAGTGGTTTTTTGACAGTCATTGTCATTGTTACAACAATCTTCTTTGTAGACGTGCTTGCAAATATTGCTACTGCAAAAGTCTGTAGTGCAGAAATTATCAGTTGCACATTGAATATCGTTGGTACAAGGTTGAACAAAGGTGCCAAAAAATACTAGAAATACTACAAGTAGTAATACTATCCCAAAGCATACAATGCAAATAGCTACACCACTACTGCATCCAGTGCCAAACCTGCAATGCCGATTTATGCGAGGGGGAGAATGAGAATGTACAATTGGTGGAGGATGACGATGTACGAATCGTTGTGTTTTATATTTCCGTACTTTTGGATGATTGTACATATGGAATATACAACGCATGATTATATACGACAAAGATCAAGAAACAATTTTTTTTTCGTATATTATATCGAAGTCCATAAATTAAAATATGAATAAAGTTATATTATTGATTCTGAGTTTACTAGTTTCAGTTGCATTTGGTCAACGAGCAACCGTGACTATTTTACAACCTCGAATGTACGATGCATCCACTAACGCTAACTCCTTGTGTAACGTGAAAAATTCGGCAGCGGACCCTCCAGTGTTGGACAATTGTCCGGGCGGCTCCACTTGCGTTGAAGGTTCCGTTGCTGGCAAAGGTCGTTGTACGGTGTTCACCCTGGCGGAACATCAAGGAGCTACCGCCTATGATTATACCGCCAGCCGCGTGCTTCGTGCTGAGACACAATTGGCAGCAGCCGATGCTTCAGCGTTAGCATGTGATTTGAGTGATGTATCTGCTTTGACAGATAACGATAAAAAATGGAGATGTTTGGAACATGCTGTGCATTTATATTTGGGTGATAATGAAGCCATCGCTGATTACGAATCTTCATGTACCGTCAGTTACGGTGGTAACATCGGTGGTCAGCTTGACTCTGGTACGTTAGCTGCTGCCGGTATGGACAGTGCTACTTTGTCGTCAGGTTTCGCCAGCGATGCCGGTGACAAAAAGCTCTCATGCCATTACGTTCCACAGAACAACAAGTATTTGGGATATGCTTTTGCAACCGTTAAATTCACAAAGAAAGCAGCGAGTTTGGGTTTGGGTGAAAAAGCAGACAAATTGATTAAGGTACCACTTCGTTACGTACCAGGAAATGCTGCTGACGCTGGTCATGTAGATAGCAGTGACACCAGTTACGTGAATGATCCAGATCTATCCAATGCGCATACGTTGATCTCTATGCCTACGGCTAGCGACGGTATCACTGGATCCACTAGTGACGCTGGTACCATGAAATTGACCTACGTTTTGAACGTACAAGACAGCCGTTATTTGATCAATTCCCAATCTGGTGTAGAGGTATTGACTCAAGCTGCTGGTAACTTCAATTTGATCAAAGAAGGTTTAGAAATTCATTCCGATTACTCCAACTTCTACGATTCAGCTCAAAATGTATTTGTCAACTCGGGTGTACAAGCATCCCCAATTGCTTACGCAGACTACAAATCGGGCGCATGTAACAAGAAAGGTAATGGTGCTGGCGCTAGTTTGGCTGACTGTGCTGCTGGTGGTGGTGATGCAGCGTATTACGACAACAACTATGCACAATATGCGCTTTCCGGTACATACGAAGCAACTTACGGTGGCATGGCGCATTTCAAGAAAGGATATATTGGATGTCAAATATGTGACAATAGACTTGCAATACAAGGGTTTGCAACACAATCTGGAACACCACAAATTGATGTTGCATTAGACGTAGATGTAACGAGTTTGAACAGTGGCTGTGACGGTTCTACCTCCACTTGTATTACCTTAAGCAATATCTTTGCGGATCCAGTAGGAGAAGGTGTTGAGAACGGAAAAGCATTGCGTTTACCAAATTGCGACAACACAGTGGACGGTGATGGAAATCCAGAAAATTGCGGTACTGCTGGTGGTTACGACCCTCAGCATGCGGATGGACATGTATTAGGAGAATTTTTCACACCAAAGATTGAAGGTACTACAGCGTACGGTGATTATGATAGTGACTTCGATTTCTTGTCTAGTAATCGATTAATTGTTACAAGTGATACTAAATTGGTAGCAGACACTGCTGATTCGGGTCTTCATATTTCAAGTGGATGTGCCACCAACGGTCAAGGCAAAGTATACACGATGTCAAACGATATGTTGGCAGCAGCAAACGATTTGTTTTACAACAAATGTCGTATCGTTGTGTCAAACGTTGATTTTGCAAAAAAATCAACTATTGTATACTTCAAAGATGCAACAGATAAGGCAGCTTGTGCTGATGCTGCTTGTGCAAATGCTGTTTATGCTCAAATTACACAAGTGGACAATCGTAGAGTCCTTGTTGGTGCTGCTGAATTGAGTTTGCTTCGACGTAAACTAGCAACAGTAGATAAAGCTGGAGCTGCTATCACCATGAGTATTTCCAAATATACCGAAACGGCGAGCCAGGTGCTTACATTTGATATTGTTGGTACCAACACAATGATGGGATACGATTCCAGCGGGACCGCGTGTGATCAAGCTGCTGTAGATGACGCAGCAAATCTTGACTGTACCGAAGTGGCTGTTAGTGGTGAGATTTTGTTTGCATCTTCAGCAGTTAACGGAGAAATCAAAGAACACACGATACGTTCAAGTCCAGCATGTACTGGATTTTTGGATGTTCAATTTAGAGATCAAGGTTCCTTTGCTATTTATGACCTTCGCATACCTTGTTCACGTACCACAGCGAAAGCTAGCGATTCGATTTCCTTGACCTTTGACTTTACCTTAGGATACGATTTGGTTGACAATTTGGTAACTGCCAAAGCATATTACTTGTCAGACATGGCTTCCGCAAGCGAAGATGCTGTCGGCAATCCAGGAAGTGGATTGGAACAAGATCTTGACGTAGCTGTATCGTACGGTTATTGTTCCGGTACCAACGAGATTGAGAAAAAGAATTTTGCTGGTACCGCTCTTGCTGATGGGGGTTGTGACGAAGCTGCTGATGCCACCGGTTTATGGACAGATTCAGCAGGAAACAGTCATTTTACTTCCTCCGCCTTAGACTTAAATGAATGGTCTCACTGCGCGCAACAAATTCAAGATGATAATGCAAATAACAATTACATTGTTACGACAAGAATTGCCATGCAATATACCCGTATATTAAGGTATACATCTGGTTCCGGCGCAACACAATCTACTAATAAATTTTGTGCAGACAGAAGATTTGTTACGACCATTAAAAGAGACTCCACTGCAACTGTTACAGTAGCCACCTTACAAGCTCCAACGTTGGAGAGAGCTGTATCGGTAACCGATATCGAATGGGTGTCCACCGGATGTGCGGCTGGATATTACAAATTGCAAATTGGCATTGCATCCGTACAGAAAGATACGTCTCATGATGGAACAAGCGCTGGTGAAACATGGGAAAATTCCAACTTGAAACAGATTTTGAAGCCAACTTCCAGTTCCGCTCAAGATTCTGATAGTTTGCAAATTGATTTATCCACTGGCAATGATAATCCTTTATCCGAGCAACATCCATCACACAAATTCGTCTTACACAGTCAATGTATTCCTATTACAGCGGCTGATTGTGACGAACGATGCGATGCTGACGGTCAAAATTGTGCGGCTCAAACCAATAGTGACTCTGGTTGTGGTGCTGACCCTGTTGATGCGGAATGTGCACAAAGTGCTTACTCCAAACTTACCCACACGGTAACCGATTTGGTATTGCGCGGTGACTTCACAGGAAGTGCGGTTGATAGTGACGTTACTATCACTACAAGATATGTTGAATGTCCATTGGACGAAACCAACGAAGCAACTTCAGCTGTAGTAGCAGCTGCTACCATGCAATGCGATGCTGAAATCAGTAGCGTAGATTCCCCAACCGTGGATTCCGCTACTAATTGCGCGCAAGCATTTACCACCGATTCCGGTACAGCAGAGGTCAAATTGTACCTTACGGACAATGACTTTGCTTCCACTCCGGATTACAAAGTTACCGCAGCTGAGAACACTGCTGCTAACACCGCAAACTGGCAGATTCGTCAATCTTCCATCTACATCGAACGGTACGAGAAGAACTTTGATGGTACTGAAGGTAGTTTATTGAGTTCAGAAAAATTCTGTGAATGTGGTAATATTGCAACGGAGTATGCCGCACCTGGAACTGCATGTACCGAAACCAACACCCGTGTGTTTGGTCTTATCCAGTTCACCACCCTTGATTGTGGACGTTTGGATGGTTCAGATAACAAGTATGACCAAATCAAATTCAATTTCCTTCCGTTGGCGGATGCTACCAACGATGCCTTCAAAGTAAAATTTGTATTGTTGGCAGAAAATACAGATTTGGATGCAGTCAACACACGACGACGATTGCGCCGTGTTGAAACCACACAGGATATCGTCTTGAAAGCTCCTAGTCCTTTGGATGCTTCAGCAAGTTCATTCAGTGTGGTGGTTCCTAGTCACAATACCGCTGAAGATGCTCAGCCAGCAGATGAAGATGCTCAGCCAGCAGATGAAGATGCTCAGCCAGCAGCACCTGTAGAACCTGAAGGAGCAGCATTGGGTCCTAACCATGAGCACGAGTTGGATGTGAACGCATTCCTTATTGTTGTTCTATGTGTCATAGGTGTGATGGTATTGTGGTGCGGCATGGTCGGATTAAATAGTTTAATCAAATGCTGTAAGAAGGATGGAGATAATTATGTATTCGGCTATCTTATTCCTGATTCGTTGAAACCATCAGTTTACGAACAGGTATCAGCAGCTGGAGCAGTAGGCATTCGTCAACAACGTTTCTCCAACTTACGTTATTAGGAAAATAGTAGATATAAATTACAAATTATTTTAAGATAGATACATGAAATTTTATTTCAGCCTTTTTATAGCAGTATTCCTCCTCATTTACATTTCCACTTTCCACATTATACAAGTACCTTACAGTCGTAGCTATTATTTTAATTCATTTCAAAATATGTGCGGTGCATTCGACAACAAAATGATGGTTGCTAGATTGAACACAGAAGGGCCTTTTTCAACCTCATATATAGATTATTTTCCAGAAAATTGTAGCTTTTTCTCACCACCCATGGTATATACCAATCAGTATTGGACCTTAAAGACAAGGCCTATTGTTGGAGACCATATTCATCTGCTGTACAAAATTATTATTGACAATAAACCCGTGATATTTCATGATCGAAATTTGAGCGAATCCATTGCATACGAAACGCCACCAGAGGCATGCCCTTCCACCGTACCTTATGCATATAAAAAAGCGTGGTATCATACCGGTGTACATTCACATTGTGATCGATCACCCAGCAACAGTGGTATCATCCATGTCCATCCCTGGTCCGCGCCGAAACAGCTAAGAGTTGAAGGAAGGGATGTGAATTTGGGAATGTTTTTTGAATCAGTAGGTATAGAAAGAAGTACATTGGGAAAAGGGTTTTTGATCAATGGAAAATATAGAAAATTACACATGACTTACTATACAAACGTAGATAATAAATTGTATAGTTTTTCTACCCAAAATGAGCTGGAAATCATGATGTTATGGTTATCAGACTGTCATGGCGCAGTAGTCATTTGGGATGATCATTCCACGATGCCAGAAATAACAGAAAAAGATAGAGAGTATGTAAAAAGTTTTAGGTGTCATCCTATAAATTATCCTATACGTTAAAGTTTAAAAGTATTCACGACGTTGATATTGTTTACGCGCTCCAATTTGAGATACTGCTTCCATATGGTCGCGAGCACTGCCACTGCTATTATATTGAGACAAAGCTTTCAAAAAAAGCTCTGGATCTCCCATGGTTTTACGTTTTTTACTAGCAGCATGAACAACTGGTGCTGCTTTTGACTGTTCAACGACGGTTTGCTTCTTTGCCATTACGGCATCGAATTGTTTACTTAATTGTGTCTTTTCCATCAATGATTTGTACTCTTGAAACCTTGCTTCTTGTTCTCTCGCTTTCTTTGATGCACAATGTGCTACACGTAGCATTTCCAACATCTCCGTTGGGTGATTTTTACTAGCATCTAATATAGTTTGTTTGGTTGCATCTGACATTGTTTCTTTATCCAACGTTTCTGACCATTGGTTTACTACGGTTTGTGCCATAGCATATGCTTTCTCCGCTTCTTTACGCTTTTCCTCTTCCTTTTGACGCTCAATTTCAGCCTTTAATTTTCGTAGTTCATCCAATTCACTATTTTGTGTCGTTTTACTCTCTTCCAAACTTTTTTGTTGCTCGATAATAATTTTCATCATAGCTTCTTTGGTCATGGTACCGGCCATGGTCGATTTACCATCTTCAACAGGTGCGGTCTCCGTTGGTTTTACAGTTTCATTTTGCTGAGGTGTTTCGGTGACTGTGTTTTCAGTACTCATTTTATTTGGCGTTTGTTTTAATATATACTGACTTTTTTTTAATTGGTCGTGATTTGGCTCACTATCGGATTCCACATAGACAATTTTACAATCAGAACGACGTGGATCACATACAAGCGATACTTCAATCCCCTCTTTCTTTGTAGTTTGATTTTTCCCACTAGCCAACTGTATATGAGCATGTTGAAGAGAGAGTCCTTCGTAATATGGCTTTCCTGTATCTGGATTTTTATCTACAGCATGTTGGCTGAACGCATTTTGAAAATTAGTCCCTTGTAGTTTACCCATCACCCATTTGCTGCCATCGGTGTCGCTCCAGCTCTTTATAATACGCCCCACTTCCATTTCAGGATGATGTTCCATCCGTACCGGTAAATTACTTAAATCTAAGGCATCTGCTTGCTGACGTGTAAACCCAAACGTTGGGTCTCCCTCCGCTTTCTCTTCTTTCTCATATGGTGACAAGACACTTCCTATAAAGTATCTCACCATTTTCTGATTACATAGCAGTATAAATAGTATTTTTTTGTTATCTAAATGAACATCCTAAAATTACCACAACCATATTTAACATACGATTTAGAGGCTACCTTCGTACAAAAAGGTAAATCAAGAAAAGACACCAAAATATTAGAAATTGCGCTGTACAATGATGAATTATCATACCAACGTTTGGTGAATCCACTAACAGAATATGAGGATGGAGAACAAGTAATGGCAAATCTACAGTCATTGTACCAACACACTACTAATACACTCAATTTTTGGGTCAAATTGCTTGTTGGAAAAAAAGCATTACCGTCGAATATGAATCGAAAAAATACGTTTGAAAAAGCGGAAGCTATCAGTACATTATTAAAACGAAGTGATGAAGCAAAGAAACATGATGATGCTGAAGGAATGATGCAAGCGTTGGCTAGGCACGAGGATGACCTTGAAGAAGCAAAAAAGGATATTCGTAAAGGTGATACAAGCTTCAATCAATTGTTTTACACTCCCCACGAAGCATTGGAAGGCGCAATCAAAGTAGCAGATGGAATATCTATTTGGTGTGGTCATAACGGTAAGGCATTTGATGAAAAAATCTTGAAAGGTCATGAGGATCACGATTGGGATCATATTACTTTCGTAGATAGTTTACCACTTATCAAGACGCTGAAACCAGGATTGGTAAGCTATTCACAGCCGTTGGTGTACAAGCAGTTGTTCAATGATAAATACTTTGCCCACCATGCGCTAGATGACTCAATTGCCCTGTGGAAGATCATGAAGCATGTATTGGGTGAAGGGTGTATATTGGAAACCCATCAAAATTTAAAGCCAAAGATGAAGAAATCAAAGGAGAAAGTTCACCCAACATCCAATTTATATGAGTTGAAGGGTATTGGTACCAAATCGGTAGCACAGTTGTATCAGAAAGATATTAAAACAAAGGAAGATTTAATGAGATTAATAGACAGTATCACGTTTAAACAATGGTGTGACAAATTCTCATTTGTACATCATCACAAAAAGTTTTACAACACGCACAAAACTCAGCACAATTCAGCCGTTGTTTGAATAGCAGGCTCTATGTTGGTGAGTTCAACTTCATGAACAGGTACCAATGGGAAATCCACACTATCGTTGGCCAACAATTCCAATTCTTGTTCAAGCTCATCGTCATCAAATTCCAACAGTGGTGACTGTTCATTGCTGATTGCCTCGTTAACATCCATGAATTGGCCAGATAATTCTTCCAGCGTATCTTGTAAATCTTCGATTTTTTCAAGCGAGTGAGATTTATTGAATAATTTAAATACCTTAACTGTATCTTTTATCGCATTTAACTGTAAACGCGTTATACTTAATTGCTCCAGTGCATATTGTTTGCTTATTAAGGATTGTATTTTACGCCTTGTACTCTCCATGTAAAACAGTACAATTTTCTTCCTCCTTAATTTATGTAGTAAGACAGTTTTGTCTTTTTTTTCCTTGATAGATTGCTTGATATCTAAAAGCAATTCACTATGTTGACGTTCATACTTCTTCAACATTTCTTGAAGCAAATTTTCCACCGTATGGAGCTGCTGTAAGCACTCTTTGGAAGTGGGCTTCTTGAACATTAGGCTTACTAGACATCCCATCATTATCAGTATAACGGGTCATATTAATAGAGGAAAATTCGGTGTCAGTTGGTTTAGTAGTGAGAGAAGAGTATTTTTTAGATTTAGAGATAATAACACCCATGGTTTAATAAAAGTAACGTTTACTTAAATATACTTGTAAATAATTTTTATTACTGTGGGCATACAGCAGCATCGGCAGACAACGAAGCGTCACCTTTACCAGTATGTGGACAGTTGGCGCGAATTTGTCTCTGGATCTCTTGACATACAACGTGATGGGCGTTGATACAGCATGGACCATGCTTTAAACTACCATCAGCACCATCAGCGGAGTGATCTGCCTCTAAAGCAGATTTGATTGCGGCTTTATCCGAACAATCTTTCGCTTCGTAAGCAGAGCCATCATTAGTAGGTACAGCAATTTGATTGGCAGCTAAAGTCACCCCCCCGATTGCTGCTTGAGCTAGACCCAAATCACCAGGATCAGTGGCAATGTATGTCATTCCATAAGTTGATGATACGATAAACGCAAATAGGATTAATATGTATTTTACTATCTTCATTTTATTTGAACTAATGCACATGATATATACTCAATCTAAGCAAATCACTATAATTTTTTTAACTTTAAATTTTTAATGCGTCAAGTCCCTAACCCATTCAAGGTTTGATGTGTTAAGTCTCCTTCTCTTAATACATTTTTTACAGCCATCCTTACAACCGTCTCCCAAACGTTCGGTCCAACAAGTGCAAGTTAATGGACAATTATTGTACTGAAACGGATATATTGTCTTTCCACATGACGCTAAAGCACCATACTTATCATAACACATAACTTTGGTCACCTTGCGGCAATGTCTTTGCATGTGTTCTTTGTATTCACCAAAGCTATGCATCCCTTTCTTCGCCAATATTAAAGTTTGGCATTTTGGATGGTTGCATTTAAATGGATAAATGTTCTTTGCAACACCATCCTCATCCAAAACCGTACAATTATGAATATCAATTAAATGTTGTTCGGCACCTTTTTTCCTATACCATCTTTGAGATCTACGATCTTCGTGATAGTTGCATCCCTCATAAGGACAGAAACCATGACGAAAGATCTCCTTCAAGCGATCTGGAGTAATTTCTTCATCCATATTTCGTATCTCACTATTCACGTTCTGCATTCGTTTTCCACGTTTTCTTTTACGCGTTGGTACTTGACTAATGCAATTCGTCAAAAAGTCCAAACCATTTGGATTCCTTCTTTCATATGCCTTCGTTTTACGCCGTCCCGCTACTCCTTTTGGTCTTACACGTCCTCTTGATGCTGTTTCAACGGCGACACTAGCGATAACGTTCAAACTACTACCATCGGCATCGCTTGCCACGTAATTGTTTGCAAGTTCTCTCCATTCTCGATAATCATTATTAGAATTAGTAATTCCAACATGCCGATCTCTGTTTTCTACAATAGCTCTTGCTTCCCTTTCTGTAAACCACAATCGGTCAATTTTCATACGATCGGTGATCGTTGTTGAATTCTGAAGCTGATATTCAAACGCATACGTTCCATCCATACGTTCATGAAGACTTGTCCATGGATGAACAATTTGTCGATCCACGTTAAATTCCTCGTTAGGAATCCCCCATTCAATTAAATCCTCACGTTTTGCTGATCTATATCCACCTGGTATTAGCATTCGTATCCAACAATTATGCGTACTGCGACGGTAGTATCTGTTTGGATTCGCTACAGAAGAGTCGTCATCGCTATTATAATTAATGCTTAATGGATTTTTGATCACACGACGGTACAAGTAACCACGAGCCAAAGCTTGAATACGTTGGGCTGCTTTATAGTTGGTTTCTCCTTCTTCTTCTTCATTCTCGGATTCGCTTACCACTACCTTTTCTTCTTCTTCAAATTCTTTCATTTGAGCAATAACCGCTTCATCCACAATTTTTTCTGGTGAGGTGGCAATACAACGTAACAATTCTTCGGCATCCTCTTCGTCCAATTCACTCTCATCATCAGACAGTCCATCCTCAGACAATTCGTCATCACCAAAGCTCATGTTATCTATATATTGTTGTACCGCACCATCATATTCCATATTCGACCTAACAATTGGTTCTGTGTTCATAAGCACCACCTGATCAACAATATCATTCATCATTTCTTTTATTTGCCCTTGATACATCACGCGATAATCTTTTGCATACCATTTTCTATTAATGATTACACCACTCTTCACAATAGAACAATTGCACGAATCTTTGCATCTTTGCTGCTGCCCGAAATCCCGCCGAAATTTTCGTTTGCATACATCGATAGGGGAAATGTATCGCTTGTCCGGCTCGTTGTCTTTAATCATAGGTTCCAACATTGCGTTATACGGTGTCTTGAACGGGTCAATGTTACTTTCGTCAAAGTGCACTTCATCATTCGCGACAGATGTGAACACCTCTGGTACTACACCACGTAAGGTATCTTCATCATCTGGATCTACTCCTTCTACTAAACCGTCTTTATTTAAATTTAATATCATCAAGTCGGCATGTGCAATTGCTGTTGCTTCTTCTTCTTCGTCTACAATTTCATATTCGCTTTTTTCACTTTCGTCATTTTCTTTTCCGTCATTTTCTTGTTCAGAAAAATAGTTGGGCCATTGTTCACGGTTTATTTCCATTTCGGTAGTCATATTAGTTTTTATTTGTTACGTTTGATGTCCTGTGTTTAATTTTAATTTTGGTTTGGTTTTAATTTGTTATCTGTGATTGTAAAGCATATCTATATCTGTATATGCGTATGTTTATCTATATATATATATATATTTAGTTGTATTTTATATAATAAATTCGCGGTCCTGATTAAGTTTGGTATAGCTAGAATTTTTGTACATCACGGGTTACAATGCTAACTCCATGCTAAATTCAAATCTGTTTGGATTTGATTTTATAAACAAAAATCAGAAATTAACTCGAGAACAAGTAACAACAACAATTAACTCAACAACATTTTACAATGCACACAGCATTAATATACTCGTTTCCCACCAAAATGCTCATGTATGATGTGTCATTCGTAAAATTGAAAAAAATACCTTATTTAATGCTATATCTATGCTAAAGCTCTTCTCTTCCTCTTATTTCGCTGGCGAAGTAGTCGAAGTGGAGTATTGTAATGCTGTGTCATGTTATCGCTCCGCTCTTGAGCTGATAATTTTTCCAGCGATAGTACGTGCTCGTTATTTTGTGTTTTAAGGGTAATAAAGCTACTAGCAGATTTCCCCTTATAATAATCCCCTGCTAATTTGTCCAAAATATCGATCAGATGGGTAGTATCTTTTACCTTAGTGTTATTGATTTTTATTATCCTATCATTTATCTCCAATTCGCTAGCAAATGTAATATAACTTTGTGGGATGATATGGGTAACAATAACAATAGATTCCATGCCTTGACTCTTCTTTAAATCATTCAATAAAGAATGATCAAATGCCACTTCTTCTTCTTCTTCCTCTTCCTCCGCGTCTACTGTCAACATATTTAAATGTAAGTCTGAAAAAATCATTCCCCCAAATACTGTCCATTCTATTTCTTCGTAAGTTGGATACCGTAACCTGACTTTAAAATCTATCGGTTGGAGATGAACGTGTACCTGGTGGATTTTTTTCCTTCGGTAATAATGTATGACAAGATAATCAGGATCCAAATTTAAAAGGTATTCTACTGAATCAATACGAACACGTTTATCCGTGGAGCAGAATTCTACCTGTCCGAAATTATCAATCTTGTATTTAATTACTTTCCCATTGTTGTCCTTCGTCTCTATGCCCATCAATATATCCCCTTTCTTCAAGCCAGCGTTAGCACACGCTTGATCCTTGATGGTTGATTTTACCAACGCGCCTGTAAAAGCATGATCAATACCTTTGTAATCCATGTAATCCATGGTTAATTTTTTCATTCCCATTCCCCAACAGGGTAAGCGTAGGATAATGGTATCGTAATTCGTCCAATAATTCAAGAATCGAAATATCTCTTGAATGGGCACGGCAAGAGCCAGCCTCTCGCTATCACAGATAGTAGCGGTGCAAATTCCGATCACTTTATTCTTTAAGAAAAGTGGCCCACCACTGTTTCCCGCATTGATGGAAAGATCCAACGATAGCATTCCTAACCCGCGAGAAGAAAGTGTTCCATCAGATATCATGTAATCATTTTGTAAATTAGGAAACCCAATCGCTTTAATGGATTGACTACATCCTTTTACAATGTCCTTTGTATTTAATGGACAATTCTTAATGGTTTCTAACCATTGTATATGGTCACCGGTCCACCATTTTGGTTGGAGAGATCCAACGTCCAATTCTAATATTGCAAAATCCAAATTGGGTGAAACAAAGCGAACTTCACATATCATGTACGATTGATTTCTTTCAGGCCATTCTACCAGGCAGTTTCGATTCGAGAAGTGTTGCACGACGTGAAAATTGGTAAGGATGTAACGACAATTTCTTTTTAAAGGAAATTTAGAGCCAAATTCCTTTGGATTGACAAAGAATCCAGTGCCTCCGCTTTCATACTCATCTTGAAGGAGGTATGGTGCATCGAAATTGTAGTTACGGTTTACACCTTGTATTTTAACGATAGATCGTTTTATTCTTTGGATGAATTTTGAATTCATTTATATAAAACAAAGACCCCTTTATAGTCATTTTTTGGTTTGGATTACAAGTTTTTCAGATATTTAACAGAATTATGTGTTAGTAAAATGGAGTATTATGTTCAAACTCAACGTTTGTTGTCTTTATACAGTGAATCAAATACAAATGTTGTACGTCATTTTTTCAGCCAATTACACGCGGTTCGACACTTACATTCCATAGCAATAATTAATGCGATTACCGCCAGTAAAAGTCCACACGTAAACGATAAATACAATCTAATAGAGGAAAGTATTACAAGAGAACCATATATGAAAAATATAAAATTAATTGATATTCGTAATGTAATTGTGTTCACTATTCGAAAAGAATTCAACACGGTAATCAACATTCAACCTTACGTATCAGAAAAGGAGACTGATAAAGTATTTTTGGAGTTGGATAAAAATTCAATTATAGGTACAAATATAGACAAACTACAAAAGTTAATAGAAACATGTTATTACATTAATCATATTTTTATTATCACTCGTTCTCCAGAAAAAATACAGGAGGAAACGTGGGTCATGTGCCACGAATATTTTCACCAAACGTCATTGGTGGAAAGCGTAAGAGGTGTTTACGATCTCTTGAAGGTCTTGATACATGCTTAAACACGCGTGGAAGATCTATATACTTTAGGCAACCATTTTTCATAGGGTTTGTTAATCTCTTTTAATTTCCTCATGATACATTGTTCAAAGTAAGAACATGATGGTAAACCACGAGTACCTACGACAACATTTAACATGAGGTGGACATAAACTTTTTTCATATCTGACCTAACACAATGATGGGGTTCGTGTTGCCCTGGAGCAAGGAGCTTCCAACTCGAGACAACACGATCGTATCTACCGGCATCAACATCCTCGTAATTTACAGCAAATCTAAGTCCAGCATCGTCGGCAGCTTGCAAAGTAGCAATTGTCTCTCGTTCTGCGAATGGAGGAAGATGAATAGCCTTCATTTGATCACCTGTTTCAATCTTCACTGCCTTTGTAACAACACCTTTACAAAAAGGACATACAGGTTGAATGATACCACCTGAAGCTGCTTCTTGATTAGCAATGGATTTCTTTAAACAATCATAGCAAATACGATGCGTACAAAGGTGCTCCTTTCCGTCGCCATTTCTTTTTTTTCCTTTGTGAATAAGTTGACAGTTGGCATCATTGGTAAGACAAATCATACAAGTTGCGTCATGGTCTTCAGGTAATGCTTTTGTTGTTTCCTTAACGTAACAAAAAGATTCAGCATCTGTCATGATTTTTCGCTTCTTTGCCTTTGCTAACACAGTTTCAATTTTGTTAGAGGAAAATGCAGAACTAGATGAGTTGCCTTTTTTTGGATTTTCTTTTGCTCCATTTTTTGTATTATCATTACTCTTTATGACGCCGCGTTTGTTTCTACGACGATTACGCGCACGAAGTCTTCCAGGCATTTTTTATTTGTTACCCTGAATATAGATCTATTTATTGTTTCCGTATTGTATTTGTTTTGTTTATATGTAGTTTGCTTTGAGATATATCTCTGTCTCACAGTGGTTACGTATGTATATATATATATTTATTGACTTGTCTTTTTGTAAGAAAGGCGGTAGTTTTTTATGGTATAGCTGGTTTTAATTTATGATGAAATAGCATGGCGTAACACAGTCCTTAAAAAAATCCGGAAAAATAAAAATAATTATAGTGCTATACCTATTCTAGAGCAAAAAAATTAAATCCAGACAATTTTTTTTTTATCTAGTTTTGAAAAAAATCGGAAATCTCGGATATATGGGGAAATTGGGACAAATGCGTGTTGCGTGTCATATCAAAATCGAGCATCTAGTAAGATTTTTCATACTAATTTTCAAAAATTCCTAGATAGAATTTTGATATCCAGAGAGAAAATTTACTTACGTGTCATAATGCTAATTACCTGCTAAATTATATTCTAGAAGCATTCTAGCTATACCAGAATTTCATTTTTTGGCGGTAGAAAAAATTACTATAAAAGCACTAATAAGTATAGAAAAGAATGAATAAATCAGTAGAAGAAACAACTAAGATAAATACAGACGATAATGAGACAGAACACATAAAGAAGAAGAAGAAGAGGAAGAGAAAAAGAAAGAAACAAAGTTATCAATCTATTTTATTTGATATCTTGAAGTCAAAGGAAAATAAAGAAGAAAAAGACAAGAAGCGAATTAAAAACAATCTAGGTGGTGGTGTATATCAAAAAGTAATTAAGATATAAACATATTGATATATTTACAATTTTACTATTTTTAACATGGAAAAATATTATCATTATGATAAATGTAATTTCTCTCCAGTAGAACCATGCGTTGGTGATCAAATTCTATATGATGTGTCGGGAGGAGGCGATGAAAAAGTGCTTGAAGTGATTGAAGTAGCAGCTGATAAGACATCAATCAAAGCCATAGATCGTATAAAAAAAGAAGTGATGGATTGTATCGAGTCATCGCTTATTCTACCATTGCTGAAAGAGGAATATAAAGGGTTAGGCCTTATACATATGATACCTCGTCATATATCTGGAGTGGATCCTCCTTCACTTGAGAATCGTGATACGGACTTAGAAACCTACACTTGCATTACGGAAAAAGCAAAATGGCATGAACATTATAAACCGAAATTGGGTGACATTGTTCGAATGAATACTTATGATTTATACAGAAAAAATGAGGGCTTTAGGCAATTTTTTGATTTACCATGTGTTGAATTCAACAGATGTCCTAGATCCGATGGAACTTATCCAGCCGGTGAAGAACCTAGACATGAACAACAATTAACGCATTCCGATCATGTTGTGGTAAAAGTTGTCGGTATATATTATAAGGAAAGAGGTACTCCAGCGTGCTCCAGCGTATGTGCTCCAGCGTATGTATTTGAGTTGTGTGGAACTTCTTTTTTCAAAAGATATTTTGGAATAAGGCCCACCGAAATGGATGCCATGGACTTTGTTCCTGATATTTATTATACATATAGGAGAATTTATGACGTTCCTGGCTCCATTGATCCAACTGATAACAGGATAATCTGGTTTAACTACCCGCATGATCCTGACGTGTATGCTTTCGATCCCATTCCAACGTATTACGATATATATGGCAATCAAATGGTATGGCGCAAACGGAGTATATCTCCAACAGCCTATAGTAATGTGATTAACATGTGGATTGATGTGAGACGAATGTTTGAATTTAGAGAATATATGGTGCCAGGATTAACGTGTGAAGTGAGGAGCGTGCATGCCCAGGGCTATACGAAACAATACAACATACGTTATGTAATCGATACTGCTGAGGGTAAGAGATTGCCTCCACATGAAGTCATCTACATTGTCTCGCGTGGGGTAGGTGTGGATCGGCATTTTAGAGCGATATCGATGTACGACATCCAATATGTTGAAGGAATAAAAGAACGAGCAACGGATTGGTACAAAAGCAGAGACCAATATGTATCTATAAATGAGTTTCGACAATTGTATCCAGTTTTGGTAAATGCTTACGAAGCGATGACACCTCAAGAGAGAGACCAATATACCATTTACAACGACCCAGATTCAAGGGAAGTAACAGAATTTGGTCAGAATATATTCATGCCTGTATTTGTAGGACAGGCGAATGTGACACGTAGTTGCTCATATCCTAAAAAATGGGAAGCAGGTTCGACAATCATAAATGGCTACGGTGTGAATGGAAAGAAACAATTATGGTCCGCGGTTGATTTGGTCAAATATGTCACCTCCAACCCGTACGTCGTACAGGTCCGCCATTGTATCAACCGTTCAAGGAAGAACAGACGAAAATATCCATTTGTGACCTACATTCACAGAGGTGGACAAAGTGAGCAACGCAATTTTGAGTATAAGAAAGAAACACCTTTGCGGTTTGCCTTCAACGAAGTAAGATTTTTATCTCCAGACGAAATAGCGCATATAAAAAAGGGTGAAGTAGGTTTAAAGCGTCCTGCTGACGTGGACAACAACAAACATCCGAAGCGATTGAAATGTGAAGCGCTGGCGAGGGTTAATGTTGTACTACAACAAGCTATGAGAAATCAAGAGAAGAAACTTGTAAAGAAGTTGATGCGAAGAAGAAATATCATACTAACACCGATTGAACGTTATGCTGCCGTGGTGAAAATTCAACGTAAATTTCGCCGCCACATGGAAATTAGAAGGTCCGCGGCGTTACTCATTCAAGCTGAATATCGCAAATATAAATATAAAAAAATGGTTTCTGAACATAACATGAAATATGATCATCTTCTTTCAGACGAAGAAAAAGCATTTCGAAGACGTTTAGTTGAAGTACAGTACGAAACTAGACAAATAATGCAAGAGATGACCGATCGTTATCATCGTTATCAAAGATATCGAAGACATAACCATACATATCATGATTGGGGAATTACCAACGGCACACTAGACCATTTTGAAGAAATGCATACACGTTTCGAATGGGGTAATTTGGTACGTGTCATTGACCAACGCCAAAATCGAACATCAGTCTCAGTCTCTGAAGCTATAAGCAACTGGGAGGAGAACGTTGAATTGGTATCGCATCACCTTGAAAATGGAACTGATTTGGTATCAGATAGTGAAGTGTTCAGCGGTGACTCAATGGAATATCTTACTGACGAAGAAATGCCTGAATTAGGTAGTGACTTTAGTGACAGTGAGTTGCCTGAATTAGAATAAAAACGGAGTGAAAAAAATAAAATAATATATATTATAAGCCATCTCTTTGGTATGTATTTCTACCAACGCCTGTGACGGTACTTAACTCTATTGATACCGCCATACTGTAAAATATGCCCAACAACATCATAAAGATCTTCAAGCCATGCTGTAGCGTTCTAAACACTACTGGAACACCAAATTGCAACAACTTACTTCCCACAAACAATATGACAAGAAACATCACAATATCACCGATATGCAAACGGAAACAATCATTTTCGATGTCGGTCAATGGAACTTTATAAATAGCACTTTGAAACATCGTGTCTAAGTTCTCAATGCGTCTAAACACCCACAAAAATGGTGGGTTGTCGTATAGATAGACTAAGAACTCTGGAAAATTAACTCTTAGGAACGTTAAAGGAGCCCAAAATATCCCCAACGTAACCAAATCTGGTATATTTTCTGTACATGATCGGTAGTCGGTTTGTATGGAGCACAAAAAGCAGTTGTCAAGATTACAACTTTCTGCTAAACCTGGCCAATATTGGCACCAACAGTTAGGGAATACTCGATCGTTGGCAAAGGCAAACAAGTCGTCCAGCAACATGTTGGGAACGTTGGGTATGCATGGATATGTATAACCATACACAGTAAGCATGTAAATACCCACTATAATCAATGGGAAAAATGGCGTTGCCAATGATATAATTGGAAATCCTGTGAAAAACTCGAAGAGGTATATCCCAATAAAAGTGTACAGCATGTAGTACAAACTCTCTTCGATCTTATCCAACCGTTTATTTGTGGTATCGTATCCTGGTTCTGTGCCGTATATGATAGACATGGGACATTCACCAGCGAATGGATACGTAACGTACCATGACGCTGAATGTGCAAAGAATGGAACGTACGAATCATCTGAAACACTAATGAATTGCTCAAGAACTTCGGCAAATGGTATGTCAGGTCGATACGTAAAATTAAATAGCGCTTCCCAATCTTTGCGTGCGCGCTGAAAATTATCTATCATAGACGTTGTGTAATTGGCATGTAATTTTTGTCTTCCTTGTAACCTATATCCTCGTTCATTAGCCTTCACGTCTTCCTCCCACTTACGTTGTTGATTTGCGGCATCCGCTTCCATTTGTTTCTGAGTTTCCTCCGCTCCCCTCTCGATTCCTCTTATGGCCTTCTCAGCTTCTCTTTCTATCGCTTCTCCAGCCTTCGTTGCCGCCCGATCCAAAATTCCACCCATATCTTCCCTCCATGCTTTGCTCCTAGCCTCGTTCTCTTCATTATTAAAGTATTCAATAAAACTAGGTAAAATGACAGGTCCATACGTATATTGGTAGTATTTTGCCATACGGTCTCCCTCTGTTAAGATTGTGTTTAATAAGTTGTCCACAACGAGACAATTAACACAGACATTTGAGTCCGCTTGTTCCTCACATGGGGTTATATCTGTATTTAGTCCAGCAGCACGTAAAATAAATCTTCTTGATTTCAGTCGGTACGGATTGGTAGTTTTTGTCGGTTTAATTGTAACACGATTGAAAGTCTTCAATGGATGTGTAATATGAGACGGTATAGATGGCCATGTAATGTTTGCCACTGCTATTGCTTTACCAGCTTGCTTAAAGTCATAATTCATGTCGATATCTTTGGTATGATTGTATACAGCTTTCGCAGCCTTTGAAGTATGTTTGTATATGCGATATATATTACCCATGGCAGTGTCACTTGTTTTTATATTTTTATCAAAGGAGTGAAATAACGAATGAATAAAATGGTCCAGGTGAGTCGCCAACGTAAACTGCTTGAGCGTTACGCGTACCTTGTTCCATAACGGTAGATATAATTCAGTATCTACGCCTGCTAATTTCATTTTCCGTATCATATCTTTCGAATTCAACTCACTCATGAGATATTGGGAATATATGGTTCCACTTTGTAATAGATGGTATAGCATAGCATATTTCCTTTTCCAATTATAAACAATATCATGAGGTATTGGTAGATCAATTTGTCTACCCATTTCTACCGCCAGCGCACGCTGTTCAACACATTGTAGTAATTGTACCCGCTCCAGTGGCCGTAAATCGGTAAAGTTATAATCCTTGTACGCATGAACATACATGTCACACGGACTTACTCCATCCCATTTCAATTCTTCGTGTAATATTTTTGGTAAATTATGTAGACTGGAATGTAAACGTCGTCCAAATATATCGTCAAAAAATCCACCAACAGCCTCAGCAGCTTCTCCAATTATAGGCGGGGCGCTGAAGCTAGCTGGTTGTATTCCAGGGCATCCTAGATCACAAAAATTTCCAGCGGAAAGAGCACACAACACATCTTGTAAACTTCCACATATCTCACCAGAAAGATCCCTGATAAATTGTCCTACAGGACCTAATAAATTAAGTATAGCGTCTAGCACCTTACCAGCGTTCTTCATTATCATTTCAATAAGTTTCCCAATCAATCGCCATAGGTCCTTAAAGAAGTCTGTGTAAATGCCTCCTCCTGTAAACATTTCTATTACTCCTCCTAATACCTTAAACATCAAGCTAATCATTTCGATAGCCGCATCTGTCATAAGAGAACGGAATATTACGATAATTTCGTCAAATGTTCTAAAAATTGCACCACTGCCCCTAACAATACTTTCAAACAGTGTTTCAAATCCATTTAAAAACCCTCGTACCCAATTAATGAATATATCAATTTCTGCTATAATGAAGTTGAACACCGGTTGCTGAATACTACCTAGATTAAATCCTGCTGTATTCGTTAAAATACTTAATAAAAACTGGACGGCGTGATTTACAGCATTTAGTATTTCAATCGGAATGTCAATATAGCTAAAGATAATCTTAGCAAAACCTATACGAATTCCATCACTAACGAGACCCTTTGGGAATATACTGGCAATAGTACTAGATAAACCAGCAGCTGCACGTTGAAGATCACACAGTCGATTCCCAAAATTGACTGTTATCCCATCGGTAGAACCACCTAAAATCTCAAATAATGTCATGATTAATTCTCGTACCTCATCTGTTATGAAGCGAACTGCTGATCTAACAGTCATGGACGTGGAACATATAAAATCATGCGAGCCATATATCTTACATGATTTTGTGCTATACGTTATAGAAAGAGCATCATATAATGCTTTTTGTTCATTGAATTGACTCTCTGAGTAATGTAATATACTTGTCTGAGCCATAGAATAACTTTCTTGCTGACAATAAGCATTTGCTTGTGAATCGTAGGCAGGATGAAGTGAACTAAAAAACGAATCAACGACTAAAGCCAAATTATCCACGTAAAAAAGCAGCCACTCGAGGTGGTATGTATTACACCAGTGCTCGCTCTTATCATACGTCAAAGACAGCACATCGTTTGCAAAAGCTTCTTGTGCTATTTCTTGAGCAGTATCTGGAAATGTATAAACGCAAGAACATAGTGACGTGTCATCTAATGGCAATGCTATGTTACACATACATCCTTCTTTATTTTCATCAACACATAAAGCTTTTTTATTAGCTTTGTTGCTCGTAACTTCACACATCGCGTAGCGTATAGTATCATGAATAGGATAACAGTACCCTTTGTGTGCCATCCATCCAGTTCTAGGCGTACCACATGGTTCTATTTTATTTCCCTCTTCTATCCAATACTTCTCCAACGCTATTTCAGATGCACCGTATCCACAGTTTACTTTATGGTGGAAAAATTTATCTTCAAATATATCAGGCAAATTTAAAAGTGTCTTTAGCACGATGCGAATTACTTCCAAATATAAGGCTACATAGGTGCTCACGGCTCTATTTGCTCCCACAGTGAACTTAGCAGCACTATCAATAAGTTTAACTAACCGTTCAATGTTACCAAACACGTTCGCATTTAAATTTGGCTGGTTACAAAAGGGATCGTAGGTAGGAACACCAAATGGGTGCAAGGCGGTATACTCCGGCTTACTGTAACCAACTGGTGTATCGCACAAACAATTATTAGGATCGGTTGTCATGTCCCATTTAACAGATTTCCTATATTCACAGCTCACAGATTCGATGCGGGGGTATGAAGGGCCATCATATCTCTGAAGCGTCCGTAGAACATTCTGCTGCTGAGTAAATATACTTTTCCATAATAATTCACCCACTAAATTTGCACCAATGTACCATAAATTTGTGTATGCTGTTAAACCTAGATATGGCGTACATGCTACCAATACCGTCCATTTTTCGGATGGTTCACACGTTAAACGCACATGTTTCGGTATACCAACGATTCTTAATTCCCCACCGGTGCTTACACTCTTTGCTATTGCTTTAGTAAACTTATCGGTAATCTCCAGAAGCCAATAGGCATTATTACTTAAATTTAACATGAACAAATCAAGTTGACGTACTGCCTGATCAAAACGCATTGCTTTCATCATATAGTCAACGTTTGTTATATAAATTGGAATGGGTAAAACTATATGAGCTGCCGTTCGATAGACTGTATGCGATGCATGGGTAAATGCCATAATACCTCTAGCGGCTGTGGCTCCTACAAATTCCTCAGGTACTCCTTCAAATTCAAAATCATCAACAAATAATTGAATACTCTTCTTCAAACTTTGTTCCAATACACGGTCAAGATATTTCATGATATTAAAAATAGCACCATTAAGATGGTACAGTGGCTTGTTCAAGGTCGGGAATACAGGTCCAAACATAGGTAACAGTTGGAAAACAGTTTGGATAATAGAAAGTGGAATGTTTACCGCGTGATTAATTGCAATGGGTAATTCTCTTTGACGAACTACTACAAATGCAATATCAATTACATCGGCTAAGCCTTCACAAACACATTCGACAAGATCGTGTTGTTTTGCAACTAAATACTGTGTCTTCGACGCGACTTCAGTGACGTTCCATTCATTTACAAATATATTATTTTCTGTACTCATTTGTCCAATGCCAGACCACATGAATAAACTTTGAAATACCGCTATCCATGACTCAACTAACAGTTTGATACTCATTACAACTGAAGTTAAATCACACTTTACAGCTATTGATATTGATCCCTGGACGGCCTGAGAATACACCACATAGTTGTAATTGTAAATGGGAATAAACCCATCATATATTACACGTAATATTTGTCCAATACTAAGAATAACATTTTGAAACAACGGTTGAATCACGCAACGCCAGGAAGTATCTCCAGATTTCAACACAATGTCGGTGTTGTTGGATACTTCGATCAAAATCAAGGCCACAATGAACACCTGTACCACACGTCTTGATTGACCAAATATATCAGCGAAGAAACCAAATAGCGTCTGTGCTGTTTGTGATACTACATCACCCACCGCGTCGGTAATTGTCGTAACTAATAGAGAAAACTGAACCATAATAATATTATTCAACGTGGGTTCTACATGCCTACCAGATTGCGATTGAAGCACAGTAAAGAAAAACGTAAGAAACATAGACCCTAGACATAATGCTATAAACAATAGCAACGCGATCATAAACTCATACATAAATTTTATTTACATCATACACACAATATATAGTAAAACTCAGCAAAATGAATACCAACAATAGCCACTTTCCCTCTCCTTTTCAATTGAGAATGTCTCATCATTTTTCAACTCCAAAAAGTTACACCGTTTCTGTTCTGCCTCGCATAACCTACTAATCTTAGCTAGCGTTGAAACACATGCTTCTTTATTATATACATTTACCTGAAAAAAGAAATATCCAAATTTACTGGCTACGGTTTGCCCTAACTCCGCATTATCAAATGCTATGATACAGAAACGTTTTCCATATTTACCAGCTTGAACGTCAGCCATTAGTGACATCATTATTTCAAATGATCTTCGACTTCTATATACAAATATACAAAGATCAATACCCTTTAAAAAGGTATTTACAATATGTTTAAATCGTGCAGAGCCGCTAGTGTCCCATATTTGCAAATTCACTCCACGTGGACCTTTATATACAACAAAATCGACACCAATTGTCGGACAGTAATTATCACCCGGATTTGTACGAAGATGATTTAAAAATTGTGTCTTGCCGACACAACGATCCCCTAAAAGTATAGTTTTTATGTTCATCCTTTATATATATTTATCTCCTCGGCTTTATAATATATGGCTACTGTTGAACCAAAAAAACCAGTATTTTGGATACCTGATAACAGCACTGAACAATGTAAGCTATGTGGTCAGAAATTTGGATATTTATTGAGGAAACACCACTGTAGGAGATGTGGGCATATATTTTGTTCTTCATGCGCCTGCAATTTTGGATCTATACCGTCTTACCTACCAAAAACACTACACTACAGCGATGTTGGGAACAAAGTAAGACTATGCAAAACGTGCCTTGTAGAAATAAACACAGCAAAAAAGAGCAGACCTTTCGTTGAGATTATATCCTTAATCCCAATCGGTGTTGCTGACTTAAACACTATGAGACTCGTAAACAAACAATGGAAGGACGCAACTAATCATATACTATGTGTCTTAAAGGGAATACCGTACAAAATTACCTACGACAAATTTAGCAAATTAGAAAAGAGAATCATCAAACAACACTGGAGGGCATTTACAGGCCATTCAAAATATATGATGCAAACCATTAGATGCCTATGCGGTATCGTACCATCGGAGCAACTATCTAACGTGATACGTACGTACAAATTAGATAAAAAATTGATGCCATGTGAGCATTTATTTTGTACGAACTGCTGTGAAACATTGGAGGTGTTTGACATCATCCAATTAATATATGGATTTCCAGGGATCAAACTGATAGAAAATACGGAGGCGGAATGCTGGATTGGGTCGCTTATTGCTAAAGTAGAAATAAAATGGTTATCCATACTCATTCCATATTTTTTAACTATTGGAGTCACGGAGGCATGTCAAAGATTGATACACAACTACATTCTACCTAGAATCGTTGAAGACAAGAATTTTTGTTTTAAATTCTACTACGAGTGTAGGTTATGTAGAAACGGTGATACCAGAGTTAGTGATTATTATGTTAGTTTAATGGAACGGGTATTACAATTGACAACACAACAACGGAGAGATGAATTTGCTAAAGCTGATATGTTAATATATTATTTGGAGAACCCTCACGTTGATAAACAAGAAAAGATTGACACTCTAGGGGATGTAGTGATGCCATACAGTCCAGACATAATCATTAAGAAGGTATATTTAGATAAAATGAAACAACTAAACACGTTTACGAAACCTTATGTCATACCAATTGACACCAATTATGGACCAAAACGGTTGCTAATAAAGAAGGAAGATTTAAGAAAAGATCGTTTAGTTGTGACCATCAAATACATTTTATGTGAAACCATATCCAACATCAAACTTACCCCATACAATGTATTTCCAATACATGGGTCGTACGGATGGATTCAAATGTTGG
>JACLAD010011354.1_pt1 | contig 34219 bp, 16 predicted proteins | sample 8027901 | NCBI WGS metagenome assembly JACLAD01 (sample SAMN15725071, study PRJNA655200) | protist metagenome | isolation source: fluorescence activated cell sorting (FACS) single amplified genomes of... | place: Spain: Blaines Bay Microbial Observatory, Mediterranean Sea | collected 2016-07-05 | reverse complement strand
AAACGCGACCGAGTAGACCCATCTGCTGTGCCCCTTGAGCTCTCGCTGGAGCTGCCCCGTGGATGCATCCCAGATTCTGACCGTGTAGTCGAAGCTCCCGCTGGCCACGCGCGCGCCATTTGGGGAAAACGCGACCGACGAGACACAACCGCGGTGCCCCTTGAGCTCTCGCTGGAGCTGCCCCGTGGCTGCATCCCAGATCCGGACCGTGTTGTCCAAGCTCCCGCTCGCCACACGCTCGCCGCTCGGGGAAAACGCGACCGAGGTGACCCAATTGCTGTGCCCCTTGAGCTCTCGCTGGAGCTGCCCCGTGGCTGCATCCCAGATCCGGACCGTGTCGTCTTTGCTCCCGCTCGCCACACGCGCGCCGTTCGGGGAAAACGCGACCGAGTACACAACACTGCTATGCCCCTTGAGCTCTCGCTGGAGCTGCCCCGTGGCTGCGCCCCCGGTCGACATGCCCCTCCTTGGTCTGGCCGCGTTCCCACAGCGTGCTTAGTGCGCCCGGTATCCCGGGGGTATCGAGCGGAATTTTTTTTTCACAAACGAGTCAAATCCATCAAAAAAAAATAATTTATCGGAGGCAAAGCGCGGGTACGATCGAGGCGCGTTTAACCGACACTCGCGCGTCGCCATGCCTTCCAAGGGCACCACGCGGAAGCGCCGGGGGGACCCTCGTCGAAAGTAAGATGATTGATTTGCATTTGGAGGGAGGGTTCGGGTAGCTGTCCACGCGCTGGCGTTGTTTTCTAACGGTTTTGCGCTTCCACAGGTCTTTTTTCAACACACCCGAGGGGGAGTCAACGACATCACGCACGCGCGGGAGGCGCGGTGGTGCGCGCAGCTCTGGCGATACGAGCGTTGAAACGACGACTGTGGAAGGGTTCACCTTCCGGCGCAAGGGTGCAGCCAAGAAAAAGGCGGCTCCGGCGCGCAAAAAGGCCAAGGCGGCTCAGTCTCCTGCGCGAAAAAAGGCAAAGAAACAGGCTGTCGAGCGAGGTCCACTTCCCGCGTACCCCACGGGCCAACCGTTCGAACCCAAGGTATATGATGCCGAAATGCCAGCACCGGCTGCTCGGCAACGCTACTTCGAGGACCTTCTCCGTTCGGAGCTCAAGTATGTGAAGGAGACGTATGGAGCTGATCACCCCTACATACCCAAGGCTCTTTCGGCTGTGGCAGATGAGTTTTTGAATAAACTCCGCGAACGAACAACGAAACAAGCGGACGATGCGCGGAGAGATCCTGTCGATGCTGAGATTGCGGCATGGCGCGAGCTTGAAGAAGGCTGGGTCCGGCAGAACCGGGGCGCTTTGAAGACGCTGGGGGACGTGGGCGATAAGTATAATCTAACTCCTAGCGGGGAGAGCTTGGGCGAGATCTACAGCGAGACGGTCACGCAGATCAATATTGATGGCGATGAGATCCTGCGGAAGCTGCGCGACGTGCTGCGGAAGATCAAGTCACACTTCATGGCGCAGAACAATGTCGCTGAGACGTTCAACCATAAGGCGTTTAAGCTGTACGCAGATGTTGACGCCCCCAAGTCGCTTCTGGAGCAGTTTAGTGCGTAAGGATCGCGCGTGCCTGTGGATTTAGAGGGAGGGAGTGGCGTTCGTATGGCTGCGGTGTGTGTGTGTGTGTGTGTGTGTGTGTGTGCATTTTCCGCTGTTTTTACATAATGAAAGAGAAAAATGAACCAAAATATCTAAATATGCAACTTGATCTCTTGGCATACACGCACACACATACATGAGCCTCTGCCCTATGCTCTGATGTAGCCCCGCTGTTTGACGCCTCACATGCAGCTCACCACGCACACATTCTTAGGGTTCGATCGGTCCATCTTGACAAGGCGCAGTCCGATGAGTGAGTAGATAGTCTGCGTCACACGCGACGAGTTGTCGAGCCTGGCTGCCAGGTCCTTCTTAAGCTGCTTCTGCGCAACGCGGCCATTGTTGTCGAGAACCAGTTTCATGGCCACGGCAACCGGGACCTTTTGGTCGGCTTTTGTCTCCAGCATTGCCATGAGTTGGGATCGAATATTGGCCATGAAAGGGTCGAGAGGTGTGCTTTCCTTTTGGTCACCCGCAGGAACAACAGCATTAGCCTGCTGTGATCCAGCTGCATCAGGCGTGGCGACCGCGTCGGCCTTGGCGCGCTGCGCAGCCTTGTATTCTTCTTCCATCTCATCAATCGACTTGGCCAGCTGCTCGCGTTCGGTCTGCATGGTCTTGTTCATCGCAGACACTTTTTGCTGCATTTCGACGCATTGCTTCTGAAGGGTGGCCTCCTCAGCATCCACGCGCTGACGAGGGCCCGGGGTCCTGCGGGATTTGCGTTCCGACTTGACAGGAGTCACAGCCGACGCGGCGGCGGCCCGTGCGGCGCGCTGAGCGGCTTGCGCCTTGTCCGCGCGTTCCTTGACCTCGCGAAAGAGCTGCACAGAACGCTCCAGGTCGACTTTCGTCGCGTCAATCTGATTCTGGATCAGCTGTTGCGATTCGGTTTCCTGCTGAAATTCGGCCTGCAGTCCAATCTGCTCGCGCATGCGCTTGGCAGACGCTTCGAGCGACTTGACCGTGGAGCGCAGACCCTCTGTCTTCTTGTCGAGCACTGCGTTCTCAGCGGCGACGGTGGCCGCGACCTGCTCGTCAAAAGTCTGCAATTGAGCGCCCATGTCTGCCACAGATGCCGTGACGCGTTCAAGCTCAGCCTCGCTCCCGGCGCACTGCGCGGAGAACTCAGCGTTGCTCGGACAACGCGCAGCGACAGCCTTCATGTTGGCCATCAAGTTGTCGGTGCTCTCCCCATCAGCGCTCGAAAGCGACGGAAAGAACGGCGCGTTCGGGCCAGCCTCGCCGGGACGGGCCTGTTTGAGCAAGAAACCTTCCTCCATGCTCGCTGCACGAACCTGTAGGCGCGGGGTGGCACTGCGCGTGAGACGCAACGCGCAACGGCTACCTAGGTCGACGCACAGTTTGGCCGGCGCGCGCAACATACCATCGGAAACTTCTCAAGCGGGGTGGTGGTCACGTTGCACGCGGCGATGCGGTCCACTGTCGCTGAAATGTCGTCCAGAGACGACAGTATCTTGTCCATAAGGGCTTCCATTGTGTTTAGCTCGGGGGCTCGGGCACCACGCTTTCTATGAATTTCTGGGCAAACGGCCACCCGCGCCGACTTTTTCTTTTCTTCCCTCCTGGACAATTTTTTGGCGACGAGTCCCGACGAGGGTGGCTCCCACGCGCGTGGGGTCGCGAGCGGGAGAGCATCTGTGAGGCAGCCCCGCGGGACGAGGGCTTACCTTTGCAGGTATTGCGGGTACGAAATAGTTTCAGGAGTGCGTGTACCGCGAAATTGTAGCTCCAGGGGCCGAGAGGAGTCGAAGTAGCGAGCTGAAATGTCCCGGAGCGAACCTTCGCAGCGATGGCGCAGCGTGCTCTCAACGTCATCTTCCAATGCCGGGGATCTCGTGACTGCGCTCGACTTTGACGAGGAAGGCCAGAATCTGGCTGTTGGGGACAAGTCTGGGCACATCCGGCTGTTCCAGGAGCAAAAATCAGGCGCGTATGAGCTTGCGTTTCGGTTCAAAAGCCACGCGCCAACTCTCGACTGCCTGAAGAGTCTCGAGATAGAGGAGCGGATCAACACGGTCAAGTTCGTGCGCGGCCATTCAAGCGGCACATTTCTTCTATCCGCCAACGACAAAGTCGTCAAACTTTGGCGGGTGCAGAAGAAGCGCGGAAGGAGGCACACCAACTCCCCAATCCGAATGCGCGATCATCTTTTGGCCCGTGCGGGATCTCCTAGGCTCGCGTCGCGCGAGGGTCAGTCTGACGGCGTCGCAGCACCCCCTCCACTCTCTCTGCGCCGGCCGCTCTCTGACGCAAAATCACAGTCACCGGCGCGTGGGGCTGGGGGGGGCCCGGGGGGTGGCGACGCGGTGCAGTCTCCTGAGGGCCGGACGTCACTGCGAAAGACGGCGCAGGAGATGAAAGCCACCTGTAAACGCGAGTACGGAGAAGCGCACGCGTACCATATTCATTCTATTTCGATGAACAGCGACCGGGAAACCTTTATGTCATCTGACTGCTTCTGCGTAAATTTGTGGAGGCTTCAAGGCGGGGCCCGGAACGCAATAATTGATATAAAACCAAAGGATATGGGAAGCCTCACCGAGATTATTACCAGCGGTACGTTTCACCCGGATGAGTGCAACACGCTCATGTACTCCACGTCGCGCGGCCGCGTCTGCCTGCACGACCTGCGCAGCTCCGCGCACCTCAAGGAGCCTGCCAAAAACTTTGAAATTGCGGAAGCAGCGTACTTGACGAAACACTTCTTTTCTGAGGTGCTCACCTCGATATCGGATGCCAAATTTACCAACGACGGGAGGTACGTGCTGACTCGCGACTACCTGAGTCTCCGATTGTGGGACCTCAATATGGAAAGAGCGCCTGTAGAGGTGTTCCCAGTACAGCCTTTTTTGAACAAAAACCTTGTTGAGCTGTACCAGAACAATGCACTTTTCGACAAGTTTCAATGCGCGTCTAGCCCCGACGGAAAGAGGTTCGCAACGGGGTCATATAGTGGCCGACTTGTGATTCACGATGCGAAGCGCAAAATGACGCCTTTGGTGCTCACGGCGCCGGAGGGGCAGAGCAAGTCAGTCAGCGTGACGCAGGGGCTTGAAACGTTTGACTATGCAAAGACGGATGTCAACCGAAAGGCGCTCTTGTGCGCGTGGAACCCGAAAAAGGATGTGGTGGCCGTTTCGGGGGTAGACAGAGTGGATGTATATGCGCGAGCGCTTTGATATTTTACAGCTCGAAAAAGGATTAGAAAATGGCTATACCCTCATCACATGTATAATCGATGTGGTTGTACACATCTCTTATGGCGGTCGCCTTACCGACGCGCGTGGCATTCGCTCATCTCGCCGCATGGATGTAATGTCAGGACTGGCCGCCTTGGCTCTCGTCTCTGCACGCGGCGACCGCGCAAACGGAAAGACGTCGTTCTGGCCTTGCTGTCGGTGTTGCTGCTGTGCGAATTCGCGAGTGAAGCGCGCCCTCAGGTCCTCCATTTGCGCGCGAACCGACGCCAGTGCATTTTGAACGCATTGTCTCAACTGTGCATCAAACTGCTCAGTCAGGTCCATGCGAGATATGGGCGGGTCGGCCGACCCCGTTGAAGAGCGAGATGACATTCGGCGACCGAGAGGCACCGGTGCCGCCGCCACAGCAGACAAATCTGAGGGCGTCGCACCTGGCGAGTGCCAAGGCGTAGGAGACACCAGGCGAGGGAGGGGACTAGATGGCGTCCACGTCCGAGTGTTTAACGTTGTCTTAGTGTCAAGCCCAGCAATGACCCATTTGCGGTCCGCTGTGAGCTCACTTGCAGGCGATGATGTCGTGCTGGCTCTGCGCGGCGGTGTGGCGTGGATGCCGACCTCGTGCGCACTTATACGAACCGGTGGGGATTGGCGCTGCTGCGTGACGGGCGCGGGTGGAAAATACTCTGATATTTTGAATTGCTCGAGCCCACGGGGGGACCCTGGGGTGTCTTGGCCTGACACGATACGGCTAGCTTTGGTGGGTGTTGGTGCATGTATCTGGCTTGCCAGGCGCGGACCTTTTGCGTCCAGAGAGAGCTCGGCGAGGGTTCGGTCAGCGAGAAGCGACCGAATGTGATCGCTCCGGGACGAGAATTCGTCGAACAAAGGAGACACGGAGGAGGAAGTGCCACGCGCGGGTGTGGCTTGGGCTTCCAAAGATGGCCGAGCGATGGCTGGTGTGGTCGCAAAGGCGGTGGAATCGGCTGTGGTTATGGCGGCAACCTGAACGGCACTGAGCGGCTGTGATTTTGGTCGTTCAGGGGTCTTTTTCTTGTCGCAGTCGCTGCGATCGCCCATGCCACTGGGCAACCTCTTCGCATCGCCTTTGCACGCATTTTGCACTTTCTTCTCAGAGGCTGGTTCTTCGCGCGATGGACCTCTAGTCGCATTCGGCCCTGCCGCCGACCGGGCCTCTTCACTACTCGAAAAATACGTCTCAATTACAACTTCTGGCCTTGATAATCCACCTCTTCCTGAATCCTGGCCCGCTCCCTCCATTCGAGCGGCCACTGGCTGCGCCCTACCCGTCCCCAGCACCCGGACACTCCCGACCGTGCGCGGGTCGGCGAGGTCGACGACGTAAACTGGGTTTCCGCGCGATGTAATGTGCTTCGGAAGCTCATCATCAGCATATTGGTAATGGACAAGGGGTTCCACGCGCCGACCGGTGGAAACGTCCTGCAATCGCACTGTGGGCACCTGGGCCCCCGCCTCAGTGCCCGCCATGCCTGCTTGGTTGCCCTTTGGTCGCTTGTCAAGAGCATTGATGAGCGGCAAGCGCAAAAATTTCATATTTTCCCGAAAAAATCTCTCCGCGGGAACCTGTTTCGATCCACCGGTTAAGTATTTGTCTCTTTGGGCTGCATCGCGATGGCGGCGGTTGACGCGCTATCCATCGAGGCGCTGAGCGTGGATCCCCGGGTTGCGGCCTTTTTGGACGGTTTTACTGAGCCGACATGGCCCGAAGCTTTGTCCCTGGCCTTGCGACTGGGCGTGCGCGTGCTTGACACGCACTACAATATGGACTCGATGAACATGCGCAAGCTGAGGAGCATCGTCAAGTACAATCGGCAGGCAGGCGTCGTATCAGAGTGGAATGTGATGCCCCAGCGGATTCCCAAGACCGGGTCCATGGACACCAGGAAAAAATCTCCGGAGCAGTGCTCGCAAGTGCCCTCTGAGTCTCTCTTTTCCGGCGCGTTTGACCCTGCCCCGCCCAAGAGCGACCGGCGCGGCCCGGCGTCAGGCAAGCCGTATGCGGCTCGCCGCTCGTGGGACCCATCGTGGCGCGGAGTGGCGAGCAAGCCGTCGTCTGCATGGCGCCAGTCCGCTCCTCCGCAGCCGTCTGCTGCGCCGCCCACCGCGTCTGCCGACGCCGGCGCAGACCCCGTCTACCCCGATTGGTGGTTTGGCATGGAGGCGCAGCCCGCACCAAAGCCCGCCCAGCCAGGGCCCTTTCAGGTCGACCTCGGCAACCTCAAACCGCTCTTCGACGGCATGGGCGGTCGTGGCGCCGCGGAGTCGAAACGCAAGTCTGCTGGCGGTCGGAAAAAGGTGTCTTCGTTGAAGAAGCGCAGCGGTGGGATTCGGCCCAGCCGCCCCGCGGTGGGCGACGCATTCCGCTTGTCCCGGAGGCGGCGCGCCAAGGCTGCAGCCGTTCGGGCGACGGGCGCGGCGGCTTACAAAAAGCCCAAAAAGAGCAAATCCGCGATCAGGGGACTGTCAAATGTCGAGTCCAAGATCAAAGAGTTTGCCCGTGCCGACCGCAAGCGATTTCGCGCTCGGGTCGCTGCCCAGACTGCGACAGCGGGTGCGGGCCCAGGCCAGGACCGTGGCGGCCTGTCTACTGCGGAGGCTGAAGCCGTCGAGGAAGCGATTCGTGCCAACGAAATGCGTGAAAAACGCCTACGCGCGGCGCGTGCCGCCGTGATCGACATCGACACGCAGACCTTTCGCCCGAAACCGTCAAGCGCAGGCCCTGCTGCGGCAGAGCCCGCCCGAAAGCCTGCCGTAGTGGCCGACTCAAAGGCTACCGGCGAGGCCAAGGCTGGGGGGCGCAGCACGGTGGATATCGCGAGCGCATTCGCTGATGGCCCTCTTATGGACGCGTTCGGAAAATCGAGCCCTGAAGTGGGTGCCGCGGACTCGCAGCGTAAGCAAGACATTCGAGACGAGATCCTCGGCCTTGAGCAAATGATCAGGCAGTTGGGGAGTCAGGCCGACGCCATGCCCGTGCCTAGCGATGGCGTCTCGGGGGACGGGGCCTCGGGCGCGGCGTTTGATCTCAATTTGGCCTGATCTGAGACAGACCGCGCGTGTGTGTTACGAGAGCAAGTGCGTGTTGACTTGAAGCCAAGGAATAGAGTTACAACTTACAAGAGCAAGCTTTTCTTCGTTTTTGTAATAAATATGTGTGCTGATTTATTAATGAATTTAACCGGATGGAGATCGTCGACGGAAGGAAGCGAACGACCCACATGCGCCTCGGTCGCGCTGTCTGCCTCTGGATTTCTTGCGTCGAGGCGACCCCTTGGCCTTCCGCTCAGTTTTCGCAGAAAAACTCGACCCAGATAATGGACTCGACGGCAAGTGGGGTCGAGGGTCGGCGTCTTCGCGTGATTGCATGCCGACAGATTGCGCTCTAGGCGATGACGTGCGCAGCACGTGACCCCCAGGAGTCGTCCTCGGGGCAGTGACATATCCCTCGAGCGTGGTGAGGCGGTGTGATATGGACGAGATCGCCCGTGTCACCCTAATTCCTGCGCTCTCGAGCGCCGAAACCCGGCGTGATAAAGCGGTCATGTCTGGGATGCCCTCGATTTGCTCGTGAGGCCGCGAAAACGAGCTTGGTCGTATTTGATTTACGAGGGATTCTCGGACACCATTGATTTGTTCGGTGAGACCGATTTGAGACCGCGAGACTTCGCGTTTGATTTTTGTCAACATTGCGGCGCGCGTTTTCGTGACAGCCTCTTCGATGAGAGTTTGGCACTTTTCGAGAACCTTTTCGATGTCAACCTTTTTCTCACTCGATACCTCGTGACGAACAGCAGTCATTAGCGCCATGTGCTCAGCTTGACAGTTGGAACGCAAGGCACTTGCTTGGGCGACAGCTGACGCGACCTCGCGGTTCATTTTTGTTAATTCAGTGCGGATGTGGGAGCGCAGAGCGTCTCCTTCTGCCGCCGCGTGAGATGCTGCGATTTGCGCGGAGCGAGTTCCGATACTGCGGACCTTGTCTAGCTCAGCAAACAGTTCAAACCTCTCTGCACGCGCCGTGCTGAGGGCTCGTGTTATGCAGGTGTTTTCCGCCAGTGCTACATCCGTCTTGTCGTCGAGCTGGCTTGGCGCTCTGCTCTTCATTACAGAACCAGTCCTATCTCCTCTTATACCCGATTCAACGACGGTGTGCATCCCTGCCGCGTGCTTGCCCTCGAGAACCTCAAAACGAACCTTGAGCGCATCTATTTCCGACTGAAATGTCGCGGTGCTGGAGTGGGCATGGCTCAGTGGGCTCAACCTTGTGGACAAGGTTGTGGATCCCCAGAACGGTCCTCTTTCGCACTGAAACAAAGCCCAGAGGAAAAGAATGGCCCAGGAAGTGGTCGCAAGTATCCCTCTGTGAAAAAATAGCGTGAAAATGGCTCCAAATATGGCCACAATCACAACTACCATGCCCCTTCCCCCTCGCCCGTCTTCCATTTTGATTCGGTTGATTTGGGTTTTGGGGCCGTCCGTTACGTTTTCCTCTGTCAAACGAGGCGCTCCGACAGCTACCCCTGTCCGGGCGCGTCGAGCCCACTGGCGGAAACGCTTGGTGCCCCTTGGGTTACTTAATGTGTGATTCCTGGGCGGCACACTCACATCTGTGTAGCTAGGCAGCCTACTGTGAAGATATGGCGATGCGACTCGAGTCTGTAACGTCGTACCCGGAGCTCCCTGGCGTGGAGAATGACATCAATGGCAGGCGCGGCGGTGTGCCTGTACGCCGCGGAGGGCGGTCTAGCCCTGAGTTGCCCGGGCTTGTGCGTCCATCCCCGCAAAAAGGGGTTCCTGGGGTACCAGTAATTCCCGCTAGTGGTCCTAGCGACGATGGGCCGTCGCTAGAGGTGCTACCTGGCGCAGTGCCTCTTCAGCGTGCGCGAACGGCGAGGCTCGGGAAGTTGGTGCGGCGAGACTCCATCATCATGCGGGACGAGTTGGAGCTGGGAACTGCGACAAGGAAGAAAGCCGGTAGCGACGCCAAACAACGCACAAAGGGCAAAGACGAAAGGCGGTTCAAGAAGCCGAAAGGGAAGGGGTTCTGGAAATCTTTGAAAAGCGTCTTCTCGCGCAGCTCGCGAGTCCCGGTCGTGAGGGTGCGGCTTCCCAAGTCATCGTCAGCGGGAGCTCCGCGGGAAGTGGACGAGGAACCGTCTTCGCGGGGAGGCGGCATCGAACTCGGCAGCCTGCAGGAGGAGCCCGGAGCTGCCTCGGGCGATGGGAAGCACAGCGGTGTGGAAGGGGAGCAAAAGGGCCTGAAGGTGCCTACTCCGGAGAAAGAGACACTCAAGCGGGAGGGACCCGGGAGTAATGCGCTAGCACCTCCTTTGAGCGAGTCTGGATTTGCAGATTCGCGTCGGAGAAGACCGTCGGCCGCAGATAAGAAGCGGCGAAAGAGCGTCCTCAAGCGTGCGTCGAAAGTTGACTACCTCCACCCGCTCATTGTCGATGACGACCTGGCGGGGGTCAAGGAAGTCCTTGCGGGCAAATTCAAGCCGTTCCCTCAGGAGAACACGGGCGATGCCAAGGGGCTGTTCGACGAAGAAGAGTTGGTGCCGTCTCCGGCCGAGTTTCGCCAGCTGCTCCTTCACGGGACATCGCTGCGCGCGAATCGCTCGTACTGCCACCTCGCCGCCACGGGTGGCAAGCTCCATTTGGTCAAGTTACTCGTCGAAAATGGCGCAAATGTCAACCAGCGCGCCAAAAACCAATCGATTGCACTGCACTCGGCGTCGGGCGCGGGGCACCGCGAAGTGGTCAAATACCTCATCGAGCAAGGCTCCAATGTGAATACGGCCAACGAGCGAGGCGAGATCCCGCTGCACTATGCGTGCAGTGAGGGCAACCTCGACATTGTGCGCTGGCTGGTGGAAGCCAAGGCCAATGTGAACGCCGGCGCAGCCGCGAAAAAAACGACGCCGCTCTACGAGGCTGCGAGCGCGGGGCACGTGCCCGTGGTAGATTTTCTTCTCGGGAATGGGGCGGACCGCATGGCACGTATGTCAAAAGGGCCCGACGATCGAGGCAAATACCCAATTGAAGGCGCCGCGAAATCATGGGACGAGATTGGCTATGAGCATGAGCTCAAGTCCGAATCCGTAGCTGGCTCCGATGCGGGACTGAGCCAGACCGTGCGAGCAGTGCACAACACCGAATACTCGCCGTACAAGGAGATCATCATGCTCCTCATGACCAAAGTCAGCGGGTCAAAGAAGCCGACCGAGGCGGACGAGAAGGGCGCCGATGGCGGCGAGGGTGAAACTTGCGCACGGTCGAGCCGCGGCAAATCAACTACCGAGGAGAGCAAAGAAGAAGAGGTTGACATGATGGACCGCCGCGATCAGTTGTGCGCGCTCGTCAAGAATTATCCAACCGCAGCTGCGTCTGCGCTTGACACGGGTGTGTCGCGATTCAAGGCTTGGGGCACTGCCGAGACTGTCGAATATGACACGCGTCTGGTCTGTCCTCCGACGCTGCGCGGCGAGACGCAGCCGCTTTATCTCATGAACGAGTATCAGTGCAAAGAACTATTTTCGCACCCGCTGGTGAACTTTGTGGTCGAGCAGAAGTGGGACCAGTTTGCGCGAAGGATGTATACCTACTCTTTCATCGGGTTTCTGCTCTACGTGGTGTCGCTGTCCGTCACAATTATGAACTTTGACTACTTTAAGGCATTCGACGACTACAAGCAGTATCCCGTGACCGGGGTTTTCTATTTTTTCTGCGAGCTCGTGGTGATCTCGTGGGGCATCCTGCAGCTTTGGTACACGTATGAGGACTTGCGAAATCACAGCATTGCGTTCATCATGACCCGATGGCACGTGTCCATATTGATAGAGGGCATTCTCACCGTCTTTCTCACATTGTCCAAGCTGCTCCTCGTACTGGATTACGACACCGAGAAGCTGACCCTCGTGACCCAGGCGCTGCTCACAGTTGCTATGAGTATTCGTGCACTATTATACGCCGAGGTCAATGAAACTCTGGGAGGGACGATCGCGACAATGAACAGTACACTATTGGGCAGTGCGACCGAATTTCTCTTCATGTTCGCCATCATCCATACTGCATTTGCCGTCGTATGCTTTTGCCTCTTGCGGCACGACATACCGCAGTTCGACACATTTATCAACACGTTTCTGGAACTCTACGTGGTGCTGGTGGGTGAGCTCGAGCTTTGGGGTTCAATCCGAGAGAATACGCCCTACATCGGCGTTGCAACATTCATCGTTTACACGTTCATCGCGACTGTGATCCTGCTCAACTGGCTGATCGCGCTCATGAACCACGGCTTTGAAAATGCAGACCGGAACCGGTACGTTGAGGCCAAGTTTTCGCGCTCGCGGCTGATACTCAACCTCGAGTCACGCTGGATATCCGAGGAAATGTACGAGGCGTGCAACCAAGAGCAAATCGTCGCTCGCGTCGAGAACCGCACGTCAAGACCGATATCACGGGAGCTTGCTCAGTTTGCGCAAGCGTGTGAGATAAATTGGGTGCATATTCGCACACGGCTCGAGTACACGCAGTCCCTGCTTAGGCGTGCCGCCAAGGTCGGGGTCGCCAATAGACGGCAGAGGTTTCGGCGCACGCGCACACCATCGCCAAAGAAGAGTGCGCGCGGACGCAAAGGCAATGAAGGCAAAGCGCCGTCGTTTCAGGGGCAAAAGGGTAGTAGTAGAAGTACTGCTCGAGGGCGAGCCCCCGTCGCGCCGCGAGTAACATCTGCGTTTGACATCTCGTCGCTCATGGCCTCGAGTGGCGACGCCAAGAAAGAGTCGAAGCGAAAATGACATATGCGTGCGACACCGCAACAGGCGAAGCAATTCAGACCCCAGCACGCACTGGTTTATACTTTTCAATCAAAGGATGATGAAATTCTTTAATCTTTACTTATACTTCGTGCGCGAGGCGGAACAACACGGTCCGATGTATTTAACATTCATTTATCAGCGTTATTACTACTTCCTATTTTTACGATGGTCTTCTTTTTTATATTCGCGAAGCGGCGGCCGTCTTGGCACCCGTCCTGCGGTAGAAAAGCACATACGCACTCGATCCGAGCCCTGCAGAGCCACTCAACTTGCCCGACACGCGCGAGTCGTTGAAGCATCGCCAATCGAGGCCCTGTTCCGGGCTCGCGATGTTGGCGTGAGCAACATAGTGCCCTCCCGCGCAGCCTCCCATGTGGTTCGCGACTGCATAGAGTTCGTACACGCAGCTTCCGGAAGCGACACCCTTGTCTGCATACCTTTGGAGGTCGATCGTACGCGGGCACTGCACATCGATGTTGAGCTTGGATCGCGAGTAACCGTTGAAGGAGAACCGTTTGAGGTGAAGTACTAGTGTCCGTGGGAACCGATAGACACACAGCGTCTTTGTTGACTTGCGCTGTCTTTTGCACGTTTTGCAAAAGTATTCGTCAATTTTTTCCGTCTTTGTGAACTCCTTGAAGCAAGAATACACCGTGCACCCCTCGCCGGTTCCCCCGTCGTAGCGCGAGGAAATGCCTCCACCGTAGCCCCCGTAGCCCCCGTAGCGTAGACGGCGCGAGTGTTTCCGTGGGATGGGCAGGCTGAGGTCCCAGAACGGGTCAAATACGATCGAGGTGCCCCCGCAGTGGCTGCAGCACACCGAACTCTTGAGCTGGCCAACGAAAATGTCCACAAGCTGACTGTCGTTTCGCCTGGTGTAGTTGCTCCACCACCGGGTTGACTTTACTTGGTCAGAGTCGCATTCACCGTCCTCGATCGACTCGTATTTGGGCGCGACGCGTATACGATTGAGCTCATCGTGCAGCCCGTCGAGCAGAAACCGGATGAACTCGTGGCAATCGTGTTGCCGGTATCCAGCAAATTGCGGCGCGAGGGACGCTACGACCGACTTGAGGGAGCTTGGGCGCTCGGATGATCCCGGCGCGCCTCGTGTGACTCGCTCGATGAGGTTTCCAAAAGCCTGCGCAAGCCGGCCCTTCATCTTGGACCTAGGGTTAAGCTCGCGGCGCCAGCGGCCACTTCCAAAATACCTCACGAGATCTGGAGTAGAGCACAGACATTGCAATGCCGAGTTCATGAAGCATGTGTTTCCCAGGTTAGAGAGGCCGACTGGGGAACGCACGCGCCCGACACCGCGCGCCGATCTTCTCTTGCGGGCTGAAATGCCTGCGTTGCTTTCGTCATCGCTGCTGTCCGACGAGACGTACCGCGCGCGCCGATCAGACGCCAGGCTCCGCTTCATGAATCGAGACACTGGATTGCCGTCGCGATCCGATGCTGCAGCTGCCCGGCTCGTGGCATCCGTTATGCGCATCCGTGTTCGGACGTCGCGTGACAGCCGAGGCACGCCGCTGTCTACGGTGCCGCGCACGCGGCCCCGTGATGTCGATCCCCGTGATGCCCCACGAAGCCGAGCCAGAGACGTGTCTTTGTAAGAGTACGGGTCGCTCCGGCTTGTGGATCCCGACGCGCGAGAGCGCTGTGCCACAGCGTCGTACTGGGGCCGCTTGCGCCCTGATCTCAACCCACTACTGCCACCGAGCGCCGACGAACCGTACACGGATGAGCCGTACGATCGCGGGAGCGCTGGGCGGCTCAGTCTGCCATAGCTAGTCCGGTATCCACTTGATCTTCCGTACATGAAAAATGTCCGTCAGTGCAGCAACACGCCGAGCTCAGTCCAACACCGCAAAACCTGGACTCAATGGCGCCAACAAGCCCAAAATCTCCCTATGAAAATGACCTTGGATGAGTCGAGGGTGTGTGCCTCGTCCCCATCAATCAACGAACCGAAACGGTTGAGGAGACGGAACCCAGCCCGCTAATTTGAGGGCCCAAAAAGCCATCCACCAGTTGAACTCTGGGTGTGGACCTGACCCCCGATGCAGGTGTACTGGGAGCCGCAGCAGGCGGCGTTCTGCGGAGTTCACGCCGTCAACAACCTGCTCCAGTACGCCGTGCGCTGCGCTGTTCATATATTTGTATGTTGTGTCGCTGATGCTCTTCTTGCGCTCCGCTGCGACACAGGGGACCCTTTTATTCGGTACGGTAGCATCAATCGTCCATGGCGTCAATGGCGCGCCCCTAACGCGCGCCCCTTTTGTCACAGGAATGGGATTTTAGCAAGATTGGTCTGGCGTTGACCGAGGAGGAGCGCAAGCTAATGGCCGCGCAGGGCACGCAGACCAATGATTACTTGGTGTTCATGGCCAAGGACAGCACGCACGTCGACGCGTCGGGCAACTTTTCGATAGAGGTGATTAAAAAGGCTGTGACCAACATGTCCTTAACCGTGACGAGCCTGAACCACCCGGCTATGAAAGCCGCGAAAAAGGCCCCGGAGCGCGAGATTGCGTTTCTCTGTAATCTCGCCAACCACTGGCTGACGATCAGGAAGATAGGCGGTGTTTGGTACAATTTGAACAGCATTACTGCAAATGGCCCTCATTCTGTATCGGACGTGTACCTGGGTGCGTTTTTGCAGCAACTGGAGGCCGAAAAATATAGCATTTTTGTTGTGAGGGGCCGTCTTCCCGACCCGCTGCGCTCTGCGGAGGGTACAGGAATGTGGCTCAAGGCGGAGCAAATCACAAACAAAGGGACAAAGGATGCACGGATCAAGCCAGCCATGGACGCAAAATCGCGGCCACAGCAGCAGCAACAACAACAGGTGCTGCAGCAGGCTAGCTCATCATCGCAGGCGCAGGTGCAACGGGCGATCGCGCTGAGCATGCAGCAGCAAGATGCAGCGCTGCAGCGTGCGCTGGCGCTCAGTCGACAAGACGCGTCACGAGCTACCGCGGCGGGGGCTGGTACGAATGGTGATTTGCAGAGAGCGCTCGCGCTGAGCCGGGCCGAGGCGGCCGGGTCAGCTCCGCAGCGATCACCGAACTCACCAAACGTTAGCAGGCAAAACTCGGAGGATGATGAGCTGGCTGCAGCCATAGCTCTGTCTCTTCAACAGTAACAATAGCTGCTGCCACCAATAAATGTGTATCTGCTTGTGTGTTTAGTCCGTGTCAGAGATTTTGATTGGAACGCTGGTACATTCTCTGATAAATAAATACATTGCAATAAACAGTAAGTAAAATAGCAAACTAAAGGCATAGACCCCTTATCACGTCACGCGCCGAGTCCCGTGGCCATAATAAAGCCAGAGGGGCTGGTATCGGAAAGCTCCTCATTGTCAAGGGACCCAAAGCACTTCGTAAAAAAAGGATGCTTGATCGCCTCGTTGACCCCGATCCGGTCCTTCTCAGCCGCGAGCATCCGCCCGATCAGATCACAAACCTCGTTCGACGCCTCATGCCCGTACGCCTTCGCGACCCGGGAGACGCCCTTCGAGCCCTTGGTCGTGACCTGCCGAAAAGCCATATCCGTCCGCGATGCCTTACCATAAGGGTTGTAGCCGGTGAGCATGATAAAAAGAGACACACCGATCGCGTAAACGTCGGCGAGCGGGGCATTGAACTCGCCCCCGTTGGCATTGATCAGCTCAGGGGACGAATAGTTGGGCTTTCCGACGCGGCGGTTGCCGATGCTCGTCTTGCCCGTCTTCTCATCAAAGGTGTGAGCCATCCCAAAATCCCCGAAGCGAGCGCGGGGAGAAGAAAGACCCTCGACCGATCCCACCGGCTCCTCGTCGACGAGAACATTCTCAAGGCTAATGTCCAGGTGCGCGTAGCCCTTGGAATGCAGAAAATGTGCACTGCGGAGCATCTGGAGGCCGACAACGGCCATCGCGACCTCGACATTGTTGTTATTGGGGCTCCACGCAGAAACATTGAGCCCACGGGACTCGGAAATAAAGCTGAAGAGATCCCCAGCGTTGCAGTAGTCGAGCACGAGCGTGCAATACCGCCACTCCTTCTTCTCGTCGACATCCGTGTTCCACCCGTGCATCGTAACCACGTAGTCCGAGCTCTTGGTCAAATCGCTGCACGCACTGCCGTGCCAGGCACCAAGGTCCTTCATGATCTGAGGCTCACTGAACGGGTCCTCATCGCAAATCTTGGCACCGACCCGGGCGCGCGAAAACTTAAGGGCGACGCGGTTGTCGTCCTTGGCGCTGACGCCACAGAAGAGACGCACCGTGTGGCCCTTGCTCCGGAGCTCCTTGGGGTCGATGAGTGACTTGAGAATGCGGTACGCGGTACCGTCAACCACCGCGCACTTTCCGCACACCTCGGCCGGCGGAAGGGCAAACACGTCTGCCGCGCGAACGGTGGCGTGATGAATGGAGTTCTCCGTAGAAGCCGGAGAACTGGCACCGACCAGGGTATCAACCTGCATCATGTCGGTCGTGTTGTAGTTCTGAGAGGGGTTGTTGTCCGAGTTAATATGATCGTTCGGCATGTTTGACGTTTGGATTGTGCGACCTCTGCGCTCTGATGCTCGGTTCCTATCTCCCGCCCGGCAGGAAGTCTTTAGGAGTCTTCCACGAGTCAAATGTCTCAGCGCCGTGATTGCACCGCATCGAATGGTTGATAAAAACGGGATTCGCGCGGGTACTGCCGGCCACAACACAGCTGTAGAGTCAGGGTTTCTTTCTCGCCCCCGTCCCAGCAGAGGAGAAACCACAGGTGGCCGAACCCAGCAGCAGGCCTTGCTGCCCCCCCCCCTGTGCGCCAGGAGTGAGGGAGCAATGGGCAAAGGCGGCGCCAACATGGGCAAACTGCTCAAGGGCAAGTCCCGGGAGGTCAAGGGTGACAAAAAGTCAAAGGCAGCCAAGCCGTTGACTGAGGGCGAGTTTGACACGATCAAGGCGGTGTGGGACCGGCAGAGTCGCCACCTCAAGGCGAAGATCGCCGAGGAGCAAAAGAACTTCAGGGTGAATTCCCGCCTGGTGACGACGCAGATGCGCGAGCAGATGCGTCGCGAGAAGCGGGCCGAGCTGGGCGACGAGGTGGCAATCCTGGCGCAAGAGCACCAGCGAGAGATGGATCGCAAGGACGCGGTGGTACAGACGCTGCAAGGGCGGCTCGACGAGGTGGAGGAGCAATTTCTCGTGGTTCAGCGCGGGCACGCATCCAAGCTGGATACGCTGAGCAAGATTCACCAGGCCAAGGTTCGGCAGCTCGAGTCCGAGTTTGAGCGGGACCTGAAATCCGTCAAGACAGAGTTCAACGCGGAGCGCGAAAAGGTACTCCGCAACCACGAGCGAATGAAGCGGGAGCTGGGGGCCATCATCAAGGCGGTGCAGGCGGGAAAGCATACGGCGCAGGAGAGCGCCAAGACGACTCACGAGACGACGCGCGAGGAGATCAAGAACAAAAACCTCGAGGTCATAAACGAGCTGCGAATCAACCTCGAGACCAAAATTGATGAGCTCGAAAAGGAGTTTGACACGGCGCACATAGCCTACATCGAAAAAACAAAGGACAAGAACCGCGAGTTTAAGCGGCTGCAGGCGTCCGACCGCCAGATGACGCAGGAGAACAGGCGCCGCAAGCGCAAGATCGTCAAGCTCGAGAGCCAGCTCAAGCACGTCAAGAGCGAGATTGAGATGAACCGCAAAGCGTGCACCTCGCGCAACCAGTCGCTCAAGGCGCAGCGCGATGAGGTTTCCCAGTACTGTCGGGATCTCAAGGGCCGCATGATGAAGCGACGCAGCGACGAGGAAAAGATCCTCACACAGCTCGCCGTCAAGGCCCGCGAGGCGACCAAGGCAACCAAAGCCAACGTCGCGACAGCCGAACGCATTCTCAAACTAATGGAGGCCGCGCGGAAGCTCGAGACAGAACGCGAAAAGGTTCTGCCTTTCTACGACTCGACCTCGATCGACGTAAAGAGCAAGGAGGCGGCTCGCAAAGAGGGTGAGGATTTTGCCGCGGGGCTGAAAAAGGCGGGCATGGATGCCAAGGTCGGCGATGAGGAAGTGCAGTGGGATTCGCTCGAAAACTTTAACAAAAAGTTCAACAAGGTGATGCTCGACAAGCTGGCTATCGAGCAGGAAAAGAAGCGCTTGGACGCGGAGAACCGCGACCTCCGCACCATTCTGCAGCAGTACCTCGACGGGATCGCCATCTCAGAAGACGTCGTCGACAAGGACAACTCGCTGCTCATTATCAATGGACGCACCAATGCCAAGCCCGCGCGTGTGCGGCAGATGGGTCGTCCCGTCGCGCTCGAGGCTGCGCAGGTCGCAACAGGCTACGCTAAGCAGGCACGGGCCCGGCAACGCACTTGATAGAAGGGCGCGTTGGCGCGCGCGGATGTAAGTTATAGCCTCTAGAAGAGCCTCACACATACATATTGTTGTAAACTGCTACGTGTATCACTCAAAAAAGGGGTTCTTGCGCGGGAGGCCACCGTCGTATGGCCCTTCGATACGCATCGCGTCGCGAATGGTCCCAGGCTTGGCGAGCCCGCGCGCGTGAAATCCGCTCGTGTCGGCTATCACAAAAGTATTTGCAGGCGTGGCCATGGCCTGGCGCTTCTCGAAGCCCATCTCGGTTTCTTCCTCGTTGAGCCGAATCGAGGGTTCCTTGAGAATGTGCATGGCGGGGGGAAGCGACACGCTATAAAGCCAACGGAGCTTGCCTTCGGTGTTGCGGTGGCTGCCCTTGACATAATTGAGCGGTCCGCTCTCGACAGGGGTCGGCGCCTTGTATAGCCATATCTTGTAAGCCGCGTGAAACGTGTCCACGTGCATCTGGTACTGCGCGTCGCCCGCCATGTGCTTCACGGGCCGATGCACCCACTTGAGTGGCGGAAGCTCGCGCTCATCGAGCCCTGACACCATCGTCATAATGTTTTTCAAGTCTTGGTCGCTGACACGGTTGAAGTCCTTCACCAGGATTCCATCGCGCATAAAGGTTTCATAGTCGGGGTGCTTCTCGTACCCGCGCTTGCGCCTGCGCGCATCGGCCACGCGTTCGGCGAGCACGCAGCGCAAAAGATGCAGTCCCATGACATTGAGCTCCGGGAGGTTGACAAAGCGCTCGTGCGAGAGAACCTTGCGAATCGTCTCACTGGGCTGGTCGAGAAGCTTCTCGATGAGGCTTGACACAGGAGTGCCCGTAATGTTGAAGAGCAACTCACGGTCAGCTTCCGTGAGCTGCTCGTCGGTTAGCGTGCGGAGAGAGGCCTTGAGGTCGGCGTCCTCAATGTCAACGCGAGAGTTGCTGTTGGATGCGACATCATCAAAGAGGTGGCCCTTGCCCTCGTCGGCTTGCAAGTACTCGTACTCGCCGATGCGAAATACTTCAGTGCCGTTGGTGCGGCAACCACAGGCGCCCATGTTGGATCCGCTCAGGTAGAGCTTCCCGAGCAGCAGCGCCCCGGTGTCCGCGTCGGGGAAGCGGCAAACGCCAAACTTGTGTCCATCTTTGGATTTGCCAGCGATGACAACAGATCCGATTGGCCAGACGTCGTATGTCAGGAAGCGCCAGCGTGCGCCGCACGCGGGATCCGTCGTGCCCACCCAGTACGCGCCGTCCGACGTGTCGTCGTCTTTGCAGAGCGGGGGGTTACCGAAAGACGCCGAAATGCGACCAATCGACTCGGGCGATGTGTTCACAGGGCAGCCCTCGTCTGGAATATCAGCCCATCCATCGCCCTTTGGGTGCTTGAACCCGTGGCAGGAGGTTGCATCCGAGTGTTCAGCCCCAATTGCACACACAGTCCGACCGCTTACCATCAGTTCCTCTCGTCCCTCGTGGACGACTAGTGGGTGGTCCCACTGCAGGCACCGCGCGGCCCCAGCAGATGTGGCCATGAGTGCAAGTGCTACGGCTTTCGAGGACTGCTTCATCGTGCCCTAATACAGCCGGAAATGCAAGAAGTAGTGCGGACGCCGACGCAAAGATGTGACGTCAATTGACGTGTGGCGTTTGGCGAGCTCCGACCCACCACCGGGATGCAAAAAAAGCGGCAGTTGCCAAAGTCAAGTGAAGTCTCTACCGATATCTACGTCCCGGAAGTCCAAAGTCTGACCCTGCGATTCTTTCTAGCTCTGTTAAGCACACAGATCTGCCTCGTGTAATGCCATTATCACTCGTAGCGGGCGCGTCGCTCGCATCGCTGGTGCTGGCGACGAGTGCGGAACGGCTGCAACAACTTTCGCGCCGGATATTGAGCGACGACATTGTTTCGCGGCTAGGCGCGCGTTGTATCGGCGGCAGTGCGGCCGGGTACTACCGTGCTGCTGCGACGAGCGCAGTGAACGCGACTAAGTACGTGATATTTCTTGAGGGCGGTGGGGAGTGTCGCACCGCCGACGAGTGCCGCGCGTGGGAGCAAAGCCACGCGGTTGACTCGTCACAATGGCCTGAGACTCGAGCCCTCGAGACTTTGTCAGAAATGGACTCGGACTGCGGCGAGAACCCTGATTTTTGCGACTGGAACAAGATCTACATTCCATACTGCACGGGCGACATGCACGCGGGGACGCAGACCGGTCCGAGCGCGACACTTGGAGGGTACTACTTTGCAGGACACAATCAGATCGTAGGGGTGGTGTCCGACCTCCGAGAATCGAGTGGCGCATTTCCTGAGCCCACACACGTGCTCGTGACGGGTTCATCGGCGGGTGGCATTGGAGCCCTCATGCACACTGACTATTTTGGCGATGAGTGGCCCCAGGCGACAGTCAAGGGTGCGCCCCGGTGTGGATTCTTTTACGCTGGGGTAACTGCGCTGGATGATGCTCAGCGAGGCGCTCAGACTCCCGCTGCGCACCTCGGTTTCATCCAAGACTGGAAGCCATGGTACCCACGAGCATGTGCCAATGCGACGGGCAACAACATGTCCCTGTGCACGGATGCACACTTCCTGTACCCGCACTTGCAGCGCCCCGTCTTCATTCGCGAGAACCAGTTCGACACAGCCAAGCTGGCCAACTGCGGCTGGAATGGGCAAAACGCGACCTATCTGCGCGCTTGGGGCGCGTGGATGCGCGCACAACTTGACGTAATTGCACACAGCGACAAAGATGGCTTCTACTCGGCGAGTTGCTTAGAACACGGGGGCAACTTTGGCTGGCGCTCCAGTCCTGTGGTCAACGGTGTGCGTATGCGCGACGCAGTATCCAACTGGTTCTTCGACAAGGGCAACCGCTCGATGCAAAATGTTGTCGACACGTGCGCCGAAGCGGGCGGCAACGGGCTCCCTTGCACTCAGGTCGATACCGCTGCGGGCCAGCGGTGTCCACACTGGGAGCCACCGACGCCCTCTGGGCCACTGTCCAAGCAGTGTCTCGCAGAGCTCAACTCCGACTGCCCGGGACTGCAGGGCCAGGGAGAACGGTGCGGGGCGTGTGTCCGTCAGCACGCGGCGGATCTTAAAGGGCACGGCTGCCCGCAGTCATACCAGCCCGTGTATGATCAATTTTGCGCGGGAAGCGTGAGTTTCGGCACGCGCGCCAATGGCGCTGGGCACCACGTGTGCGACTTGAGCGTATCAGCGCGGCTGGCTGTGTTTGGCCACATCTAGTTGTTAATATTTTGTGCCGAGTCGGCCGATTTATGCGCCGAGTATACCGCGGCACTGCGCACGGTCTCGTCAATTCATTTCTCGCATTTTGTTTTGTTATCATTCTACAGCGAGCACGATGCCCTGTCTTCTCGCCTGCGACGCTCACGAGAGCCACTCCGCGAAAAAGTCGTTGCCCTTATCATCAACGACGACAAATGCAGGGAAATCTTCCACCTCGATTTTCCACACAGCCTCCATGCCGAGCTCCTCATACGCAAGGCACTCGACCTTTTTGATCGACTCTTTGGCCAGGATCGCAGCAGGGCCACCGATCGATCCGAGGTAAAAGCCTCCGTACTTTTTGCACGCGTTTGTGACCGCCTTGGAGCGGTTACCCTTGGCCAGCATTACCATGCTGCCACCGTTTTTCTGAAACTCGTCCACGTATGTGTCCATGCGTCCGGCGGTCGTGGGTCCAAAGGATCCCGACGCGTAGCCCTCGGGAGTCTTGGCAGGCCCCGCGTAGTACACGATGTGGTCTTCGATGTAATCGGGCAATCCTTCGCCCGCATCGAGGCGCTCCTTGAGCTTCGAATGAGCAATGTCGCGCGCAACAATGAGCGTACCGCTGAGCGAGAGGCGCGTTCGGATGGGATACTGCGACAGCGTCTCGCGAATCTTGTCCATGGGCTGGTTGAGATCGATGTTGACCACGTCATCAGACAGCTGGTCCTCCTTGATCTCAGGCATGTACTGCGCCACATCCGTCTCGAGCTGCTCCAGAAAGACACCCTCGGCGGTAATCTTGCCCAGTGCCTGGCGGTCCGCAGAGCACGACACGCCGATGCCGATCGGGCAAGAGGCACCGTGCCGCGGAAGCCGAATGACGCGAACATCGTGCGCAAAGTACTTCCCGCCAAATTGCGCTCCGATGCCCGAATCCTGGCAGTGCTGCAGCACGCGCGCCTCGGTGTCGAGGCAGCGGAACGCATTGGCATCGGGGCTGCCTTCGGTAGGGAGGTCATCGAGGTAGCGCGCGCTCGCGAGTTTGACTGTTTTTAAATTCATTTCGGCCGAGAGACCGCCAATGACGATGGCAAGATGGTACGGCGGGCACGCGGCGGTGCCGATCGAGTTGATTTTTTCTCCGAGAAACTTCATCAAGACATCGGGCGAGTTGAGCGTCGCCTTGGTCTGCTGGAACAAAAATGTCTTGTTCGCGGACCCGCCGCCCTTGGCCATGAATAGAAACTTATACTCGTCGCCGCCGGTCGAAAATATATCGATTTGCGCGGGAAGGTTTGTACCCGTGTTCTTTTCCGCGTACATGTCGATTGGCGCGACCTGAGAGTAGCGCAGATTGGTCCCAGTGTACGTGTTGTACACACCACGCGAGAGCGCCTCGGCGTCATCCCCGTCAGTCCACACGAACTGACCCTTTTTCCCCATGACAATGGCTGTGCCAGTGTCCTGGCAGCCCGGCAGGACGCGCGCGGACGCAATGTTGGCGTTTTTGAGCAGCTGCAGCGCGACGAAGCGGTCGTTTTGGGTTGCGTCGGGGTCCTTGAGAATCTTGCTCAGCTGAGCAAGGTGTCCCGGGCGCAACAAATGCGCAACATCCGTCATGGCCTGCTCGGCCAGCAGCGTCAGGCCTTCCTTTTGCACCTGCAGCACGCGCTTCCCTCCAAATTCGGCTGTAGACACAAAGTCGCCGGTCAGCTTACGGTACGGAGTCTCAACTGTTCCGCGTGGCTGAGCAAAGATGTCTGCGTAGCGGAACGGTGGCAGGGACTTGCCCGAAAACCCGCGCTTGCGGGGTGCGCGCCGAAGGGCCTGTGAAAGGGTAAATCGTGAGCGTACTGGGGAGGGGCGAGGCGTGTGTGGCAGGGGCAGCGGGGGTATACGCCAGAACCTTGGGAATGCGTGACAAAATGTGCCTCATTCTCGCGAGCACGGCACGGGCTGAGCGGTTCTAGCTGGTCCAGCTCACGAGGAGGTCCGCAACCCCTCCCGGAAACCAAAAAAAAAAAAAAAGCGAGCCCGGTCAAGAAAGATGGACGTGCTCCCTATCAAGTCCAGCGCGCCGACACGCACAGCCGCACTTAGTTTAGACATTTTAAACTCTTTCAGTACCACGATCAGTCATACATCATATATCCAGTTCATTTTCATCGGAGTACATAAACACGTGAACATAAAACAATTCCTACGAGATCACGATACCGCTGCCGACGCCCTGGCCTGCGACGACTCTTTGATCATACTCTTCATCTTTTGAGTGTCCGCACGGAGTTTCTCCCGGCGCTCCTGAAGCGCGCGGACGGCACCGTCGTCCTTTCTGGCGACCGCTGCGGAGGCGCGCGCCCTCATCTCTGCCATTTCCCGGTGTGCATGCTCGAGTCGGCGGCCAAGGGCGACCGTGAGCGCATTGTGTGCCTCCGAGTCGCTGGCACGGCACTTAAGTAGAGGTCGGACAAAGACCATGAGCTCCTCGTTGTTGAAGCCGAGGTCCACGCCGCTTCCCGCGCGGCCGCCCGTGCGACGATGAAGCTCATGCAAGATAATGGCGCGGCTCTCACTCTGGCGCGCCTCGGGCGAGACAAGCAGCGGTGCTGGGCCGCGACGTTTGCTGCTACGCCCACGGCCGCTCCAGAATAGCGAAGGGGCGATGTGGTTGAGCAATATTACCTTGGCCAGAGCGCCCTGCAGCGTGCGCCACGCGGGCCCGCCGCCCACCGCGCCGCTCGCGAGACCGCGCAGCAACCCGCGGAACTGGTCTGCAGCGTTCGTCTCTTCGTACCTGCGGTGCACTGCCTCACGCGCGGCCATGTACTTTGAGAAGGCCATTTGCTTGCGGTCGTGAAGGACCTCTGTCCCAAACCAATACGTGAGCACACGTTCAATGTTGACGCGATCCAACACGTGCGCGACCCCGCCCCCAGAGGGATCCTGGCGCCCTCTGCTCTGTGCACGCTTTGACGACGATGGCAGCATGGAGAGCGAGGAGTGCCCGTCGAGCGATAGCTGCTGGCCGCTCCCGTCGTGTTTCGGCATCGACATGTTTGTGATGATCGCATTTGTGGCGGGCTCCCAGTCCGATGACTCATCGGACGAGTCAAAGTTGGAAACGTCGAGAAACTCATTGTCAAAAAGCTCCCGGCGGACCACCTCGGAGTGAATCGACCGGCTTTCGCTGTGCTCAACGAGTTCCTGGACGTAGTGCCGCCGCGCGCGGTACTCCTTGGCTTCGTGCGATAGGACGAGAAACTGGACGGGGAAAGTGTTGAACGTTAGGTGCGCATCCCGGAAGAGCTTGGCGAGGCCCTTGAACCCCGCCGCCTTGTCCCGCTTGGCATCAGCGACGGTGACGATCTCCATGCCCACCTCGACACCGCGCGAGCGGCCATACTTGGTCACCGAAGTTACATGCCCGTGCCCATTGTACTTGAAGGCGGACCGGTCTGAGTTCAAAGCAATGGTCATATAAAAGGAACCCTGCTCCTCTTCGCGCAGTCCTGGGCCCTCATCCGATTCGGACGTGTCACGCGCGGTCGCCCATGTTGCGCCCGACTCGGACGATGCCTTCTTTTGCTTTGCGCTGCAGCAGCAGCAGCAGGACAGCGTGAAGCAGCAGCACAACGGCGCAACCATTGCGTACTCCATCATGACGACCGCCATGGATCGGAAAAATATGTCCTGTATGAGCGCGAGCACGGTGCCGAGCAGCGCGTCGGAGCGCTCGTTGCGGAATCGATACGAGAGGACCAGTATCAATAGTATGTATCCGAGCGACGCCAACGCTCCGAGGAGCATGGCAGCCCCGTCGGAGTACGTCCAGTCGTAGATAGTCAGCGTGGGGTCCGCCACAGACTTCAGGCCACAGCAGCCGCCATCTGCCGCCGCCGCATTCACGAGCGGCAAGCGCGAGTGGTGCGACGATCTTTCCCGTCCACCGCGTCGCACGTGAAGCTGCAGGTGCTCGACCTGCTTGCGACTTTTGCCATCAGCATTTTTGCCGTCCTGGAAGTAGCGCGTGCGTGCCAGGGCCGAGGCCGCCAAGACACCCCCCGACAGCCCGATGGCCATGGGTGCCACGACTTGTCCCGTCGTTGCGATTGAGCTCAGCTGGATGCCCGAGGCGCCGGGCAGCACGGCACCGTCATCGTCTTCGTCGTCTTCTGCATCGACCGCGTCATCTTCCTGGACGCCTTGGTACTCCCCATCTTCGGCGTAGTCCCCTTGAATGTTGCCACCGGCACCGGCTTTCTCATCGTCGTCGTCGCCCCCACCGTCGTCGTCGTCGGGCGCGTTATCAACGTCGTCATCGGCGTCGCCTCCGCCAAGGTCTTCGTCGTTGTCGGCGCCCTCGTCGAGTTCCGCTTCCGTCATATCGCCGATGCAAATGTTGACAGCAATGATCAAACAGCTCACGAACGTGGTGAACATCACATTCCGTTCGATGTGCAAGCGAAAGTCTTTGTGGGTCGGGCGTTCGAACAAGTACATCGTGAGAAACGGGACTGGAAATCCAATGAGCATGGCGACAAATGCGGCCGACCCGACGCCGTTGATAAAGGGCAGCGATTGCTTCTGGCCCAACAGCAGCAGGACCACCGCGGCCGCATTGAGGACGTTGACGAGTAGAATCATGACGCGTTTCCGCGAGTCTATGTAGTCGCCTGGTGGATGCAGCAGGATGCTAAACCACGGATGCCTCCGGTTCATCGAGTGCGATAGCGACTCTTTAAATGCGGGCATGGACCGTCCAGACGCCCTGAGAACCCGATGACGGTTCGACAGTCGCCAAAATGTCGCCTCGTTCCGCATGCCGAGGTCAGCGTTGCGAACGGCCTTATCCATACGCCACGCCTGAATCCCAGCCGCGGAAAAAAGAGCCATCAGGGCAAAGACAAGAGCGGCCATGGAGTTGCGCACAGGGCTGTAGGCGCTTGCAGTGGTGATGTCGTCCTCGTCCACAGTGTTGACGCTGACAGAAAACCGGGTCCGGCTCGAAAAGCCAGTCAGGTGTGTCGTGTTGCAAACCGTCACCCGCCTGCCGGCGTCGTTCCGGACAAAAGACACCCCCTGGGTCGACCACTGACTCAAGTCGGTGTCCCAGAACTCGCACACGGTGGTCATGTCGTAGCCCTCGCGGACAGAAAATGTCCCGTTGGCCGCCGGCAGCGCCAGCTGGATCGGAGTCGACAGATTCTGCAGGCGGCGAGGGCGACCATCGTCATCGTAGACACTCACCAGCACGAGGCTCCTCCCCGTGCTGTCTGCGGAACCATTGGGTCCGGAGTAGAGCGGGTACCCATTTACGAGCACAACAGACACCTTTTTCAGCAGCGATGTGGTTACCGAGGGCGGCAGCTCCGAGACCCTAATAGGCGGGATCACGACCGATGAGTTGCTGCCTGGCCCGAACGACACGCTGACCGATGTGTTGAAGGACGGCACGGTTCGGGCGGATAGGTGCACGGTGCCCAACTTGTCAAGCGGGCCCGAAGAGACGGTTTTGCCCGAGTCCAGCCCTCCGGCAGCCTGCTCCAGCACACTTCCAATGCGCTCGGCGTCAGTCTGCGAGAGGCGGCTCGTTGCCGCGCCTGCACCAGCTGCTCCAGTCGCCACAATAATGCTGGAAATCCCAGCCGCCAAGTCACCGGCCGCGGCCAACGTCATATTTGATCCGAACAATACCGGAACACTCTCGTTGGCGCCGCCTACGAGGCGCTCCATCACGAGGAGGGAGCGATTGACAACAGCTCGAGTCACCTCCACGGACTCGCGGTAATCCACAAGTTGCTTAACGAGCACTGCGCCGCGATCTATCTCTTCGCGGGACAGCGGCTGCGGCGAATCACCCCCGACCAGGTCGTAGAGCCGCGTCAGAACCTGCACCTTGCGTTGCGCCGCGGCTGTCGCGTTCTCAGAGCGGTTCGCCGACAAAAGGTAGGACGCGGCGCTGGACGCAGTCACGGCGAACCCGGCGCCGTCGCCGTTTGCGACGCTCGTCTCAAGGTCCGCGTCGACGTTGTCAAAGTTAACCCTGGCGGGCTGCTTTACTCTGACAGTAAGGATCCCCAGTGCCTGCATGCCCATGGAGTTGGTGACGACGACTCGGAGGCGTTGGCGCTGCTCCGAGCTGTTCGTGGGCGCCGGAAGCTTTGTTTCAAAGTAGCTCAGCCGCCGATCGGCTGAGAGGTCCATGTACGAGACGATGCCCGCCTCCACGGTCTCCAGCTGGTACCGATACGTGAGGGGGCCCTCTGTCTCCTCCCAGCCGTTGCAAAAGATGATAAAGGCTGTCTCGAGGGCCACGCCCTCCTGGGGCGACGTGGCGCACACACCCGGCCCCGGTGGGCGTTTGGCAGTAAATTGAATGTCTGCAAAGCCCGAGCCGCCGCCGGCAACGGCAGTAGCGCGCGCGCGGAAGCGATACACGACACCGGGGGTCAGCGAATTTTGAGCCAGTGTGAGAGTGCGGGCTGTTCTGCTACCAATCACGCGAGAATTGCCCACCGCCTCAATAGCAAAGTTGCCCGATTCGCACGACCACGACCATGTCACATTGCCCTGGGAAATGGGGACTCCCGCGCCGTTGTGGGCCAGAGCTGTGAGTGTAAGCGCCTTGTTCACGGGCACGTGGCTCTCGTTTTGATTCGTAATGGATACAAAGGGCATTCGATGGGCGAGATTGACGATGAGCTGGGTTGCGGAAGAAGTACTTGTTACCTTGGGTTCTCTTGTTGACACCACTTGGAGCTTCACCGTCACATTTTCCCCTGCTTCAAAAACCCGAGCCGCGTCGACCAGCATTTTCGACTTGGAGAGTTTGCCGTCGCTCCCTACGCCCAATCTGACACCGGGAGAGTCGGTCGTCATCGTGCGCCAGAGATGAGCCTCACACCCCGAATCGAAGCGATTCGCAGCGGCCGCCACCTCGTCGGGATTGAGCGCAACGTTGTAGATCCCAGCTCCGTGCAAGTGCCCCGCAAATGGAACGTTTTGGTCGTCGTCCTTGTAGGACCCCACTGAGATCCAAGACGAATCAAAAAGAGTTGGCCCAGTGACTCGATCCGAAGCGACTTTGACCCCGTCGACATACAAAGTGCTTACCGAGCCGTTGAATGTCCCGGCAAGGTGCGTCCATTTCCCCCATTTGATGGCGCCCAATGTGGCATTATTCGAGTGAGTCATGACACCGATATTCGATGTTACTGCCCAGGACCAGCTCCCCGCAAGATTGCCGAGGACGAATCCACGGTCATGATTCTGCCCACCATTGTCCTGAAAGTAGGACACAAGTCCACCCACATTGGGCGGGCTGTCTGTGCCCCCCGGAGGGTTGTAACGCGCCCAGATCATCACCGTGTACCCACCCGTCGGCGAGTCTGGATAGGATCCCTGCGGGGAGAGCTTGTCCTGGGTCGCGAAATATTCTTGTCCAGTCAGCACCGCGTATTTCCGGCCGTTCTGGTCCTCAACGAATGGAGAATTTTTTCCTGATTGCAGGCCAAGGTCAATTTTAGTCAGAGAAGTCCCCGTGTCGCGCGCGTCATCCTGAAGGAGCCAAAAGTGCTCGGGGCACCGTATCGTCGGTGGCGATTCGACCCTTTGGAACCAGGTGTAATCGATGGTCGCCCCAGTGTCCATCGGGTCGTGCGATCTCGACCCATCAAAGAGGACCCAGCTTTCATTCGTTGAACCTGACCACGGAATTGACGTTGTGGAGCGCCGCGCACCTCCCAAAATCGACGCGTGCACAGGCTTTTCTGCGAGCACGAGAGTCACTGACGTGGAATTGCCGGTAGCAACCGTCGCCCCGTTGGCGTCCAAAGCCGTGGCGTTCATCAAAATGCGCGTGTTTTGGCCTATGCTGGACGCGTCGACGCGTACCTCGAATCCATCCGTAACAATAGTGCCAAGGGGGGCTTTGGCGGCTCCCGTCATAATCCACTGGCCCCGCAGTTTTGGGGCGTCGCCAGACGCACCCGGGCAGCGGTGATGGCTGGCCTGGGCGCGAACGACCACACTTGTGCCGGGGTCCACGCTGAGAACAGAAGGAACGTCGAGGAGCACCTCAACGGGGTTCCGCTTGAGAACCTGAAGTTCATGTGTGATTTTAGTGGACCCGTTTCGCCAGTTGAACAGGGTTGCGGAGAAGACGTAGACCCGATCCTCGGTCAAATTGGCCACGTTGATCTGCAGCATGGGGTCTTTTTCTGCTGAGATCAGAGACTTTGCGGAATTGGTTGACGCTTCGTCTGTCGCTCCCGCTAGAGTCAACACCGAAACGGACCATTGGGCCCGAACTGCGCGGCCCGACGTGTTGCGCGCGTTCACCACGGCGATCCGCACGTCCTTTTCGCGGCACGGGCCGATGACGGTAGGTCCGGTAAGCTGTGCCCACGGGACGAGCCTGACGCCCGGCGCCTTTACGGGAACGCTCTGAGCAGGAGCTGTGATATTTGATCGCATAGTCGCTACAGCCCCTTGGATGATCGCGATATCGTCGCCCACATCAAGAGCGGCATCGCGCCCGAGATTCACGATGAGGGTAGTTGCGGTCTTCCACACGCAGGATACGGACGTTTTGATTACAGCTATCGTCGCTGGACTGAGAATGCCGGAGCAGTCTCCGCCTTCTGGCCGCGATGTTTCTCTGTCAAACTCAATCTCAACCGCAACCATCAAGCTGTCGAATGCGGCAGAGAGCATCAGGGGGCCCGAAACGGTCGGAGAACTCGTTCGTGAGCTTGTGGGCGCGGGCGTGGGCGTGGGCGCAGTGACGGGACTGAGAGTTGCTGTCACATACGTATCGATATTTAGATCCGGGTCCGCGACGTACGACACGCGTTCACTCAACGTTCCATCTCTTCGAGAGCACGTTGTTGTTTTGTTGGCCAGGTCATAGGTCCGGGAAACACAATTGGCCAGCGCACATGTTGCTGAGGTGCAGTCGTACCTCAAGACGTTTCGCTGCCCGTCAGCGCGCAACGCTGTTCGCCACAATCGCCAAGAGGATTCATCGGTTTTTACACACATGTCCACTGCGTAACCTTGGACTAATTCTGGGGTTTTCCCGGTCGCCTCACACCCCGTAGGCCCACTTCCAGTATTAAACGCACCCAATGTCACCCAACCACGCCCCTTGGGGTACAGAGACGCAGCACCGCCTGGCCGCAGTGGCCAAGCGCCTGGCTGGGTTGTCCAACGTACGTAACCACCTTTATCCTTTTCCCATTTGCACTTTTCAAACTCGACGCTCGATGACTGCACCGTTTGCTGGGAAGAAGGTTGTGTGCCATTGCAATTCTCGGATGAACGGTACGTAATACGCCAGCCGGTAGAAACGTTTTGCACCATCCAACTCTTCATCGACATACCCTGTTGCCCAATGACGCACCTTAACGATTCCATTGTCTCGGTATAAAAAAGCGCGCTCTCGTTGTTGCAGCCGGGCTGGGAGTACACTTTGCCAGTGAATTTCCCTGTGTACACATTGTTCGGGTTCGTTGGTGCAAATGTCGAGGGTCCAAATGTGGGAGTCAGCGTTGTGGGTAGCAATGTGGGTTTTAACGATGGAGATGGCGCCGACCCCGGCCCTGATGGAGGTCCGGATGTAGGTGCTCCTGGCCCTGACGTAGGTGCTGATGTAGGTGCAGGTGCTCCTGACCCTGATGTAGGTGCTCCTGACCCTAATGTAGGTCCTGATGTAGGTGCTCCTGACCCTGATGTAGGTGCTCCTGACATTGATACAGGTCCTGATGTAGGTGCTCCTGTTTGAGGAGATCTCGTGGGTCCCGTCGTGGAAGGAACCACTGTCGGCGTCACTGTAAGTGGCGAGGTCGTCGGGGATAATGTTGGTGACGTTGTTAGCGGCGAGAGGTCCATGACCAGGATGTGCTTCCCATTCGCTGGAGGTGCGACAGCCATCTCGCTTTCAAACGCAATCGCCTGATATTCTTTCGTTAGATTTCTCTTCGTGAAAGAATACGCGCGTGTTTCAGGGTCAAAGACAAGAACTGGCCTCGGGTTGTCATTCTCCGCCACAGGAAGTGCGATGATGCGGCTGTCGTGCGTGAGCGCAGAAGCAGTGTAAAAGGCGAACGTATGACCGAACCCGGTAAGCTGGTACGACGTGTCAGTCGTCGTGTTGATGACTAGAATGCGATTTGCGTCGTTGGGCATAGCGTACACACCGTCCTCGTAAAGCTGGGCCGTCAAATACTTTGATTCGCCGTTGTAAGTTTCATTCATAACGCTCACATTGTTCGTGCTGGGATCGATGACGAGGACGCGGAGAGCACTGAAGGGCGGGCAGTAAATTTTGCCGTTGCTGGCCAGCACACCCGTAAAATATTTTTCATCGTCGCTCCCCAGTGATGGGCCAACGAATCGGCTGCTTCCAGTTGTCGCATTTACGAGAAGAACCCTCTCGGCGTTGAAGGGCGGCGCGTAGACGTCCCGAGTGACATCCGCGGCCACAGCACTGGTGTACTTTTCACCACCACTGTAGTCCTGGGCCAAAAATTTTACGTGGATAGGGATGGCTGATACTTGGATGGCGAGGACCTTGGTAGCGCCATAAGGCACGCAGTAGACCGTCGCATTGTCGGAAAGCGCGCAAGCCATGTATTTTTCGTCGACGCCAGTCATATTGGGCCCGATATTGTAGGACGTATTCTGAGAAGGGTCAACAATGAGTACCCGGTCTTCATTATACGGCGGCGCGACGACAAATCCCATTTCGGTGACAATGGATGTAGAGTAGGCTTCAATTGGACCGCTGTCGTACCGTTGCGGCAGCGTCCACGACCTGTTTTCGGCCACATCGATCATGAGCACGTACATGTCATTGTACGGCACAGCAACGACAATTGCACCCATGGCCGAGATTGTGAGAACTGCAGACCTGTATCGATCCACCCCACGGTCGTTTCCCTGCGGTGGATATACCGCGGGAAACATTAAGTGTTTTCTTGGAGGTGGCTTCGCTCCGGCCGCGCTGGTAGTGCTTCCCGGGTTCTGGGTGGCCGGCGCGCTCGTCGTGGGTGACAATGTCGCAGAGCTCTGAGTCACCGGCAAACCAGTGGCATTTCGAATTGCTACAAACGCTCTGTCAGAAGAGTACACGGCCGTGACGTACGATGTCAGATCGCTCGATACCGTTGTCGAGTTGCCACCTCTGACGGAGTTGCCCCACGTCACCACGCTGCCCCCACTCTTCACTGCCGCAAACGCCTTGGAACAAGAATACACGGCCGTGGCGCCCGATGCCAGTGCGCTCGACACAGTGGTCGAGTTGCCGCCCATGCTCGAGTCGCCCCACGTGACCACCTGGCCTCCACTCTTCACCGCTGCAAACGCCTTGAAATTAGAGTACACGGAGGTGACGCCCGATGCTAGCGCGCTGGATACCGTGGAGGAGTTGCCGCCACAATCCGAGTCGCCCCACGTGACCACACTGCCGTCACTCTTCACCGCTGCAAAGGCAAGGTTAGTGGAGTACACGGCCGTAATGTTCGATGCCAGCGCGCTCGATACCGTGGCCGAGTTGCCGCCGCGGCCCGCGTAGCCCCACGTCACCAGCCTGCCCCCACTCTTCATCGCTGCAAATGCATGCTTATTGGAGTACACGGTCGTGACACCCGATGCAAGCGCACTCGATACCGTTGTCGAGTTGCCACCGAAGTCGGAGTGGCCCCACACCACCACTCTGCCCCCACTCTTCAACGCTGCAAACGCTCTGTCAGTAGAGTACACGGCCGTGACACCCGATATCAGCTCACTCAATACCGGGTTCAAGTTGCCGCCGTAGTCTGAGTGGCCCCAGGCCCGCACGCTGCCAAAATTGTTCAATGCTGCAAAGGCCCGTTGAGAAGAGTACACAGCTGTGACGTTCGACAATAGAGCACTCAAT
>JACLAD010007033.1_pt1 | contig 34250 bp, 21 predicted proteins | sample 8027901 | NCBI WGS metagenome assembly JACLAD01 (sample SAMN15725071, study PRJNA655200) | protist metagenome | isolation source: fluorescence activated cell sorting (FACS) single amplified genomes of... | place: Spain: Blaines Bay Microbial Observatory, Mediterranean Sea | collected 2016-07-05 | reverse complement strand
AAGGGAGGTAGAGTGGGTCGGTAAAATTGGGCAGTCTTTGGGGCGACAAAGTGCCATTTTCTGTGCCAATTTGGATTTCTAGGGATGTCAAGGAGATATTCAACACCTATTTCCTATCGTTGAAGGTATCTTTGGATCTCAGCTATCATATTTTGCCTTGCGTTCGCCTTGAATATTGACCTCTCTTTAAGAGTACGTATTCGTTCGCTGCGCTACTGATCCCCACGTTCTCGCCATTTCTGACTCACAGAGCTTGTAGTACAGGAGCGTTTAATTAGTTGAGTCATTAACATGCGTTCTTTTATGCAATATTGGGCAAGTGCGCTCGCTATGTCGATTCTTGGATGCTGTACTTCATTTATGACGCCGTCTTACAACTTAATTCAAGGGCATGGATGTGTGTCGATATTAGATATGAAAAATATGGCAGTAGCTGATGAGATAGACGGCTGGTATGTGGATGAATTCAAAGATCGCTTTCTCGCTGAGTATTGGCAGAAGAGACCCTTGTTCATCCGCAATGCCTTTACCGAGTCTGAACTCATGGATATCCCTCGCAAACGAGATTTGTTGGACATGTCTGTAGATGATGACGTAGAGAGTCGTATCTTGATTCAACAAGAAGACAGGTCTTGGTCGAAGCAGTATGGCCCCTTCGAAAGAAATTTTCTGAACAAATTACGCAAGACAAACAGAGGAGGTAATGATGGACCACAAGAGAATAGTTGGACAATCCTGGTACAGGAGGTGGATCGACATGTGCCTAAAGTGAGTGACTTGTGGTCCACGTACTTCGACTTCATTCCTTCCTGGAGGCGTGATGATGTGATGGTCAGTTGTGCTACTGAAGGAGGTGGTATTGGTGCTCATGTAGACAATTACGATGTCTTTCTCATACAAGGAGCAGGAGAGCGTGAATGGAGCATAGAAAATGTCTTTTTAGACATGCAGTCCGAGAAAGAGAGAGAAGTACCGAACATCAAGACCCGTCTTTTGCGGGATTTTGTGCCCCACCAAGCTTGGCACATGAAGGCGGGTGATATGCTGTACTTACCTCCCCGGATACCTCACAGAGGTGTCTCCAAGAGCAAAGATTGCTTAACAGTGTCTATGGGGTTCAGAGCTCCGGCCTACCAATCGATGATGACAGCCCTGTGTGAGCGGATATGCGGAGGGGACAACCGGGTCGGGGATGAGAGTGATACCGCTAATACTGCAATAGAGAACTTGGCGACATTGAGCGAGGATATGTTTTACAGTGACAAAGGTTTGTATTTGCATTCCCCTAGCACTATTGTGGGAAATGGTGATGGGTTGTCTGCTGGTCGTATCAGCTCAGACTCTGTGCACGAGATCGCTTCTACGTTACGAGAGTCCTTTTTGTCCTTTGTGGACGATGAGGAGCGGTTCAGTGCATGGCTAGGAGAGTACTTGAGTGAACCTTTGCGTGTACGTAATCAATCACCAAAAGCTTTCTGCATTGAAGGTGTGAAACAAGAGAGTTATGATTGTGGCGATCTACTGCCCTTAGCTGTAGATAGCAAGCATAGTGTTTTAAGTTCTATAAAATTCACTTCTTCAGAACATGTATTGCGTGCATTCCAGGATAAAGAGGTCGTATTGCGGCGATTTGAAGGGTCAAGAATACTGTTCATGGAGCAGTTGAGCTGTCTCTACATCGACGGCAAGAAGGTTGCGCTGGAGAGTGTCGTAGATGATGAAGAGAGGATGTTAGTGGGTCAGCTCACCTCTGGGCCACGAGTGATTGACAGTGAACAAGCAAAAGGGCTGTCAGAGGCAGGCTTGAGAGTACTACAAGAGCTTGTGGACAGAGGCTATTTGTATCCTGTGGACCTTTAGAGGGGAAGAAGAGTGTTATTTGTATAATGCTGTATGTATATATGTGTGATAGTGTTCTACTATACGTGCCTTTGTTCATCTATATCTATACAAAAAATCTATACTATGCAAAGTCTAAAAAATAATCTTTTTTTATAAGAGTAAGGGTGGATACAATATGAACTAAAGATGTTCGAGTGCGTACTTTGAGGTGTGAGTACTTAACGACTGGATCTGCCCGAAGCACGAGGACGATCAGAGCGCCCCGATGGCAAATTAAGATTCAACTGCTGTTGCATGGTAGCAGTACCACTATTACCTCGACTTCCCTCTCTCATAGCCTTGTTCGTCGTTCTCAATCCAAACACTTGCGGTGGAGGTCTCTTCAATGCATCTCTCTTAGCTTGGTGTCTATCTTTGTATGCTTGAATGATCTGCTCTCGCTGTGCATCCACAGAGTTTAATTTGTCCAAGACGTCTCTGCGTTCACTGTAGACCTTAGTCCGCTTCTCATTTAGACGACTCTGCTTTACCTTGTTACTTTCGATCAAAAAGTCCTTCTTGTTTGCTACATCTCCACTACCTTCACTAGTACCAGCTCCTTTGTATACCTGGGTCAAATTGAATGAACTAGAACCTGCCAATTTGTGTAATTTAGGTAAAGTCATTTGACGGGTCATGATATCTTGAGAGCCAAATACTTGATCCGTAAAAGCATTATAGTCCAATTGTCGCGTTCCATCAGTATCGAACCATAAAATCATATCATTGAGCTCTTTATGTGTCATGCCGATGCCTAATTCATTACACACTTTGGTCAAAACAGACACAGAACAGCGACCACTTGCCTTCTTGTCAAATCTGAGGAAGGAACCATGTAAAAGGTCTCTGGCGGATAGTACATTCTGACTCTTGCGTGCGTATGTCTCAACACAATGCTTAAAACGCCTTACGTTCTCCAAAACAGAATTCGGTGTTCTACTGGTAGGTGGAATTGGACCTCTTTCGTGAGCTTCTGGTTCTCTCAAAAAGTCTCCTTCTTCAATACTCATATCTTTCAATAATTCCATGTAATGCATCTCTCCAGTTCCCCACTTGTCATAATTAGCAATAATAGCGTGACAATCTTCTTCGTCCAAGTCAATACCAATACGCCGACCTACACCTTGAAGAACTTTCCAATCTTTGATTCTACGAGTATATTGACGATCCCAGTAAATGAATGCTTCTTTGAGCCATTGCACCACTGTACCTCCTTCAAAGTTGACTCGATCTGCCAAGGCGCATGTGATCTTCCTCTTAAAATTCTCCAATATTTTGTTAGGAGGAGCTTTGAAAGGCACGGGCATAAAAGGATTGCGGCGAATTGACTCAATTTCTGCTTGTCTTTCCTCATATGTAATGTCTGTATAGTGCAAAACTGGTTTGACGAAAGTCGCTACATCTCTGAGAAAGTCTTGGTATTGCATATCTCCATTACCAGTCAGATCATAATATTTTACAATCTCCTTGGCTTGTTCATCTGTGATGGTCAGTTTCATGCCCTTCTTGGTAGCAATAACTAATTCTTCCCAATTCAAACCAGTACTGTAATCGTAATCATAGAATTGAAACAAGTTGCGAATATGGTAATAAGGTGTGCCTCCTTCTACACGCATACGGAACATCACCCAGTAACGAGTAGCTTCCAAAAACAAATCTATTGTCTTGGTCTTCGCGGGACGTACTTCCAATACTTCTTCATAGCGATGTTCAATATCATCATGACTATCACTCATCGTATGACCCGCATCTTCAATGATGGTAGGCTCTCCAATAGTGATGTCGCTCAACAGTTCGGTGTAAGTCATTTCTTTCTCTTCTGTACCATTGTTATTGCCACTATCATAGTAGTCTACGACTTCATCTCTTTCTGCATCAGTCATCTTGACACCAAGCGCATTCATACAGCCTTTCAACTCCTCACTACTTATCTCTCCAGATTTGTCAGCATCCCAGTACAAAAACATGGCACGAATGATACTAAAGGGTGTGCCTCCTTTGTACTTCATCGTATTACGCACTGCTTTCTTGAGAGTACCAATAAACTTGCGAATTGATAGAGGAATCGTTTTTGTGTCTTCACGCATCTTCCTCTTGTAGAAATTGTCGCGACGGAAGTCCTCAGATTTCACAGCCTGTTCAAGGGCCATCCATTTGCGTAATATTGTGTCGCGATCGTTCTGAATATAGTTACGAACATCCAAACGAATCTCTTGAGGAGTGCGAGCTGCAAGCATTGCCTCGCGCTCCTCACGAGCTCGACGGCGTGCCATTTTGATTCAAACTTTATTAATAAACACTTTACACTGTTTTTGATGCTATCAAGTCAATTACACGTTGAAAGAAGCGATCAGGGGCACCAATTGTCGCAAAGTTTTTTTTTTTGGCTACTCCAGTTTCATGTGGGGGGAGTGATTTTAACGGGTCGGGCTAAAGTGACAGGGTCGGCACTCGTTTCTTCTGTGTAGTCGCGCTCAGTTCATGAGACCAAGCTGCTTCCTAGTAGTACGGCGATGGTGCCACCAAGATATATGGAATTGTGGTGATAAGGCTCTAGAGGGCCATATTTACGGTGTTCTTTCAGAATGACAAGCCACTCTAACGATCGTGATGTGATAATGTGATAACATGAAGATCTGGAATTGTGAAAGACTAGCTGCAAGTTCATGTATATATTTTAACGAATATAATCACACTGGAATTCCACACAAGGCCTGACACTATGCTACTTCCCCCCGAATGCCCCGAACCCCATCATTTTCATCAGCTCCTCATCCTCCGTGCTAACCTCTGCCTTCTCTTCACCTTTCTCCTTTTCCTTCTCCTTCTTATCCTCCTTCCCATCCTTGTCATTCCCTGTATCTAGCTTCGCTTCCGATCCTTGTTCGGTGCTCTCTCTATCGCCTTCATCGTATTTCACTTTCTTGGTACCATTATTCTCACCCCTGTCCTTGTTATTGTGATGCCCTTTTTGTTTATGTTTCTTGGAAGGGTCCAAACTGTCCATATCGATGCCATTCAAATCATCGCTTTGGTAGTTCTTTCTCTTCAAGGCTTGCAACCGTTCCTTGACGGCATTCACATTCACTCTCTCTACTCGTGTAGAGAAACCCAATGCCTTCTGGTGGTTCTTACTGCTGATATGGTTCAAGTATGAGTTGTTATCCTTGCACAACACATTACATACTTCACACAGGAAACCTGCGCCTTTACCTTGTTCCAATTGTTTGGCTGTAATGATTTGAGTGGTGCCTACTCTTTTATTACCAAGATCAACTTTGTCTCGACCTTGCAAAAAGGCTCTCTTGGAACCCATAATATCAATGGCAGCGTCACTCGAAGCAGCACGATACTCCGCTTTTTTGTGTGAATCGCTGCTTTGATTACTTTTGGAGCCTTCAGTATCTTCCTTTTCGACACCATCGTTGCCATATTGCGCTCGATCTAGCGCTTTCTGGGCATAATGATCCTTGTCCCAAGTTTTACGAAACGACATAACCAGTTTTTTCCCAAAATGCGATCAGTTCGACTGACTCAATCTAAGTAACGATAAGGGGGGTATATACTGTGCTTCTGCTTTATGAGCAGCACTTATCAACACTTCACTCACAAGCAAAGTAAAGCGATATGCGTACTTCTTGCACTAAATACCTTAAATTTAAAACTATTCCAACAGCACAGCCGCGCGGATAGAGTATAGGTGTGCTCTGTGAAAGCCAAACTGCGTTATCTCTCTCGTCTATGCGCATGCACGCAATTTAGAAGTGACAGCACCGCGGTTGAACTTTTTATCCGATGAAGCCAGGGGAGCACGAAAACGACGCCGTTGATATTCTCCACATTGACCACTCTTTGTCCTGTTTGAGAGCTAGTGTTCCCCTCTGCGCTCGACTAACCTCCATTTCAGGAAGTTTTTGAGTTATAGGGTGTCATATTGTTGGCGCTACGATACATTCTGCCGGTGGAGTTACCCATAGGCGAAGTTGTGTTATTCATCAGGTTTAACATATTTTTGTTTGTATCATAATGGAGACTGTTAATGCAGCTCGGACGGACCCCGTTGTAGTTGTCGCAGCGCTTGCTGCTCCCTCTACTGTGAGTTCTACTGCTGAATCTACTGAAGCAAAAGGTAATTTATCCTTGAATGAAGTTGTGGATAAAATGGACGTTGTTGGCCCTAAAGATCCTTCCATGTTGGCTTCAGGTGCAAGTAGTCCTCGCTTGGATTCGTTGCTTGCCGCTGCGACAGACACCAATAACACGATTGCACCTACTGGTAGTAGTAATGCAGCGAATAGTGATATCACGAATGAAGTGAATAGTACTCCTAGTACCCCCGTAGCACGCTCTACTTCTCGTGGTAAATGGAATCCTGAAGAGGACCAATTGTTGAGAGAAGCTGTGCAGAAGTTTGGGGGTCGTAATTGGAAACGTATTTCTGAAGTATTAGTGGGTCGAACAGATGTGCAATGCCTACATAGATGGCAAAAAGTGTTGCGTCCTGGGCTCATCAAAGGCCCTTGGACCAAAGAAGAGGATCAAGCAGTTATAGAATTGGTGCAAAAGTACGGTATCAAGTCCTGGTCTTTCATTGCAAGACAATTGAAAGGTCGTTTAGGTAAACAATGTAGGGAAAGATGGCATAATCATCTTAATCCAGACATCTGTAAGGAGCCTTGGACAGAAGCAGAAGACAAAATCATCATTGATGAGCACAATGGTAAAGGAAACAAATGGGCAGAGATCGCCAAGTTGTTGCCAGGTCGTACTGACAATGCCATTAAAAATCGATGGAATAGTACCCTTCATCGTCTTATCAAGCAACAGAATGGAGAGATCACGCCACGTCGTCGTCGTGTGCGCAAAGATGGTTCTACTGGCCCCAAAGCAAGGGGTTCTAAAGCAGCGGTAGCCTTAATTCCCCCAGGCGACATCCTGCCTCTTCCTAATACTGGGACCTCTTACTTCTATCCGGATCCTAACTTTCCTGGTATCCCAGAAGAAGATGGATTGACGTACGATAAGCCACTTACAGCTGCTCAGAAAAGAGAAGCACGTGAACAAGCTAAAACTCTCAGACAAAAGCAGAAAGATTTGCGACGCTCATTAGATGACAGACCAAGATATCCTAGTGGTGAGCTTGTCCGTGTGCGTAAGCGTGGACGAGGAGCTTCTAGTCTTTCAGAAGCGGAAGTAGACAGTCCAGGCTTGGATATGAATCCTGAATCTGCAGTAAGCAACTTATTGTTGATGTCTGCTGACAAGTCGACCAATAGATTGTCTGGTAGTGGTAAGAAGGACAAGCAGGAATCTCCTAGTATCACAGATGAGTCTTCTCCTCCAGCCAAAAGAGCCAACAAAGGCAAGAATGATGCACACACATTCTGTGGTATCTCTGTAGAAGATGACGTGGCTGCTTTGTCTCCTTTTCTTGGAGTCAACGGAGCTAGTAAGAAGAAGGTGACTAAAGCACGTGGTAGTCGTCGCCGTACCAGTAGTGAGCTAGAAAATGAGTCAACACTTGCTATCGATGTAGACTTCGCTGACGAGGGCAAAGGTGCTGATGTAGAGACAAAGTCTACCGTCAGTAATTTGGAAGGACCTGACAGCCTGGCCAGTGTCAATAGCACGGGACTGCACGCCTTAACAGATTTGCTCTTCAGTCCTGCAGGAAAGAAGCACAATCAGCCCATCGATATCACCACCAGTGAGTCTCCAGCTGTCACTCCTACGAAAGATACAAATAATAATGAGATGATGGCTCTGTATAGCGCTGCTCCCATGCGTCCCTCAGGGGCCATCAACACAAACTACGATCTTGCAGGTGTCCAAAGTGCGCCTCATGATCTAGGTGTGCACCCCAAATACAAGGCCGCCTCTACAAGTGGTATGGCTTCAATAAAGGAAGAATTCATCACCTCCAGCGCCAGTAATGACAAAGAGATGGCTGTAGAGAAGGCTGAGAGCCCTCGCACTGTTTCTAGAAATGGGGGTAGTGATGGAGAGTCCTTTACTTCGGATGCCACTTCCATGGAAGCAGACAGCACGGATGGAGACAGTAAGAAGAGCAAGCACAGTCCTCCTGTTGCTTCGGAGATGGCTGCTCCCACCACGAACACTGCTTGAGTCCTCTATGGTAATAATAGTGTACATAGTTGAGAGAGATCTACAATGTTATAGATCGAAACAGATAGATGTGTAGTAATGTACATGATAAATATTGATGATTTAGAATGACAACATCTTAGAAGGCATAATATAATGCCCCGCGACACTCTACACTAATTGACAATCGTCTTTTTCAGCAAATGTTACACATGTATACAAGCACTCCATAAAATACATGACTACACAATTCCTCTATCTCCATTACCACTCCTTGTTGGGTGCCCCTGCAGCCCCTACATTCTTGCGGAAGGCAGAGATATTGATACCTCCTTTACCTGCTCCTATTCGCGGTCCTTTGAGATCCAGTTTGCGGTAGGGTCGTGGTCCAGAGGTTGTGGCAGTGGTGGCATCAGAGGACACATGGTTTGCCCGACTCGCGTCTATTTCCTCGTAGGTGAGGTTCAAGCCTCCTTCTTTAGTAATATTGCCATCAGTAGAAGCGCTATTTGTAGTCGCCAATAAAACATCTCCTCCCACTTTGCTCTCCTTAATCTCCTTGCTATCTGCTCCAAACAGCAGTTTCGCCTTCTCTTCCAGCCGCTTGTCTGTGCCTGACGCTCCGAAGGCTCTGCTCTCTTCAGGAGGCAAATGCAATGGTTCTATATGCAACTTGCGCCTATCTCTCTTCAATCCATAGCGATGGTAGGCGGGCTGATAAGGCATCAAAGTACCCAAATGGTGCAAATGGCTTACGACTAAGAACCCGCAAAACTCATTGAATTCGGTTGGAATATTGTCCATATTACCTGCAAAGGTCTCTATGATGAGAGCAGAATGGGCCATTTTGGCTATATCTTGCGTCTTCTGCAGTCGAGTAGATAATATATCCTGGACGTAGTTGATGACCACACTGCATTTGCATTGTCTCACTCTCATCTTGACTTTCAATACGAAATCAGTGATAGTCTTGTGTATGTAAGTTGACGACACTCCTTGAGCCATGCCATACATGAGTATGATTTGGTGCAGGTCATAGAGGTAGATGCGAGACACGCCGGGATGGTTTGTCAGGAACTGGGATATCGTCGAGAAGTAGCCTTGTAGGACTGCTGTGAACTTGCGTTGGTACAGTGTTCCATCTCCTTCGTCGTCAGCACAACCATTAAGATCTTCTTCTTCCTCCTGGTGGTAATAGATGCTCGGTGTGTTGTCCTGCAGTATCTCCCCTTGTAGTTTGCGATACAAATCATAACTACAACAATACTGAGAAAGTGCTTTTTCGCTCAAAAGGGATCTCTTTGTCGACTCCGAAGATGAGGAAGAAGAAGAGGAGGGAGAGATGTACTTGGCATACTGCCACGCCACCTTCAGATTATTGTCCTTGTTCTTCTCTGCATCTACATTGCCATCCTTTTCAGTACTCACTGGAGTGTTCGTTGTAGAAGTCGCAGCAGCAGATATAGATGTCGCCACAGTTCGATTGTAGGGCAAGATGGAAAACAAGTTAGAAATGCTCGAAGCATCACTGGCTACGATCAGCGTGTCGTGCCCCATCGATAGACCTTCTGCGATCATGTAAGCCATCAGGGTAGTGCCGTGGTTGGAATGAATGTCTGTAGACAGCGCTAACAAAGTGCCAAGTTGCAAACCACCGCCAAGAAGGGTATCCAATTGGGTATTGCCACTGCTCACTTGACCCAGAGAATTGTGAATAGATGGCTTCAATCCAGACATTTTGGGGACCACAAGCGATTCTCCATGACTATTAGAACTCACAGTCGCCTTCTTGCGACGAAATGAACTCATAGGAGCGAGAACGTCACCAAGGAGTAATGTATGTAAGTGTCACCTATGGGTCGATCATTTTTTGGTTCTACTTTACACAGTAACTAACAATATTCCGCAAATACTAACACTAGTGCTCTATCTCTTCATATTATTGTACATGTTGTGCAGACTGTTCGTGCTATTACTGCTGCTCAACCTACTAATCTCTGCTCGATGTCTGGCTGCCATAGCCTCTGCATCTTCCGTCTTTCTCTTCAATTTTCCCTCAAATGCCGCCTTCATGGTCATCATCTCTTCTTGCATGACCTCCTCGAAGCTATCCATGAACTCGCGTGTGTCCTTGCCGCTCATGTCCTTGATCTTCTTCTTGAGACTATCACACAGCTGCTTGTAAGATTCTACTTCGTTCATCAACTCCTTGTTGGTATTATAAGCTTGAATATTCTCATCAGATAATCGTCTCACCTTCTCCTCGCTCTCTGCTAATTGAGGAGGCAATCTCTCCAATTCCAATGTTTTGCGTGCAGCACCAGCTAGCTCTGCCTGTAAATCTATGAGTTTATCGTTGGCAAGGTTGAGTTGTTTCTCAAGAGATCGAGAATTGTTGGCCTCTGCATCACTTTGTAGTTGAGAATAGGCTGCTTTGAGAGCAGTATGTTCCTCTTGTAATGTAATGAGGTCAGATTGCAGCAAATCTTTAGTAGTAGACGAAGAAGATAGCTCTGATTCTAGAGAAACACGATTAACGAGTAAACTATTCCATTGTGCTTGTATCGTCCTCTCTACACTGCTCAGAAGCACATCCACTTCATTAATGTATGCTATATATTCATCACTCAAAGAGAATACTGTGGCTGTGTCGGAAGTAATTTGCTTGCCCTCTGTATTGATATTCGTCAGTGTGAATGTCTTGAGAGCTGCTTCACTCTCCATTACTGTCTCTGTATTCTCTGTTAATACACCACAACGTCTCTTTAGTTCACTCATAAGCAATGAGACTTCATTCGCTTTGACCTCCAACATGGACTCGATATGACTTTGTTTTTGTATAGACTCTGAAAGAAGTGCTTGACTCTTCTCTAACTCTGATTGGAGTTCACTATTGCCTTCAGTAGATATCTTTTGCATCTGTTCTTGCAACACCTCCAATTCGCGTTTAAGTGTATTGCTTTCCTTGCGTGCAATGGAACAGTCTTCACTTACAGATTTGCGCTTATTCTCAGCGTCCTCAAACTTTTGCTTGTAGTTGTCTCTTTCCAATGTGAGCTTTTCAATGAGTTTCTTATCATTACCACTGCGAGGACTACTTGGCATCTTTCCAGAGCTACTACTACTACTACTACTACTAGAAGCTGTAGAATCAGACTCGGGGGCACTACCGCTACCTGTTTTGATGACAGTCACTCGCTGAGATTTGGTATGCAAGTCCATGAGACGATCTGTGATGTGTAAATGAGTAGGCAAGGAAGATAGATCCATACCTCTACTACCTCTTCTTGCTTTTACAGGTGTTTTGTCTTCTTCAGAACTCGTCTTTTTCAAAATCCATCGATCCAATTCACTAATTTTACTCATTATCTTCATCAACATGTTCAGTTTCAATTCACTACCGTTGTTACCATTGGTGATTTCACGCAAACCATTCACAAAACTACTACTGCCACCACTAGAACCATCGGATGTAGGAGGCGCTGGAGCGCGTTGTGGCTCGCCACTCAGATCTGCAATCTTCTGCGTCAAGAGCAGCAGGTCTTGCTGGTAGCGATTGATTAGCTCGTCGCTAGCACCGCCCATACCACCACCACTGTTCTTAGAACTTAATGAAGGTGGCGCTGGTGCCCGTAGTTTCGCACTCATCTTGTCTTGATTCAATTCTATGAATCCCTATAGGATATTTGGAACGATAGACTACACTCCCGGGTGATCAATTCGAGTCAGAGAGTGATGTGTTATGACAATCGACACTATTTCGAGTCAACAGTCAAATAAATAAAATGCTGTCTTCCTCCGCCAAATGTACTATAAGGACGATTTGAAGACCACAGTAGCAGAATCAACTATCCGAGTAGCCGTCAGGGAAGGTATACTGTGTGGTAGTCGAATGATGGTGGCAATCAGACAGGCATAAGTAGAAATGAAGTGCCACAAGGCGACCCCAGGTCGGATTCACCACATGGGGGAGCCTCACACAGACACTTTCCAAGCAAGAAAACGTCGGTCTCACCATCATCTTTAGGAAAACGGTCTCGAGAAATGTCAACCGAGGGGCCAGCAGTATCTGTAAAATGCGGAGTTTGGGATTGGGAGTATGAGCATGGCACGTTTGAGGTGAATATTGTTGCCGGAGGTGAATTTGTCTGCGAGTCTTATCCTGCACATGCACATTGGACGGATATTCCTCCCAACAAGTTGTACATCGACTGGGGTGAGTTTGGTACTTATGACATGGTTTTGGAGACGGAAATCAAGATGGCTGGCTCTTATTCTGGATATCCCGATGATTGGCGCAAAGCCACTTGGAAGAGAGAACACACTGCAGAAGAGTCCAGAGTGTTTGCTGAAGCCGCTGCGCATGCACATAGTCATGAACATGAACATGAACATGAACACCATCACCATTAAGCTAACTAACTAATGTTGATGAGGCAAGCATAGTTTCAGACAAAGAAGAAAAATGTAAGAGCAGGGGATGGAGGTCGAGAGCCTCGGGGGATTGGAGGAAAGGAACGAATTGCTTGTTGTAATGAGCTCCGAGTAGAACTTGTATTTGATTTATATCTTCATTCCAATTTGTAAAGGTGCTATCAACTACAATTTCTTAGAGTAGGTAGAAGTGCTCTCTCTCTCTCTCTCTCTCTCTCTTTCTCTCTTTCTCTCTAGTAAAGATATCGCGATATCTACTACAGTTCGAGGATAGTTGAGGTCACCTACGATATCTCCAACGAACAAAACGGAATATTTTGTCTCCTCTCTGGCCGCCGCCGTCCGACCCGTTCTTTGGTGGGGTCACTTCCGCCGTCATTGTATCGTCCTACTCCTCCCCAGTGTGGACATCAGAACAGCCAAAAGAGTCGAAACGGTGCAGAGTGACACCCTATACAACTGGTGCGCTCGTTGAATGGTTTTTATTTTGGTGATTTAGTGCAAGAAGACGGGTTAATCGCCCTTGCCATTTGCTCTGAAATTTGATTTGAATCAATCTATCGCTTGAGAAATGTTCAATTCCCTTTTCAGTAGCAAGGATCGCCTCCGCAATCTTTTGTTGGTGCTTGCATTTGTGTATTTTATTGTCCAATCTGTGTCTCTGATTTCAGAGAAATCTTTTTTAGGCGACACTTACATCACGTCTGGTACCTATGTACTGACGAAAGATAACATCGAGTATGTCTATCAAGTGCCTGACTCTATCGGTTCTAACCCAGATCATATTGAAGGCGTCTTGTTTCTAGCTCATGGCTGCAGTCATAGCGCCACGGACTTTTGGCCACAATCACCAAAGTGTAGTAAATGTATTGGCTTGCCAATTGAACGAACCATTGTCGTGCAAGCTCTGTCTCGCTCCTATGTCGTTGTGGCCATGTCTAGTACGGATCGAGATACTAAATGTTGGCATGCGCAAGAAGATGCAGTCAAGGCTAAACGTGTCTTATTAGAACTGCGTGCTAAAGTGCGCATTCCCAATTATGTCCCGAATTTCTTGCACGGTGTTAGTAGCGGTGGTCAATTTGTAGGCTCCTTGGCCATGTATCTGAATCAAGAACATAAAATGGGTAGCGGTAACAATGAAGCATTAGAGGTGAAGGCTATCTGTATACAAATTCATGTCTTCCCGCAGAAATATTGGAATACTTTAGCTGGTTTAGACAATTTGCCGCAGAATAACAACTACTTGAACAATAATAATGATGTTGATAACAAAAGAAGAGATGCATTTCCTAAAGGAATCATGTATGTGCACATGGAAAGAGATCCTCGTCTTACTGCTATGATTGAACGATCGATGGCTGTCTTGACCAAAACAGCCCCACAGCTGACGATTATCAACAAATTGGTAGAAGTAGAGCCACTCACAGAGGACTACTTCTTCAAGCATGGGAGACATTTGACCTACCAGGAGTCATCTCTACTCGTCAATGCCTTCAAGAGCAGTGCTCTCTTAGATGATCAAGGACATCTGGTAGGTAACCCTCGTAGCAGTGCTGTGCCCTGGAGGCAAGTGGTATTGAAGGCATTACCCTCAATAAAGAGAAAAGATTCGCTCATCAATGATGGCAGTGGTATATCGGAGCTATTGAATGCAGCTTATGCACAACATGAAATCACAGATGCCTATCTCAGCGACACACTCAACTTCTTTGATTCGTATGGTGTGCAAGGAAGAAAGGGTCAAAAAGTGGCAGAGAGTGATCTGGATTACAAGCTCATCGCGAAGGAGAAGCAGGAGGACTAGTGCTAATTGTTGCAGTTGTATGATGATATGTATTGTGAGATATTATTCAAAACTGTTCGTTTCTGTATTACAACATAAGAGTCAAACTCTTCACAAATATTCAATACTTTTACATAAACATATTTAAAGGAAGAATTGCCTCAATTCCTCCATGCTAAGCTTGACACTGGCCTTCGAATCTCCCGTACTGGATAATGCTTGATTACTCATATCGCGCTTCTTGTCCTGTAGAGCCAGTAGCTTCTCCTCCACGGTGTTGGAACATATGTATCGGTACACATCTACGGCTCGGCTCTGTCCTAAACGATGTACACGATCAATAGCTTGGTCCTCAGTCGATGGATTCCACCATGGGTCAAGCAAAATGACCTTATTTGCCACAGTGAGATTGAGCCCCACACCTCCCGCCTTAAGACTGATAAGTATTATTCGACAAGAATCATTGTTGTTGAATTGTCTTATAGACTTCGCGCGTTGTGCCTGACTCATGCTGCCATCTAGACGGACAAACTTCAATTTCTTTCTATTGAGTGCGTCTTGTACTATGTCTAACATCGATGTCCATTGAGAAAAGATGACAATTTTAGAAGGCAACTGAGAAACTGGACTTGCTGATGACGATGATGATCCTTGTGATGAGGAGGAGATACCCTTAAGTGAGTCCTGAAATTCAGCTGTCTCGTATTCTAGAGCGTCTTCTTCTCTCATGATTTGCTCGATCTTGAGCATCATGGCGTCCACCTTGGAGGAGCTGACAAACAGTGCTCCTTCCTCATCTTCATCGCTAGCTTCATTCAAGACTTCATCCATCTGCTCGTCCTTCTTAGCCCAGTCATCCACATAAACAACCTCACTTTTGTCTGTAACAGCACTGCCTCTACTATGAGTAGTGCTGCTCTTGCAGTTATTCGCATCACTTCTGGCAAATGCTCGCTGTAGAGAGGCTTGATTGTTACTCTTTCGGCAATTGCGCACCGCTTGGTCACCCCAATGCCTCCAGTCGGAGTTGATACCGGCCAAAGTAGTGAAGCCCTTCACGTTACTTTTGCTGCTGCTGCTGCTGCTGCTATTATTGTCATTACTAATACTGCCGTTGAAACCAATATCAATGAGCGCTGGTTTCACGTCCACCTCAGTGTCAATAGCACCATCCGCAGCAGTACCACTCTCATTGTGGGCCTTTGCTTCAGCATCACAAGTCTGTATCTCGACGCACTGGCTGGTTTTCTTGCTGGGGCTTTCCTCTTTTCTCCCTTCAATTTGTTCCAATGGCCATACATGCTGGCCACTGATCAATGACGAACACAACGGACATTTGGCCTCCCCAAACACTCTCACCTCTTTCTTATGGAATGGTGTGATCTGTTTTGTGTGAATAGTCGAGGGCCAGATGACTTGCTTACAATCTGTGCACAACAAGTGTCCACATGAGGTGATAGACATGAGCTTACGACCCTTAGTATCGAGGCAGATGGGACATTCCTCAACACCAGTGGTGCTTGTCACACTCTCTCCCAGACGAGTTATCAATTCATCTATGTACTTATCTTCCTGACCGTCATCTTCCTCGCCATCAGATGCATTGAGTCCATGAGTAGGGGTGTAGTCTTCTACATCTCGTGGTGCTTGAGGTGTTTGTGCATCTTTTGCTTCTGCTCGCCGCTGCTTGCGGGCCTTGCGCAACCGTACCATCAACTCGTTCAAAAAATCCTCCCCGATGAGATTGGCGAATAGGTCTCCGTCTCCTTCCCCAGCCTTCTCTTTCTCTTCGTCCTTGCCATCGCTAGAGCTAGGGAGAATATCATTATTTCCGCCTGCTATGATCATGGCAGTACTGCTGTTTGTATCAGAGCGGTTTGGGGGAAGACCCGTCAAGAATGAAGCTCCGCTATCACCACTACTAGTATTATTATTATAACTACCAGAGCTTGAACCGACATTTTGACTGCGATTGGAGATAGTGGTCTTCAGTGATGATCTATGTTTGTCGTCTTCATCGATGGCATTGGGTTGGCTTTTAATAACCAACAAAGGATGATCACATGCTTGTCTCATTCTCATCAACAATGTAAATAGCGCAGCATACTTGTTCCTGAGAATCATTCTCTTGGTCTCCGCATTCATGCCATTGCCTTCGAACTGGTTCACGACACTTTTAGATCTGTCCACAATGGCCATGTAGAACTCCCGCTCTTCTTCATTCATTTCCACTCTCATTATATGTACACGTCGATCTGGCAAATTCACAATCTTCTTGCCATCGACATCTAGCGTGTCTTTGGTTCTTCGCAATAGTATCTCGTGCAGTAGTCTTTTCAATAGTCCTAAGGCCTTGTGACCTTCACTGCCTCCTTCACTGTAAGGATGGGTAATGACCTTCTTGAAGAATCTGTACTCGGACCAGGGATCGTGACGCAAAAACTTGACTAAGCTGTACACATCATCCACAGTGTTCTGCAGAGGAGTTCCAGTGAGACACCATCTTCTCTCAGACATCAGCATGTTGCAAGCTTTCGCAGCATCCGTGTTGGAGTTCTTGATGACGTGAGCTTCGTCCAGTATGATACGTCTCCAGTCGATCGCCAGTAACCCACTACGTATAGCCTTGGTGTGAGAAAGCAATGTTCCTTTACTGCTCGCAGCTCCCTCTACAGACAAAGAGTTGTCTATATTCTCTTGAGAGGTCAAGTATTGCTTTGCTTCACTTGCAATAATGCCATAGGATGTGATCACTACATGTGCATTCTTCAGCTTAGATGCATCTCTGCCGATCATGTACTCCACTCCACTATTCGCGCTGGCTGAACCATCATAGTATAACATCACCTGCAACGAATTAGGCAGGGTTTTGGCACATACCTCTTCAGCCCATTGAGACATTAGCGTCAAGGGACAGACAATCAAAGTCTGCTGTGGAGCACTATCCTTTAAACGGAACTCTCGAGTGAACTCGTTAGCTTCCGTGAGAAAAGAAGAGGACTTGATACCACTACATATGATATCAGTGGATCCAGAGTGATGCGATTTGCGGGACGGTACCACTGCAGACTTCGTTCGACTCATCGTGATCTGCTTGGGCTTGGACCGCTTGCCATACTTGCTGAAGCTAGAGTAAGCGTTGCGAGAATTCCCGCACTTTTGCCGTCTCTTCCTTCTATCACCATAGAAGTCGTCATCATCGTCTTCTTCTTCGTCTTCGCTATTTTCGTCCTCTTCCTCGACATCCTCAATCTCTTTCATCTCTTCGTCGCTGAATGTGAGAGACTCCAGCGGTGTTTTCACCTTCTCCTCCAGCCGTTTCGACCTCTTGCTCCTCCCTGTAGCAATACTGGTAGTGCTAGGGATAGTCTTGGTAGACGCAGTAGAGCCACTTCCCTTCTTGTACTTGCCCCTCTTCCTTTTCTCTGCAGGCTTATGCTTGGCCAGATTGGGATAATCAGTAGTCACGCTGCCATCCATCGACTTCAAATCGTCGCTATCCTCCAGTTCGGGTGTAGCATCGCCGTCCACCTCCTTGATTGGATCAGTATCTTGCTTTAGTACACCGTTGTGTGTATCGGTCAAATCAACCATGTCTTCCTCCTGCAGTCGCGATGAAGATGACTGTAGCTGGTCAGTAGACGCTGTACAGTCTTTACTGGCGATGCGCTCATAATCTGCTGCAATCAATGCCACTGCCATGACAGTCTTGCCTAATCCCATATCATCGGCCAAGATACCTCCTCGAGCTTGATTTGGTTCGCTAGGAGGTTGTCTCTCGAACTTTTGACTATAGACATTCCAATAGAAGGCATGCAAAGACTCACTGTCATCAGATGTACTGATATAGTCCGCATATTCTTGTAATTTCACTTCAGAGGAATACTCCAGCATGTTAACTCGTGTCCACACCTCCTCATCAACTGCCGCAGCGAAAGTACTGGAAGGATTGTTAGACAGATCTGGGAGAGTCGATTTGACTTGTAGGAGACCTTGTGTGGGCAGACTAGCTATCATCTGCTCTGCTTTCTCCACATCCATTGTCGTCTCCAAACTAGCTTTACATCTTTCTTCAGTCTCAATGGATTCGCGACCACTCATCCAGTAGAGAGCCTGCAACTGGTACTTGCGCATAACCAGATTCTTAGCCATCAGAGCAGGTTGTTGCGCTTCTGGTAATTCCGCTCTCTCTTTCTCATTTTTGTCGTCATTCGCCTTGCTGGTCCTCTCAGTCGAGTCCATCAAGTCCACAAACTCCTCGGCCACCACTTCATTACCAAGATCCGCCTCAAGGGAAGCTACATCCTCACTTTCTGCTTTCTCTTTATCCTTGTCCTTGTCTTTCTCTTGTACAGAACCAGACGATTTGCCTACCTTAGTCAATCCGTAGTTGGAGGCTTTGATCTTCAAACTCTCTTTCTCCTTGGCTTGCTGTGCCTTCAGAGTAGCCAATGCTCCTTCACCTTCTTGTAGCCACAGAAGGAGATCGTTGGCAGACTCGACTAAAGTGCCATATTTACGATTGATCGCAGAATTCTGTTGTGTCAGTTCGAGAAAGCGATCATCAATGATAATAAACAGAGACAAAGGCACTTCGTAGTCACTGAACACGTTACGATGACCAATGTCGTACAATATGTGTCCTTTTACTTCCACAAGATTGGCCGTAAGTAAAGGAACGAAAATATCGCACAATAGTTTGGGTAATCGGCCACGAAAATCACCATTTTTCATACTCATATCGCCGCGATCCGAGGGAGAGGGAATATATGTAGAGAATAGTAGCCGACCAGCACTGTGCTTGTCGTGTTTTAGACCAGTACTCGCACCACGACCTTTCTTCTTGCCGCTCGAAGCGCCTTTCATACTCTGCTGCAACAACTCTTGTGCGCTTTTGCCCAGACTCAACAATATGTGCTGACAGCGGCGTGCATTGCCTTCCGTGGTGGCGTGACCGTAGACAGTGCGTCGCCCCAACAAGTACTTGCGATCGCCCATAGACTGAGTCTTTAAGGGTGATTTTGGAATAGATGGCTTTCCTGTAGCTTTGACCATCTTTGTAGTCGACTTCATAGAGAGAACACTACAATTCTGCAGGATGGGCGAATCGTTCTCGTTCTCATCCAGATCGATTACAATCACCTCCTTGGAACTGGAACTGCTTTCTGTCTTGAGAGTCTTGGGAGCCTTGGGTGGCAACACAGAGGGACCCTTCTCAAAATAGTAATTGATCGCTTCTTCCACACAATTGCTATTCTTCCGTAACAGCCAGCGAGCCTGAGAGATGTCAAGATCGCCCAGCATCGACAGCACTTGACGCGCACCAAAATCGACAGACTCCATGTGCATCGACCAGCTAGAAGATAGGTCTATTGTCTGGTCTGTCAAGCGGATGAAGGTGCGAGAAGTTTACAGCTATATTGGTGGTAGTCACTCCGAATTCCGAATCAAATGACCTTAGAGTGACGAGCGCGAGGGCTGGGTCGGTCCCGGGCGGCTTGTTTTAGTCAACAATGCCCAGTTCTTGATGAATGGCTCTGATGATAGGTAGGATCTGCATCTTCTTGCTTTTCTTTCTCAGGTCTGGTTTATCCTTAAGCAAGTGGGCTGTGAGTGGCAAATGTCCATGCGACTTTGCTCCTGTGGAGTACAACCTCACGGCCGACACACTATGCATCAGTATCGAGGATTCTAGGGAAGATGTATCAAAAGAAGGCAGTGGTTTATCATTATCTCTGTCAGCCTTGTCTGCGCTGTATGGTTTGAAGAGTTTAGTCTTGAAAGATCAGCAACCTCCCCTGTCCTACCACTCGTGTGGATTGTATCTGAGAATTGTCTCTGCAGATGTGTATAAGGCAGAGAATAGGTTTTCGAACATAAACATCTGTCCTGGTCGCTGTAATATGAATGAAACAGTGTATGGTTCCCATGTCAGTGCCCCCGAGATGTTGCTACCCTCTGCCCTGGTCAATGCGAGCATTGTCAGTACAGCTATGATACGCCAATATACGCACACTTTGACTTGTTCCTTGTCCCTAAACCAGTACTTGAGGGGCAAAGGACTGCCGACTTTGGATACCGCACACGCTGTGGTTTCCTTGACTGATGTGTTGTTGGAAACGTATTGGCGTCGACTCTTCGAATGTAATGAGCAGAAAGTGTGGCCCTCTGCCTCACGAGGACATGGAGAGTACCAGCAAGTCTTGAAAAGAGACAAAGCACGGTTGTTAGGGAACAAACGGGAGAAGAAAAGCAAGAATAGACATGCTGGTTATTCTGTCAAATCAGGTGGTGGAACCATCTCTCGACGGAAGGTGCAGTCGGTCATTCTGTGGGTAGGCAGTACAGCCACATTACCCCTTATGCGGCTTCAATCCCAGATGTTGTATGGTCAAGCACGTGAAGGTTCGGGAGCAGTCATTGCTTGGCTAGCAGATGACTCCATGTATGGATGCCGTCGAGGCAGTACTCCCAATTACATGGGTCGCGTCGGTAATCGTCAGTACCATTATTTGCCCACCAGTGATGTGGTGCAAATGGGAGAAGGATGGGCGTGTGCCCAGAGACGTCCCCTGAGAGCATTAGCGCATGTATTGTTGCTCTATGATCCTCATTTCTTAGTGCTTGTCGATGATGATACTCTTGTCAACTACCCATTGTTGGTGCACAGGTATCGCAAGTACATCTACCCTCACTCAAACACTGTGAACACTTTGGGTTCTGATAGATCTATGAATACCGAAACGGACAAAGCTTATGTGTTGGGAGAGTTTCGTGGTAGGGAAGGGGATTGGGGTCATATCTCCCGGAAGGGTTTTTTTATTGGCGGTAGTGGTTACATCTTGAATCGAGCAGCAATAAAGCGACTCGTCTCCAAGGAAGTGTTCACCTTGGATAATATGGGTTTGCATCGAGGTGATGGTGGTACCACTCTCGCTGAAGGGCTAGAGAGAAATGTATCCGATGCATTCCGATCTACTTACCAAATAGAGAGGTTGTCTGTGTTTGCCGACTTGGTCCAGCATGCCGAGGAGTACTGCCCAAAAGTTTATTTTGATGCAAAGGATCCTCAGGCAAATCCCAAACAGTTCCAGATTGGGAGAGTGGATACAAATGATGCTTGTCTGCGGCACATGGTTCCCCGGTTGAGGAGCATGGGAGGTCGCAAGAAGGCTGCGGGACAGTATGTGCCTACCGGTACGAGTGCAACTGAGAAGGATACTCAAAGTAAGTCCTATTTCCAACGCAGATGGAAAGATATAGTCATGCCAATGCCAACTAGATTAGTAGACTTGTGCTCTAATTTGATGGCTAACGAACATACTGGACACCACAGTGATCATAGCATGGGAAGGTGTCTATTCTACGGTGCTTACATCACTCCAGTCAGTGTTGTGTGCCATAGTGAAGTGCCTTTGTCTACAGTGCCACCATCAGTGGATATAGGGATGTGTTTTGGGACTAAGTATTGTGACCTGGATATGCATGTGACTTGCCATCGGTTCAGACCTGCGAAGGATATTGAGAGTGAAGAGACACGAAGAAACACGAAGAGTGGTGATAAAGATGAGATGAGTCAGAGTTTGAAGGCGATGATCACTTCTGTAAACGTAGAGACGCATCGATACATCACTGCATCTAGCCATAATCATGATAATCATAATAATCATGATGGTTATGTGAATGACCTTGCACTGGTGTCTGCTTTGAGCCAGCTAAGCAAGTACCTTGGAGGTGACGTACCAGACAAGATCCGCAAGGGACATGTGTCAGTAGAGGCTAGTTACCGCAAGTTCACCTCCACATGGGATGGAAACAAGACCGATACCTTCTAGATCTCTAGAAAACACAAGAGATGAGAGATGGAGAAAAAGGCGTGAGAAATTAAAGATTGAGATAGAAATATGGGTTTGTAATGCTAATGTATCTTTGCTTATAGTGTAGGGATACTATAATTATTATGATTGCTAGTTAAGGGGTCTACGACCAAATTAAATTATATTCAAAATTATGCACCTTCCGCTATACACTATGTATACTTACAGTAGGCGGATAGCAGACAGCCTAGTGCCATCATGTCTATCTTCTTGTTGGTTTAAGGGTGTTGAATCTTGTAGACATAGTGGCAGCACTAGTGTGGTAGGATCCTTAGTGTTTTATGCTAGATTTACTTCTTCTTCTCGGAGTGTATAAAGATTCTGAATGCTCTGTTCCGACATGTCGTGCACATCGATGGTGTCTGGCAATTCCTCCCAACTAAATTGACGCTGAGCCTTTGGACGCGATAAAGAGTTTAATGCAGCAAAGGTGGCAGTATCAAAGACACTGTTCGGTTTGGATTGACTGAATTGATTTTTGAACTGATGACCGATGGGGGGGAGGTGAACTCCTGTTTCAAGGCCCTCCGCCTCTTCCTCTATCTCAACACCTTCTACAGAAGCAGAGCTCTCATCAATGTCCGTAGGCAAAGAGACACGGTGATACTGCATAGAGAAGGGGATTTGAGGTAGAGATTGGGGTCTCAAGAGATCGTTGTTGCTAGCGTTATTAGAAAGACCAGGCAGTGTACTGTTGCCTGTACTAATACCAGTCTCGTTGCTATCGCAGGAGCGCATAGCCAATGAGAGCTTCCCGTCCTTCTCCTTTTTGTCTGACCCGTCATTGATTAGACTGGTCAGATGATGGGGCGAGGACTTATAGTTGCTTCTACTATTAGCATTACTGTAACTAGTATTACTGCTGTTACTACTCGACATATCCCTAGGGGACGTGGTGATCCAATCCTGTTGACCATAGAACTTATTTTTGCGCACTGTCTTGCGCAAACCGTAACTTGTCAGGATAGTGTCATCTTCCCGCTGGATATCTGTAGGGGGTGCACCAAGGAATGTACCAAGAGGAGACCGACTTAAAGGCAGAGAAGCTGTGTCAATAGGAGAGAGCATACCGAAGCGAGGTCCACTACAGCTACTACTACCATCAACATTGTGAGAGATATTTTGCACAGGTTTGAGCCAACTATATACATCATCACCTGTCTCTTCGTCGATTTCAGAAACACAAAACACACTTCTACAGCTTTCATCTCCATCCAGGGGAATACTCATCCCCCATGTGGCAAAAGAGGAAGTCGAGGCCTGCACGGGCACTCGATCCACGCCAGATACAGTGAACTTGATCTTTTCCTTGGTGAGTGGAGAATCCTGAGAGTTATCTAGACTATCGGGGTGAAGCAACACTGGGGTGGCTTGAAGCACCGCAGGAGTCACAGTGTGACTGGAAACCGCATTACTTTTCTTTGTCTCCATCATCTTCAGCCACTCGATCTTATTCAAGTCATATTTTTCTCGAATTTTTTGCATTCCTTTACTATTTCGTTTTAGAGCACTTTGAGAATGTAATCCTGCCATGGAACCATACTTGTTGATAGTGGCATTTGTGCTAATATTAAACGTTAGATGTTCAAGTGTTGGATCCAACGCTTCGTGTAATACAATCAAGTTTCTTCTCTGACTATCATTTTCAATGCTCTCAATCTCATACTCTGTTTGGTAAAAAGTGGTAAACATCTGTTTCATCAAGTAAGAAACATTTGCGTAATGCTTTCCTCTGTCCAGGAAATGGAACACGACATGTACTATATTGGCAAATCGACACAATCCTTCACGTTCTGTGAAATTGAGCGTATCGGTACTGAGATACTGATATGCTGCTTCAAATTCTGAGACACCAGAATACTTCTCAAAGGGGTTCTCAGGTCTTACTATCAATCCTGGACTTCCTGGAATGTTATTCTTTGAATCGACAATCAAGAAATTTATGTGTTCGGTGAGAATGTCCAGGTACCGCTCATACAAAGGAAATTTTACGTTCTTGAACACGTCCATGCTATCGCTACACAATTCGCTCTGGTACTTCTCCAGGCAAGACATGTTGGCAATTGAATAAAAGTTGAATTTGACATCGATCTCAGCCAGATTCTGAATACGATCTACTGCCCGACCAGACTCCATGTTGTCTACTAGGCTTTTGGCGCTTTCATCAAAGCGAGTCAACTCGCTGGCTAAGATCTTCTTCATACTAGTCATCTTCTTGTACGGAGTACCAGCTTCAGAAGAACTCGAACTGGTGCCGCTGTTCAAGCGAGTGTTATAGTCACGAACCACAGTGCCTAGCGACGATTTCTTCTCAACCTGGTGGGAATTTCTCCCAGAAGAAGAAGGTCTTTCTCTCTTTACAGCTACAGCGGTAAAAGGGCCCGTCTTCTTCGCTTTATGATTTCTTACTTTGTTCTGAGTATGGTTCATTCCAACTTTGATGAGTCAACAAGAAGAAAATGGGAGTTTTAAAAATCCTTGTGATCTCTATTCTGAGTTAAGTAGAGTCTTTCAAGATTGTAAGGGTGAACAAGGCGAGAAGAAGAGCACACAGTTGAGAAAAGAGCCTCTCTTCGTTGTGTCCAAAATTTGAGAGAAAGGGTGCCATGCATGCCGGCTGGGTCGGCAGTAGATTTACAAAAACTTGCATCCTTCGTTGAGAGTAGGTTGGTGGTTGAGAGTAATTCTTCTGGCGTAATCTGTAAAAATATATATATTTATTTATATAACACCTGGTTGAAGTGTATTTTTTATTTAGATAGAACCGTGAGAACTTATCCATAATGTTGGAAGATCTTGTGGATTGGAACGACCTCCAGCATGAATTATCGTTGCCTCGTACGTATGCCACCTCTATGATGTCTCTTACGGTTTTCTTTCTCTTTGCTGCGATGAACTTGCTGGCACCTAACCTCACTCAAGCAGGCGATGACTTTGGCATGGATGAGAAAGAGAAAGATGAGAAGCTTGGTGGATGGCTTTCCCTTGGATTCTTCATTATGGGTGCTCCTGCTGCACTGTTTTGTGGTTATTTGTGTGATGAGATGAAAAGAACTCATTTGATGGGCTGGGTAGTGATTCTTGGAAGTATTGCCAACGCGTGTACATACTGGATTGTGACCTTTGATGAACTGTTGATCTGTAGAATCTTTTCAGGGATTGCCATTGGTGGTAGTATTCCTGTCATTTATAGTATGCTAGGCGATTTGTATCCTGCAGACCGCAGAAACTATCCGGCTACCATTGTGGGTCTATTCTATAGTGGTGGTGCTTCGGTAGGTCAGCTTTTTGCTGGTGAGGTAGGAGGAGAAGATGAATATGGATGGAAAGCACCCTTTTTGATGGTGGCTGCACCTACCATTGTCATTGGAGCTGTGTTTGCATTCACTGTACAAGAGCCACGACGTGGTGAAAGTGAATTAGGGCTTCAGGATACTGTGTTGCATGAGAAGCTGCCTAATGACAGTGTTAGAGGAACAGAGAATGTCATGTTGGACGCTAGTCTGGGCCATAGTGCTTCTAAAGGTGCTCTGATTTCCGCTACAGATGATCAGAGGGGCGTCAATGGCAGCACTAGTGATAGTACTGAAGATGAAAATTATGATAAGACTAAACATGAAGATACTGATAAATCTACAGAGTACGCGGCCAAAGCAAGCTGTACCAAGGTAGCCAATATCTTCAAGACACCAAGTGCTGTATTTGGATATCTGCAAGGTATTCCTGGGTGTCTGCCGTGGGGCCTAATATATGCATTTCTCAACGACTTCTACAGTGACGATCGAGGATTGTCTGTGAAGAAGGCCACACTGATATTGACCGTCTTTGGAGTGGGATGTTTGCTAGGACAGCTGGTCGGAGGTGTAGTTGGGCAAAAATTGTACAATATGAGAGAGATATATCAACCTATATTGTGTTGCGTGACTACTAGTGCAGGCGTTCTGCCCATGTATTACTTGCTCAATATCACTAATTTCAGTGCTAATAACTGGGGCTTTGTCATGTTTATTTCCTTCTTTACTGGAGTTCTTGTATCAGTGACTGGTCCAAACATCAAAGTCATCATGCAAAATGTCACTTTACCAGAAGTTCGAGGAGCGGCATTTGCTGCCTTTGCCTTGACAGATGATTTGGGGAAAGGATTGGGGCCTTTTATCGTCTATTATTTCATTCTAGCATACCATGGTAATCGAGTCGAGGCCTACAACCTCATCATCAGCTTCTGGTTCATCTGCGGGCTTTTTCTAGGTCTTATTTCTCTCTTCTACAAGGCCGATATCGAGAAGGTCAACGACACTGTCAAGCGCGCTGCAATGCAAAGAGAACAAGAACGTAATGCTTCTTCTAGTAATGTCGCTATAGAGCATGAAGGGAGTGGAAGTGAGGCTAATAGTAATGATGCGATCAACGCAATACATCAGAATCTCAACGAGGCACTCATTGAGAGTGGAGAGGGAGGGCCGAACACGCGGAAGCTGTAAATTATCAATATATCTGTATCAATTGTAATATTATTATAAAATTAGTTTTATATCATCATACATCCACTACAATCAATACTGTACATCAAATATTCTTCACTTTTCCATGCTCTGCTTCAGTTTGCTCACAGTGCTTATAATAAAGTCCTGTTTTTTGTCCATCTCGTCCAACTTCCTCTCGATACCTTGCATTTTGCTGTCTATACCAATGACCACTGCTGCTAGTTGTTTCAACAGCATCTCACTGGCATTCGAAAGAGAAGGAAGCACTTCATCTGATGATAAAGTTGTTGATGGAGTCTTTTGTGCCTTCTTCACTTCATTGCCAGTCGTATGGAAATAGGATTCTGTCGGGATATCGACGTCTTTCGTGATGGCTTCCAATTCACTGTGCGTCTTTCCTTGTAAGTGCATCTCTGCTACGGCCACATGTGTCGCGTCTTTGTCTAAAGATAACTCAGCAATGGTCGCTGTGTTTTGGCGATTCGTCCAGCCAATGGGTAAGCCATGTGCCTTGTCCTTCTCGTCATCCCCGCTTCGAGCATACATATCACGCTTCCACTCCCCTTGCTTGGACACGATGCCATCGGGGTTTGGCATCACTTGGTTATTTCGATGCTCCCAACCTATAGGAACCTTACTCATCAGTTAAATTTGCTACTGAGAAACTAATACAAAACATCCAAGAAAATTCAGAAAGTGCCATTATCTGTGGAAGGGTCGAGCACCTTTCTTTTTCGCGACGATGACGACACGGTTTGTGTGTCGCATGCTAGATTTGATAAAGTTCCGTCGCGAAGGCGTTGTACGATATTTTGGAAATAGCGATTGAACTGTAGATACGTCGTGACGATATGTTCCACATGCTTTTCAGCTTGACGCTGTTGTCGCTGCTTTATATATCATTAGGATTCCACATGAGGACGAATATGTTCTCTTTTCGACGAGTGAGTACATTCCGGGCCCTCGGTGATTCCGAGGGAGACGATAGTTACAATGCCTGGTACAATAAAGTAGTCGGTGATGGTCCTGGTCATGTCTCGAGCACTCCGTTCAACACTGCGGAGAAAGCTCGTGAGGATCTAGTGAGGATCGTGTTGGGTATCGCAGTCGCTTGGTTGGGGATGAAGGTCAAAGTACAAGCCGCATTGGCTGCGACTAGTGCGAAAGACAAAGAAGGTGTTTTAGTGGCTACTGAAGATACTGTCCCTACATTATCATCATCGAACGTACTACTGGATGAATCATTGAGTGAGATTCAGTATATTGATTTACTGAAAGGCACTGAGTCTGTCCAGGAAGGACAAGAAGTGAATATTCGCACACGCTATTTCCACAATGGCATGCCAATCGATTTTGAGGATGTACAAGAGAATAACCGCATTAAGTGGAATTGCAAGAGCTTGCAAAATGTGTTGACGTCTTTCATAGGTAACGAGCGAGCTGTACAAGATATCTTCGCTAACAAGCCTGTGAAATTGGACGGAAGACGGCAATTTACATTTCCTTGTAGTGCTGATGTAGGACCCTACGTTAAGAAAGGCGCAGTAGTGTTATGCGATATTGTGGTGGAGAGAGTATAAATATGAAGGTAGTGGTGCATATGATGTAAAGTATTGAAGAGATTATTGATGATTTGTGGCTTTTACTATAAGGTTATCCCAATTTACTTGTAAGTCTTGCGTTACTCTTTCTTCTTCTTCTTAATTTAATATTTACATGATGTCTCTCCATCTGAGTGGCATCTTATATTGTAATGCATTATTATTCTGTCACTCATTATTCAAGTACGACAGTTACGTCCAGGAGACGATCTGTGAGAGATCTAGAATCCTCCGAGGTGATCATGATAAGTCCATCGATGATTTGGTAAAGCCCTACGGTTGCCGCCGATAGTAAGAACTGAATGGCGTATTTGGCAATGAGGGTCATTAGGCCTGAATGCCTGCCCTGGCTATCTACCATCCGTAATCCAAACACATAATGGCCTGGTGTGCGTTTTTTGACGAAAGTCACATACAGAAGCCCTATTGAACCAGAAGACGCGAGTAACAATGCACATGCTGCAAATAAGTTGGGGCCAATCATCGATGATGGCCAAGGATTCGAAAGAGGGAGGAGTCGTCTGCTTGACATCAGGCTCACAGAGAACACAGCGATAGCGAACAATAAAAGGGGAATGCCGCATATCATCGCGCTGAATAAGGCAACTACTACTGGTCCGCAGAAAGAAGCTATGATGCGTGTTGCTGGGCTGGCTCTTCTCATATACACAGGGACTTTCGCACCTTCAGAGGCGACATTGACTTGCATTTCTGTACTGTGGTTCCTACTGATTTCCTTAGCCGGTTGGCACATGTCTTCAATCACATCCACTGTCTCAGAAAGGGTGGTGGTCAGCCTATGTTTCCAGTTATGCCACAAACTATCATTAGCATCGCCCCACATGTCCATCGAGTCCTTGTGTTCTTCCATGATTCTCGCAAACTCTTGGATATCCAAGGTGCCATCATGATTCAGATCCGCTTGTCGAATCAGTTTGTCAATACGGTACGGTGTCCACTTCAAATGGTCGCCCAAAGCGGTCATCAACTCATCAGCATCAATACTTCCATTGTGATCTTTATCAATCGAGTTGAATAACTCCTCATACTTGCCGATATACTTGTCGACTTTGATCGACTCCACCCTCTCAGTCTTGCGCTTCTCCATGTTCTTGCGAGCTTGAGCCTTGGCAGTCTCGACTGCATCGTCCTTTTGAGATGCGGTTTTCTTGCGCGAAGGAGACTTACTGGTGGTTCTTTTTTTGGCAGGCATCTTTGTCAAGTTTGTTTTTTGTTTAATTTCTGGAGCACAACAAGGTAAAAAATTGATCAGAAGATAACAATGTCACTGCTTAACGAATATGTGCACACCAATGCGAATTTCTGTGATAGAAGTGGTTGTTTAGGTCACCAAAAGTGAGTACGGTATCTTTGGGAGTGACCCAAAACCGACTGGCCGGAGACGGGGTCAGCGGAGTGCCAAACTTTAAAGGCCTGGTCGGTCGGTCCTGTTCATGACACACGTGAAGCAGCAACGACGTCCATTATTCATAATGGGTGACAGTACGGTATTTTTCCGTGTCCTGGAGTACGACATTGGTCTAAAAGAGCTCCTGATCGTCGTGATCATTGTGTTGCTTCCCCTCTTAATCTGGGATCCTTCATCCAAGCGAAGTGGAGGAGGAGATGGCAAAAGTGACATTAGTGTGGGCTTACGGCGCGAACAGGCCATGTCTTCTACGCAGACTTTGGTTGATTTATCGAAAGATGACCGCATCTTGCATCCTACTGAATTCCGTCCCTTTAAAGTGATCAAACGCAAAGAGGAGTCTTATAACACGATCCTTGTGACCCTAGAAATTCCCGAAAAGGATCGAGATCTCGGTCTTAAGATTGGGCGACATGTCAGTGTGAAAGCAGACATCAATGGTTCCAAGGTCATTCGTGCCTATACCCCTACATCTCATATAGATGCCAAGGGATACTTTGAACTATTAGTAAAGAAGTATAATGATGGCAAATTATCGAATTACATTTGGAATTGCAAAGTGGGCTCTCAAATTGAAGTGAGAGGGCCTGTAGGTCGTTACAAATATGAGAAGAATCAATACAAAAAGATCGGATTGCTTTGCGCTGGATCAGGTCTCACACCATGTTTGCAAGTGATTCGTTCTGTACTCGAAACGCCACATGGCGTAGGAGATGCCACCAAGTTCGTACTCTTCTTCCAAAACCGTACGGAGAAGGACATATTGATGCGTAATGTTATTGAGGACTTGGCTATAAAGTATAAAGACAGACTCGAAGTCGTCTTCTTCTTGTCCAACGCTTCGGACCGTAATTGGGGTATAGACTATATTTCCAAAGGTACTTCATCTAAGAATCTGCAGGAGTTGGTCAAGTCTGACAAGGGAGCACATCATGTGCGAGGTTACATTAACCAATCCACGATCAGGTCCTACATGCGCTATGATGTATGCCCCATGGTAGGTATCTGCGGGCCATCAGGATTCAATGATGCTATGAAAGTCATGTTGTTGGATGAGGGGCACGATGGAGATACATCAGTGTATGTGTGGTAGATTTAGTACATATAAACTAAATTTATATCGAGAACCCTCTTGTATTTAGTGTATATAGCAACCGCTCTGTAAATGGTGGTCGAGGGGATTCTTCGGGCAATACTAAACATTGTGTAGGCCTGCTTATCTTATCAACTAACTTATTTGTAATAAGATACACTTAAATACACCATTGTTACACGACGCAATACATTACTACTATCATCATCATACACTCATACAAAAAATTAGATCTGAAAAGGGCTTCCAGTCAAGTTCACTGAATCTCCTTCCCACACTCTGATGGGTCTGGCGAGCTTGGGTGCTTGTCGCTTGAAAGGCAGTATACTAATGTACCACGGCCCATCTCCAAACACTTGCTTGTAGTTCTTTTCAAAAGAGCCGAAGTCGTACTCTGTCCTCCGAGGACTGGAAGCATGCAACAAATAGTCACGGTATTGCTGTGCATCTGCTGGGTCGTAAGGTTTGTATGCTATTTCTCTCCGTTTAGTGCTCTCCAAATAGAATTCCAAGGTGGTGAGGTTCTTACTAAGTAAATAGGTATGGAAGGCTAGTAGACCACCTACTCCAAAGGTAATGCCCAATGTGACGGCAAAAACGATGATGATTATCACATCGGCATCCACAGGCTCGCTGTAGTACCAGTGCCACAACTCCTGTTGTAGGCGACCTTGACTTGTTATCTTTACACTACCATTACTATTATTATTTACGGTTGCGGCAGCGTTGGCATCTTTCTCTTCTTTCTTCTTTTTGCTTTGCTCCGACCACAGCTTCACTACATTGGCGAGATTGGTGATTGTCTCACCAGTTTGTCTACCAACAGACTTCTCTCCTTCTGTTTGTCCCCACGATGCGTCAGTCTCTTTTTTGGCCTTTTTCAATAAAGTGTGCCATTCGGTATCTTCTTGGATATTCAAATGGCGTTTAATCACCTCTTCGGAATCTCTTGGTCTTAATTGCAATTCTGGAGGTTGAATGGTTGTACTGCCTCTCATCGAAGGTGTCACTGATTTATGGTGCGAATGCAACGGTTGCATGACATACGGAAATAGAATCATTGTGAGATACAATACTGCTAGAAATAGGTACAATAAAAATGAGTAGAAGTACCTGTAATTGCCATGCCCCACACAGTTATTAATCCAGGGACAATGATGGTCCATTTTCACGACACACTTGTTGCAGACTTGACAATGGTGAGTGCGGGGAGGCTTGTACTTCTGACATGGTATGCATTTTTTCATAGCATTAGGATTAGTATTGTCCACCGTAATATGTTGCTCTTGTAACTCATTGGCATTGTTTTCTGAACTAAGAGTAGAACTGGTAGTAGTCGCCGTATTACTGTGACAATTAGCATCGTTACAGCATCCCTTTGTACCCTTTGCTTGTGGAACTAAGTTGAGATTGTTGTCTGTGGGCTCCGCAGGCATAGCGATTTCATCTTGATAAATCTTTTTGATATCAAAGGAAGCATCGCTTGTACTGCCTGGAGACACGAACACAGACATGATATAATTGAATTCCAAAGCATACAACAGAAAGAGTCCAAATACAATGTTCCAGTACCAGAACAGTGTAAACGGAGTGCTCACAATGGGTAACAAGTAGAAGAAGCCTAATGCTGCAATGCTCAGAATCAAGAAGGTCGCAAAGGTCACCAACACAATGCCTCCTACTCTCGCTAGACTGCGGAAAACCAGAGAGATGACCACTTGAGTCCAATAAGTATAGTTAAAGTGGCGCTCCGTCTGCATTGCGTGCAATAAGTCTTGCCATGTGCGCGTGCCGGGCCTTCGACTACCTGCGACATGAGGATTGGACATCGAATGATCACTTCTTTCCAGCGTGCTCTTGGGACTACCCACTGAAGTGGCGCCCAAAACGGAACGGTAGTTCATCTTGTCACCTCACGGGGGGCTCAAGGGGGTCTTAAACGTAAGATGAGGCCTTTCGCGTCCACTCGTAGCGTGCAAAAGTAAATTTAAAGGAGTGTCCGCAAACGGGTCGGAAACCTGATAACTTTCGCCAAAGAAACATTCTTTGCGTGTGTTTGGTGTTTTCTCAAGACTCCAGTTGCAACAAATTTTGCATTAGCTAGACACGTATAGATAGATATAATAATGAGTGGTTTACAACCTCTATTGCGTTCAGCTCGAAGCCTGGGCATTGCTGCTGTCGGAGTGGGTGTTTTGGCTGAGTATTGCATGTATGATGTGGACGCTGGTACTCGTGTGGTTCTATTCGATCAGATCAAGGGTGTGCTGCCCAAAGTATTTCAAGAGGGCACCCACTTGAAGTTACCTTGGCAGAGTGTACGCAAAATGGATATTCGCTCTCGTCCTCGCACAATTAATTCTACTACAGGAACGAAAGATTTGCAAGTAGTGAATATCAGTTTGCGTGTTTTATATCGGCCCCGAGAAGACCAATTGGCTACAATTGTCAAGACTCTTGGTATGGATTATGAAGGTATTGTTTTTGGAAGAACACAAGATGGTCAAGATGGTGTAGGTAATGAAGTTCTGAAAGAAGTTGTGGCTCAATTCAATGCAGAGGAACTATTGAGAAAGAGAGAAATCGTGAGTGACCGTATTTGCAAGGCATTGAAAGCTCGTGCTGCACATTTCCATTTAGTATTGGATGACGTAGCTATTACTCATTTATCGTATGGACGTGAATTTGCTAAAGCCATTGAGCACAAACAAGTCGCTCAACAGGACGCAGAACGTCAAACTTACGTGGTGCAAATGGCTGAGCAAGAGCGTCGTGCCAATGTCATTCGCGCAGAAGGTGATGCAGATGCAGCCAAGCTAATCAGTGATGCTATCAAGAAGTCTGGTGATGGATTGATTGAAGTCAGAAAGATCGATACGGCAAAGGAAGTGGCAACTACATTAGCCAAGGGTCGAGGCAATATCGTATATTTGCCAAGCGGAGGAGATAAAGGTTCTAATATGCTCTTGGGAGTGGATACCAAATAATGACCAGTTTGGAGGATAACATTGAAAATGGAAATATGTAATGGTAGGAGAGATGGTTGCTCTCTTTTGCTTGTTGTATCTAGCATCACTTAACTTTAGATCATTTTGAAATTCACAGTATACACAAAGACACATTATCTCTATATAAATATACTCACATCTCTTATGCTTTCACAAAATGATGCCAGAGATGGATGAATGGAAATCCTCCCGCATGCAGATCACATTGCTCTTTGGACCAGAAGCTCCCCTTATCCACCTCCCCCCGCTGCATATTATCAATCCCAAAGATCTCCGTAGAGATGGTGCCAACTTTTACATCACTGTAATCGTAAGTAAGCATGGGGATGTGTTGTTGAGTCTCACTATCCATTGATTCTTGGATGAGTTGCACTGGTAGCCCTTGCTGATCAAAGTACATGTGGATGCGGGTCATATACTCTTCGTCGTACACATAGTGCTTGCAAGCCACACCATCGAGGTCTACAGAGTCTATGTATGTCAAAGAGGGTAGATGAGGGTATGGCATAACATCTCCCATGTGACTCCTTTTGCAATCATCGATTGGTAAAT
>JACLAD010005736.1_pt1 | contig 34311 bp, 33 predicted proteins | sample 8027901 | NCBI WGS metagenome assembly JACLAD01 (sample SAMN15725071, study PRJNA655200) | protist metagenome | isolation source: fluorescence activated cell sorting (FACS) single amplified genomes of... | place: Spain: Blaines Bay Microbial Observatory, Mediterranean Sea | collected 2016-07-05 | reverse complement strand
CTGGAACTCATTCTAATCCTGCCGAGAACCATCCAGATCGCTCCGGCACCAATTAAAGCACCTGATAGAAAATGTAGGTTTTTGTCATCAAAATAGTAACCAATTGCAATTCCTGCGATTAATAGCAGAAAACCAAGAATTCTTACGAAATTCATCCTTCCCTTTTTACATTAAATTAGATCTAACAAGACGTAAAAAGACAGAAGAAAAGGGGCGTTTCCAATCTTTTACAACTTGTAATTCATCATGTAGGGAGTTTTAAAAATAAGCACAATTTTTGAACCTCGAAAACCTTGTGAGAAAAATCTTCGAAAAACACTAAAAACAGGTGGAAAAGGACTCATCCCAGGGACTTACTTCAAAGTCAGAACTGAATTAAATTTTATATGAATTTCAATCTACTTTTGAAGTAAGTAGAAGAGACCTACTGCAATTAACCCGGAAATTAATGACCTCACCAAAAGACTTGATAACGGCTCACTAAAGACAAAGACTCCCAGCAGCATGGATACTACTACAAATATTAAGAAGAACAGCACGTAACCTTTTTTTGTCATAGTGGTATAGTTTTAGAAAATTTTACCTGCCGTCCACGTAAAAGCAGTAAAATATGATTAACAGTCTTGCCTGGTAAACAATTCAAGACCGCTGGGCTGAAAAAAAGAGGCAAGATTTTCAAAAAACCTATTATGGTTTGAGTTTTACGGCAGGAGAACCTGTTGTTTTCTTCTCACTTTTAATAATTTCAACAGCTTTTTCCATAAGTTCGTCCCTTCCATTTCGGACTCCCTCAATGCTTGGTTTTACCTCAACATCGGGGATGATTCCCACACGCTGCGTTTCCCGCCCGTCGGGATAGTAAACTCCTATTCCGGAGATCATCGTCCTCAGTCCGCCGGGGAGCATTATTGAAGAAACATTTCCGTCTGCCCCAGAAGTCATACTGCCAATGACGGTTGTATTGTCACCTGCCCTGAATGCCATGGTGGTATATTCAGCATTACTTTGCGTCTTCTCATTTACCAGCACCACCAGTTTACCCTCATAAGCCCCCTCGGAGGCGGGCAGACTAAGCGGTTCTGTCAGGGTAAATTCGCCCGGGTTTTTGATACTCCCGTTAGAGAAGCGCACAAATGGCACTTCTGAAGATGTGAACCAGGAGCCCAGGGAAAATACCACGAATTCGGAAGGATAATTCCGGATGTCCATGATAATACCATCTGTGTCCTTCAACTCCTTTTTTATCGCGGGAATATCTGCTTCCTTTATGTTTCCAAGCGTTACGTAACCTATGTTATCATCCAGAAGCCGGTAAGACTTTTCGTCCTTTCTTTTGTACCATCCATACATGTTAAGGCTATCGAATTGGTATAACCTTATTTTTTCCTGTTGCGCTCCAGCTTCAGAAATAAATCTTATCTCCAGTTCTTTTTCCCGGGATCTTAAAAGATCTAAAGACATGTTCCTTAAACGCGCAGGCTGATTGGAAGCCGGATAATAAGCTTCAAGACTGTCTACAATTGCTTTTACAGCTTTGCCATTGATGTGGGTAATTACGTCTCCAACTTCGGGTTCGGCGGCCTTCTTTAGCTCGGGATTATAATAATCTGTCACTACGAGTTTATCTTCAACAAATTCTGCACGCAAAGGGGCGTAATAGCTTCCTTTCCACTCATCCATTTTATCTCCGCCACCCCAGAGATTGGCGTGGGTATCCTGAATCTCTGCAATGAGCTGTACCGCTGCCAGTTCATATTCCAGCTCATTTTCAGCATTTATGAATTGGGGAATGTATTCTGAAAGCACCTCATTCCAGTCCTTATCTGTCAAATGTTTGTTCGGGAAAAAATATTCGATCATATTCCAGTACCTGAACAAGGACAGCAATCTAAATCCATCATCGGGATATGCCATTTGTGCATAAGCCTTTTCGTTTTTAAATTCCGGATTGCCCACTCCCGGCACAAAACTTATATAATAATGCTTATCCCTGTTCCTGTTTTTAAAGATATGCTCCAGTTTTGAGTTTAATTTGCTGCCTGTTCTTCCACTTTTCCTCCAGGAATGATCGGGTTTGGCGAAGAGATTTTCGGAGGTCTCATTGCAGTTCTCACACGTTGCCACCTCCCCGAGGGAATCAATCCAGCTCACCAGAAGCTCATCTCTTTCAGAAGAACTTCCGGTTCTTAGATACACCGGAAGTATCCTGAAAAGCTCGTAGTCCCAGTTACAATTTCCGGCGGCAATTTGAGGATGATGGTATTTAAGAAATCCCCATACCCTTCCCAACAGGCTAAGATCATTTATCAACTTTTGATCTAATTCTGGAAAGCTGATGTTTGAACCTTCATCAAATTCTTTGTCAAGATCTGCCTGTAAAACCGGCTTTTCTACTGTTTTAAGCGTCTGTACATCTTTTCCGTCAATGGTTAATTTGAATCCGTCGAACCATGCTTTTCCGCTTCCCGAAACCAAACCTCCTAAAAAGATCATTTTAGCTTCTTCGGGAAAAGGCAGGGTGATGGAATATTTTTTCCAGTCCTGTGTACCCTTGATCTCCTGATCGTACATATTATCAAACTCCAGCGCACCTCCATTTCCGTCAATGCGCAGCAGTAAACCGGCAAAACCATTGGCTACGGCCTCTGTTTTCATATAGCCTTCCAGGGTGATCTCCTTTCCTTCATAACTGGCAGGCAAACTGTAGGCGATACTCCCAAACGACCCGCCGTTCTCACCGGAATCCACCCATCCCGAAGTTTTCCCAGAATGCACCGTAACGGCATCTGTACCTACCTCATAAGCCCCCCATTTTATCCAGTCTTTAGACAACGCATCAGTTGCTCCCGGTTCTTCTAGATCGAGATTGAACTTTTGAACGGATTGTGCATTTGAGCCAATGCAAAAAGCAAGAATTAGAACAAGCAATACGTTTTTCATGTCTTTGTGTTTATTAGTATTTTGGGCTCCATGAATTTTACTTCTATTGGAAACCAAAAGTTAAGTTTTACTCATTAATACTGAGCGTTACTTTGTATATAAATCGTTTAAATAGTCTTCTTCCGCCGATAATCTTTTAATTTTTATTTCCACCGGAATGCTGTCGTTCATGCTGCCCTTCAGCAAATCATCTTTAAAGCTACCCTTAATAGACCTGATTCTTTGGTCTGCAGGAGGATTGAAATATATTCTAATTTCAGCATTTTCAGCTGAATATGCGCCAAAATAAATACTGTCATTTAATGATAACACCGCCTGGTTGTTGTATTCCAGGAACATCATTGGAGAAGTTCCAAGTTTGCCCTTTTCCAGTTCCAGCTTTGTATTACTAAGCTGAATATCGTCAATCCTGTAACTTCCCACCACCTCTTCACTGACTCCAGATCTTATGTTATAAGCAAACATGAAATAACCAACCGGAAGTAAAATGACATATAAAAACGGCAATATTCTAATGATTTTCTTATGCGGCGCCTCGAAGTCATGGGAGAACCTTCCTCCATACTTTATGAAGAACTGGTAAAGGTCCCTGCGGAATCCTGTTAACAATAAAAGCGTGAGTACTAAATCCAGTGTGATATGCTGTATGGCAAAATCAATATCAAATTCAATGTTGAGGATCAGGATGTTGATACATACCCCAAGAGATATCAATAATGCGATCAACCTTGTTCTCTTGAACACGATGAGGATCCCAATCAAAAATTCGGTAAGGCCAATGAACAGGTTATAATTATAGGACCTCCCAAAGAAGGACCACATGTGTTCGTATTTTGAAATTTCTGCTAAGGGTTTGAATGATTCGTAATGCAGCGTCCTGAACTGCATATGAAGGAATTTAGGGATCGCAAAACAGATCATCTTAGCAGACAAATAGTAAATCGCGAGGTACTTTAACACCTTCAGGAGCTTTGTAAAAAATTTGTTCTTCAATTAGTTGTTTTTACAAATGGGTAATTTTGAATATAAAAGTTTCGAAGTACAGCTTATCGTGGTTGGTTTTCTTTACAACGGGCAGTTAAAAGAAAACTGGAGCGCATTTATGGAAAAAGGTTCTAAAGGAGGTCGGCTCAGGATAAGATCAGAAACCGGTTCCAAAAAGCCCTGCTTTAAAATGTTCCCAGTCTGAAAAAATAGCGGTAAAAAAGAGAAAAGTAAATACCATTACAATAATAGAAGTTTTGGAAACAGGCGTTTTGGAAGAAGGAAGCTTATCGTTCATTTGATTGACTTTTTTTAAACAGAAGCGGAAATTTAATAAAAAAAAAGCTTTAGCAGCTGCCAAAGACCTTTTTAAAATACGAAGAAACCACTCGTTACGCAGAATTTTTCGCAATTGAATCCAAGCGATAAAAATGCTCTTTTAATTACAGGTGGATTCCAGGGTGGTGTTCCCGTTTTCCTGAACCATTTTGTAGCCGTTGTCCAGCATGGGCTGGAAACTTTTCCGGCCGGTAAAATGCCAGAGCAAATACCCATACTGGCACTGTGTGAGCCTTCCTTCCTCATATTCCCGCAGCATTACTTCTTTTAGTTCTTCCCGGTATTTTTTAGGAGCATGAATGAACATAAGAATCGGGTCAAAATCTGGGTCTTTGAATTCGTGGCGGTAATATTTCCTGATCCGGTCTGTATCGGGAAATCCATATGTTCGGGTAATTTCAATCATTCTTTCCACGTGTGCCGCGTCTTTTGGATTGATGTAATGTTTCCAGATGTGCATGGACAGGCTATCAGACTTAAATTTTCGCCGGGATATTTCCTGCATTTGCAGACTGTCGGGGAGTTTCTCAAGCCGGTCGGTTTCAGATTTATCAAAGGTCTTAAAAATGGTATATTCCCGCATCGTCTGGTCATAACCGTACATGAATTCCATTTCCTCCACCAGGAGATCCACGTCTCTTTTCAGTAACTCTTCTTTATCGCCCTGGGCAGCAATTGTATGGGTAAATAGCAGTAAAAATATCCAAAAGTTTGATTTCATTTGATGTTTTTGAAGGATGTACAATTTTTGGTTCAGCTTACAGGAGCTGAAGGTTTTATTTCTTTTTTTATAAATTCTGTTGGTTCTTCTTTAATGCAGTACCTAATAATAAGGAACACTATTAAAGGAACTATCCACAGCCCTACCAGGGAAAACCAGTCGCTAACATTATGGCCGCTTTCCATAATTAGCAGCCCATTGCCTAAAGGTCCTTGTGAAAAAATGCTATTGAAAGTGAAGTTCCATCCCAGGTGAAGACCCAAAGGCAGAAAAATGGAACCTGTTTTGCGAAATGCCAAAGCCCATCCATAGCCCATCAATCCCGTACCTATGAACACGACTATCATAGGGAGGATATTTCCGAAAATTCCGAAGGAGAACCAGTGATAGATCCCGAATGCCACTGCAGAAAGGAGAATTGCTTTTGTGGCGCCCATTCTTCTTATGAGGATAAACAGCAGTGCACCTCTAAAGATCAGTTCTTCGGTCAAAACAGATTTGAAATCCCACCAGAACATGTTTAGAAGTAAAGAGAAGTTCGCTTTTTCATTTATAAAAAGACTGGAGGAGCTTAAAAGCAATTCCAGGAACTCTACACCGCCGCACAATATCGCTGTAATGATAAAACCGGTGGCCAGTTGCCGCAGCCTTTTCAAAACCGGCAAAAAACCCAGCGACAGGATATTTTTTCTTTCGAAAAGATAAAGAAGAAGCCACGAAAGTATGAGTGCAACTAATATTCCTACCACTTTTTAATTTTCAGGTTATCCAAAAATAGCATTTTTAAGTTAAGTTGTAGATTTATCCCTTTCCGGAAATGCTTCTTTTTAAAATTTATAGTCTTGCCTTGTACTTTGCTCCACAACTTTCACAGGTAATGCTGTAAATACTTTTTAAAATAAGCAGTACTGTCGGTGACGCTTTGCATGGGACTGTGGGTGAAATTCCCTCCCTGCTCCAAATAATAATATTCAAGTCCGGACTCCTCAGGATCGGGTAAAATTTGGGTGTAATCGATCGAACCGTTCCCGAGTTCGGTGTAGTCTCCGGTGATCTTATCCATATCTTTTATATGCCACATCACATAGCGCCCGGGCTGCTCTTTTACCAGCTGACGGGGAGAATGTTTAGAAGATTTCATCACCCAGTACATGTCCATTTGAAGTTTCACCAGGGAAGGATCTGTTTCCCGTAAAATAACATCAAATCCATTCTCACCGTCGTGATCTGTGAATTCAAAACCGTGATTGTGGTACGCAAAGCCAAGACCTGCGGCGGATACCTGTTCGCCTATCAGGTTAAGTTTTTGAGTCATGAGCCTGTAATTTTCCATGGTTCGCTGTTCGGGGGCTAACCAGGGCCAGGTGATGTATTTCATATCCAACGAACTGGCACCTTGAATACATTGATCTACAAAATGTTTCAGTTCATCATTGCTCTTTTCCAGATAGGAAGAAAAACCGAAATGCCCGCTGGAGGCAGTAAGCTGCATATCTTCCAAAATTTTTCTGAATTCAGAAGATTTATAATTGTAAAAGGTTCCTTTTTCAGCATCAAAGCCAAAGGTTTCAAAATCTTCATATCCCAGTGCTTTAACAGCTTTTAAAGTGGCAACGGGATCTTTGGTCATTTCAGGGTGAAGGGTATAAAGCTGAAGACCCATCTTGTACCCGGGCTCGTGGAACATGGAATGAACGGGAACTGGTAAGATAGCGGTTGCGCCGAGGATTCCCAGGGTTTCTACAAAATGTCTGCGGTTCATACAGGTTTTAGTTTATTGATAGACGTTTTTCGCTCAAAGCTTCACCCGCACAACCTTATCACGCATAACTTATTCAGCTTTACCTGCTTAAAGATAAAAATTAATTGAAGAAGATGCTTAAAACCTAAAGAAACAAAAAAATTCAGGTTCACGACCTGTTTCGCAGTACCGGGTTATTCCGGTTCGTTGTTGGTATTACTGTCGGGAAGCCCTTCAAACTCCTTGCGCTTTCCTTCAAGCCATGCGTTGAATACCTCCGGGGCCTGCATACGCTTCTGCATGTCAATCATGGCTTTGAGATGTGCTTTATCTCCTTTTCTTATCATTTGCCGGCCATGCTGCTTGCTTTGATCTTCTATGGCTTCAAAAGTACTGGCATGGAATTCCATATCGCACGCCCCACCCAATTGCCTGCATGTCATCGTTCTCATCATCATCTTCTTTAAGGGTTTACCTAAAGGTAGTCAAAAAGTGGATTGGGGAAAGTAGTTTTCTTTAAAAGTTAGTCCAAAATGCCATTTTTGGAAGGTGCTTCTTTTCTCTAATTTATTTAAGCATTTTCCCTTCCTCATTGAATATTCTATAACTTTCATAACTAACCGATAAGAAACCTTCCTTAGTATTGGTTACCAGTTCTTTAAAACTGTAACCTGGAATACTAAAATCTTTTGGAATATCAAGAAGCATTAAATCATTGCTTGAAAACAGGATAAACCTAACATACTTTTTATCTGGATAAGAGATGTAAAAAGAAATAGCATTTTCAAAATTCTGGTCTTGTTTAATGCTCTCTGGTATATCCCTTAAAACCTTATTTTCAAAATTAGAAAAAGACCTATCTTCTGTAAATTTTATATAGAGTTGGTTTTCATGATCAGTATTTAATAATTGCCTAATGAATTCATGATTCTTAATTCTTCTTGTTAACACTGGCTCTTCTTTCAAAAAATTACTCAAAGGAGTAATACTGTCTTCAATAGGCATGGTGAGATCATAAATCAATTTGGGATCCCCACCTTTCTTCTGGATCTCTGCCATCCAGCAATCTCCTCCATAACTGTAGGAATAGATATTTCCAATGGAAGAGTCCATAATAATGAAATCATCTAATTCATCCCTTTCCTGAAACAGCAGATCTTTTAATTCTTTATGTGGTTCTTCCATTCTTGATCTAACGGAAAATGGCATAAACTCCGACATTTCCTCCAGCTTTTGAGCTACCCGTTGTTTTCTTGAAGAGTCTGCGAGGAAATAGTGGTAATTGCTTAGGGTATTAAAAAAATGTAATTTGTTGAAGGCATCAACCTTTTCATTTCTAATCACCCCTTCAACAGTAGCTTCAAAAAAGTCTTTATCGGCTTCTGTTAATGAAGCAAAAGCTTTCGCCACTTTGCTGCCGTCAGAAAAATAGTGATCATTAATCGTGTCAGAAATGCGCATATTTGATCCCAATAACAAGGTTCTAATATCAAGATCAAGTTTTGAAAGCTCCTCTATATACGTTTTTCTTAATTCACTTGCTATATTGGAATTGGCCACTCGTGAGACATTGTCATTCATAACATTTAGAAAAGATTGAATAAAAACATCCCAATTCGGAATTTTTGCAGCCAGGCCGGCCATCCTCTTCTGTTGCTCAATTGGCCCGTTATCAAAACTACAGCTTCCTACCTGCTGGTTATATCTCATCAAATTAAGTGCTCTCTCATTGGAAATAAGCTGTGCAACAAAAACTTCCAGTTCTCCATTAGACTTCTCATTCTTTTCAGCAAAATTCAGCGCTTTAAAAAGAAGATTTTTAAATCCGGGATCATTTAGAAACAGGCTGTCAGCACGAACAGCTCTTTCTTTTTCCCATTGGTCCATTGATTTTCGATGCGATTCCCAGTTCTGTGTTTTGTCAAATGTGGGTTGTTCAGTAACTTCAGCAAAATAAGCTATTAGTGAATCTATTGGCGTTCTCACGGTTATATGAGAAAAAGGATCGTTATTCTTATTGAAAAACAAATCTGTTTTTGGCCTCACAAGATGATCTGTATAGTTAACCCACCTGGAATATTCCTTTGGAATCTCCTGTTGAACAAACTTCTCGTTTAAATAGAAACCCCTAATATTTCTAAGGTTGGTATTATACACTGGATGATTTGTATAATAGAATTTGAGATTTTGATTTAATAAGGAATCTGATGCACTCAACGTGATACGGTGGCCATTATTCAATTTTATTTGAAAAGACTTTATCTCCAGTTTCTGTTCTCCATCGTTGCGCACATAGGAATTTTTAATGATCAATAAATCCCTGTCAATTTGAAGGCTGGGAAATTCATTGATTAAAGAATCCAGGGGTGTACCTTTTTCTAAGGCTTTTATAAACTCCCCGGGAACTGATGTTTTTACATCAAAATAATGACCCGTGGTTTGCGGCAGGGAAAAAAAATGTGGAAGATCATCTCTATTTGAATTATTTTCTAATGAATCAATAATCTTGTTTAGTGCAGGAATGGTATGGTCTGGAATAATCGTCTCCTGCGAAATAGAAGATTGATGGAAGACAAAAAATAAGGCAATGAGAAAGATTCTTTTCATTTGTAAGCAATATTAAATTTTAATAGACACAAAGGAGCGCGGCAGATTCTGAACAAGCTGTTACAAGAAGTGTCAAAAATAGGATGCGGAGGAGGTTTTTCACTGGATTGAATTTGCTGTTTTCTAATTTATACGGATTCTCTAAAGATATTTAAAAATGCCATTTTTGGAAGGTGATAATTCAAATTTCCTGGCTGGTCTTAAGATGCTACAAGGCAAGACCTCGATGGGTTGGCTTATAATTATCTGCCCGGCCTCTTTGATCTACAAGAGCTAAAAATTCGGGAATTCCTGCTTGGCAATCTTTTTAAATTCTTCAAATGTAATTTCCTCACCAAGATCTGGCCGGGAAATTTCCACCTCCTCCTCTTTCCAGTCTATTTTATTCAGCTTAATGATGGTGTTTCCATATTCACATTGTATGATCAATCCCGGTAAACCTCCATATTTTGAAGGCCCGAATGGATAGGGTATTTCGGGAGTAAACCAGGCTATAACTTCTGCTTTTTCTGCCAGTCCATCTCCATTGGAATCTTCCATTTTTCTTACGGCTTTAAAACACAAATAATCATCAATCAGCTTTTGTTCTTTCGTTACAGTCCAGTTAAGGGAATCCAGTATAATTCTATAGGTTTTTTTCAGTTTGGTGGTTTGCTGAAGATACTCATTTTCTTCTGAATCAAAATAATACAGGTCGTCGCCACCGGCAAAAATGCGATTTATATTCTTTTGCCCCCTTTTTACAGTTGAAGTATCAAGCTGAAAAGAGGATCGCTTCGGATTAAATTTTAAAATCCCTTTCACGGTATCTGTAGAGAATGAAAGTGATTCATAAACAAACTCCCTGTTAGTATAAACCTTGTATTCAACGAAGGCAGAATTTGACTCTTGTGCCATTACCGCAAGCGGAAGCACTGTGAATAAGACACAAATAATTATTCTTTTCTTCATATTCGATTTTTAGACAGGAATTCTTAACCCAGAACGCCATTTTCGGAAGGTAATAATTTTAAATTCCTCCCCGGGTTTAAACAATTGGACAAACCGAATATAGAAAAGAACTATAAAACCTATTTACCTTTTACGAAGATTTTTTTGAGCGCAAGCAGGAAGTAAAAGGCAATCACCGTGCTAATGAAAGCAATGGTACCCAGGCGACCGCCAAAGCCTTTGAAAATATCATAAGAAAGCTGGTATAAAACAGCAGACAATGCCCCTCCTAAAACCACGAGTGGCAAAGTGGCAATTGAAGAACTGGTCATGCCGACAAAAGAACCTGCAAAAACCACAAAAGCAAGATGGTTTACTTTAAGGAAATACTCCAGTGCAGCACCCAGCAATCCCACCAAACAAGAAGCAACCACTACCGAGAGTCCGTATTTGTGTAATAGAAAAGTAAGCAGGGCTCCTCCCATTCCTCCAATGATCAAAATTAAGGTCTGCGGCATCGTAATTTTTCAGGCTTTAAGATGAGGTTGCAAACCTATTGAAAATATATGGCTGCATTACAATTTTATCCCGATCAGGTTATTGACGCCGATTTGAATTAAGAACAGTGTCAAAAAAGGCATATTTGGAGTAATAGTTTTTTAATTCCCTAATTCCAAACCTACTCGGGTTTTGATCTAATACCAGCTCAATGTCTTAATAGCAGAAGCGTTACTTAATTCTATACTTAACTCCTACCTGAAGTAAGGTGCTGACATCCTCTCCCCCAATCTACCATTTTAAGAACGTCTGGACTTCAATTCCTTATACAGATGATAATCTCTGGCAATTTGAATAAATACCAAGGGTAAAAATGCGAAGGGAACTATTTTGCCTCCAGTAGAAGATTCCGGTTTAAATACGAAAGCTACAAGGAACATTACAACTACAAGGGCACTTAGAATACCGGTTATTAATTTTTGGCTTTTGTATTTCTTTTTAAGCTCTATTACGTTCAATTTCGACAGCTGTTCCTTTTTCATTCTATAGTTTTTTAAATCCATTTAAACCGGAAAATATTCCACCACGTTCAATTCTTCCAAATCAAAGTCGAGGTAGAAATAGTGAAGTAGATCTTCCTTTTCGAATTCTCCGTTCTTGTTGGTGTCTTCAATGCTTCGGAAATAGATCCTGTTCATATTAGAGATAGTTTTCCAGTCGATCAATTCCTGGTACTGCGACCCAATCTTTCTAAAATTTTCACCATTTATGCTGCTAATGTAAAGCGTATTAATATCATTATAATCCATTTCCCCGTCATTGTTGGAATCGGTGTCATTAACTTCGTATAAAAGATATTCTTTCCCTGTGTTTTCGAAGATCGCCCGAAGAAAAGAAAATGAACTTATCCGTAGGTCTTTGTTGGTTAAGGAAACGAATGTATCAGATTCCAGCTGCTGAAATTTAAGGTTGGTAAGATCTCCCGTGTACGTGTCGGAGTTACCCTCCCGTGTAAAGCTAAAACTACCCAATCCTGATGAAGAAGATCCAAAGTACCGGCTTTCCCGCTCATAAATTTCATAATACCCCACCGGATGTATGAGGTAATTAGTACTGTCAATCTGGATAGGGAGATCACTTATTATTCCCTGGGTAGAATTTTGCGATATCTTCTCTGTCTGCTGTTCCTGTCCCGCATAAATAACCTTTGGTTTCTTTTCTTCTGAACAGCCGGTTAGGAGAAGTGTCAAAAACAGGATTGGGAGAAGGTTTTTTATTTCCATGGTTTCCTAAGGTTATTCAAAAATGGCATTTTTGAGAAGGTTTTTATTAGTTGGATTCAACAGCTTTTAAAATCCGCCCATCATTTAATTTCCATTCAGTTAAGCCATTGGCACTTCTGCCCATAACTACTGCCGCTGCAGCAGATGGACTGGAAAACAAATAATCTTTCCTGAATACCAGTTTGTTGTTAACCTGAACGATTATTTCATCATATATCAAACTTTGTCTCACTTTGAGCCAGTTTTGAGGAAAGGAACTGGTTGGAGAAGTTGCAATTTCTGAATCTTTTAAAACTACAAATCCTTCATTTGTCATTTGCCCCTTTGCGTTGGCACCTCTGGCCGCGTCAATGTAGAAGGTATTATTAATTTGCTCTTCAATTGTCTGATCTTTCCTGAGCTCTTCAAAAATTTTATATCCTAAGGCATTGACAAGCAGTCTTATATTTTCCAAAAACTCTTCCATCTCTGCACGATCAGCTTCTGAAATGGTTGATCTGGTGGGGATATTTCCGTTTTCCAGATCATAACGGTTTACTTTTTTCGCGATTTCATGCAGTCTGCTTTCCAGGTACTTGATATGAGCTTTATTTAGATTTTCATCTTTACTCATAAAGACCAAAGCTTCATTCCAGAAATCCTTTCTTGCTAAATGATCGTTCAGTCTGTTGTACACTCCCTCGGCTTCACCTATGTACGCAAGTTCTTTATTTTCCGATTTGTCAGATTTTCCAAAAAGGATATAAATACCGGTATTTTCCAACTCAGGCCGGTCTGAGGATTCTTTTATCTTCTTTCTTGGGATTTTTAAAGCTTTCCCGGTCCAGTTGGAAAGCTCACAAGTCATTCTGCCATTTGGCTCGCCGTCTACCAAAAAGATCTTTATAGTTTTTCCGAAGTTTTTCATTTAATTTTTGGTTGGATTGTGCTTTAAGATTCATATTCATAACTGGTTTGGGAGTAGAGACGCGGACTTAAAGGATTAACCATTTTCTTTCCTGGTTCCTAAAATTACTCCTTTTCGGTAAACCCGTTATTTGCGATGAATCGTTGTTGTAGGCTGGCAAATACTATTCCTTCAATCTGTAGGAGAAATCAAAGGCTTTTGCATTTGGATCAACGGGTTCGATTTTATCTAAAGCGCGCAGCTTTTGAAAGGCTTTTTTCACTTTATTTACATCATCTTCTCCACTTATATCTCTTACGATTCTATTAGTAATGCTTGAATCAGAATTATCTTTTAAATAGTTTATAATAATATCTTCCAACGATGCAATTTTTTTATGTTGAATCGTAACTACAATGGAATTATCCATTTCTTTAATAATGGGGTCAATCAGACCTGCTTTCTTCATCTCATTTCTCGCCGTATCAAGCCCTTCACCAATATCATGGTTTACGGGATCGGGAAGGTTATGTAATAACCTAACAATGTTTGGATTTCTTGATAATCGTTCATCATAGATATTGTCTACGGTAATGTAGCCTGGCAATCTTCCTGGACTTGTTATTTCTATCCTATTGTCATAAATTTTTATATGAATATCATCATTTAAACTATAATCCCTGTGAACTACTGCGTTAACCAGAATTTCATGAATTGTTTTTTCCGGATATTCTAATTTGACTAATTTACCTCCCACATTAATTGATGCGTCTTTTATTAAATTTTGAACTGCTGCTATTGCATCATAAATTTGATTTTCAATAGGACCATTTATTGTTTGAGGTGCTTCTTTCAGTTGTTCTCTTTTATATGAAGAATCGGTAGTTAATAATCGATAAACTTTTATTGCACATCTAGTACTCAACGTAGCCTGAGGTTCTTCATCAAACATAAGAACACAAGCTACGTTGGGCTTCCATTCTTTATCTTTTTTGGTCAATAGTCTTTGTTTACGAAGAAATTTTTCGTGAGGTAAGTTGCTCCCAACTCTAGTCATGTATTTTTTTAATAATTTTTCATCTTCGTAATCCTCGATTTCGGCAATATCTACGGGTTGTTTTTCGTATATTAATGCACCTTTTGCATATCCAAGTTGTGTAACTCTTTCACCTTTAATTTTAGTTTTTCGAGCATTTATTCTAATGAAGCAATCACCACTATTAGTATAATGAACTTTCGGACTTTTAGGTATAGATATATGAAGAAGTAAGCCTTTTCCATTTGTATCAACAAATTCTAGTTCGACATTTTCTACAGCCGGAGTGGTTTCTTCTAATAATGTATGTATTATATCATTGGCTTCTTCTTTGTTTACAAAGCCAATTATTCTTTCCCCCTTTACTTGGATATCTTCAATGCCAATCCACAAGTCTCCACCGTCAGCATTCGCGAAGGCAACAAAAGTTTCTTGTAATTTTTTTGGTGCAATTCTTTTACTTTTTAAATCATTAAAATGATCTTCTTCTTGTTTTAATAATTTATTTTCTTCTTTATCGTCAAAATTTCTTGTTTCCATAATTTTCTATTTGCTTGCCTACCACATGTCTACAACTGCACCTATTACAGCTATTCATAGTTCTTCTAATATAAACGTACGGGTACATTTATATCTCTTACACCGGAATAAACCGGTTCCAATAAAGTTGTAGGGATGGGTTAAAAATAGGATAATTTCCTACAAAATAGCATTTTGAGGTCAAAAGTTTTTCCATCGGTATCCAAACCCGCAACTTCATTGATAGAAAATTTTAAAAAAGCCTATATTTAGCACTTTTAAAAAACTTTTACCATAATATGTTTAAAAGACACCTGCTGGCATTGCTTCTTGTAATGTCCTCTTCCGCAGTCTTTGCGCAGGAAGAAGAGAAAAAAGAGGATAAAAAATGGGATGTTTCAGATCCTTATTCCGATGACTGGAACATCAAAGAAGTTGAATTAAATACCGATGAAGGTACCTGGATGAACCTGGATGTAAGCCCCGATGGTTCACAGATCGTGTTCGACCTGCTGGGCGATATTTACATCATGCCGGTTTCCGGTGGGAAAGCTACCGCGCTCCGCAGCGGAATGGCCTATGAGGTGCAGCCAAGGTTTAGCCCCAACGGAGAAAGGATCTCCTTTACCAGCGATGCCGGCGGCGGCGATAACATCTGGATCATGGATGCCAATGGTGAAAATGCCAAACAACTTACTAAAGAGAACTTCCGCCTGCTCAACAACGGCGTCTGGACGCCCGACGGGAATTCCATCGTGGCGCGAAAACATTTTACCTCGGGCCGCTCCCTGGGTGCCGGCGAAATGTGGATGTACCATATTGGCGCGGGAGACGCGGGAATTCAGTTGACCGAACGCAAGAACGACCAGCAGGACGTGAACGAGCCCAGCATTTCACCCGATGGGCGTTACCTTTATTACAGCGAAGACATGTATCCCGGCGGCGCTTTTCAGTATAACAAAGATCCCAACAAACAGATCTACGTGATCAACCGCTACGATTTCCAGACCGGGGAAATTGATCGTGTTACCGGAGGGCCGGGTGGCGCCGCAAGGCCCCAGGTGTCCCCCAACGGAAAAAAACTTGCTTTTGTAAAGCGGGTACGTACGAATTCGGTCTTATTCATCCACGACCTGGAAACCGGCGAGGAATGGCCGGTGTACGACAACCTCAGCAAAGATCAGCAGGAAGCTTGGGCAATCTTTGGGGTGTATCCCGGTTTTAGCTGGATGCCAAACGGCGAGGAACTTGTTTTCTGGAGTGAAGGGAAGATCAAAAAAGTGAATATTGAAACTACAACAGCTTCAGAAATCCCGTTTGAGGTGAACAACACCATCAAGATCGCGGAAACGCACCAGGTGGATCACCCGGTTTTTTCCGAAGATTTTAATCCGAAAGTAATTCGCCACGCGATCACTTCTCCCGATGGAAACACACTTGTTTTCAATGCCGTGGGTTACCTTTGGAAAAAGGAACTGCCTAACGGGAAACCCGAACGTATTACCGATGCTTCAGAATTTGAATTCGAACCTTCTTTTTCTCCTGACGGAAAAAGCATTGTGTACGTGACCTGGAGCGATGACGAAATGGGCGCCGTAAGAACGGTTCGCCTCAACGGAAGAAACGCGAAAAAATTAACTTCCGAAAAAGGCATTTTCAGGAATCCTTCCTATTCGCAGGACGGGAAAAAAGTGGTTTTCAATAAAGAAGACGGAAATTCTGACCTGGGAAGCACTTTCAGCAAGAATCCGGGGATCTACATGGTAGATGCTTCCGGAGAAAACCTGAAAAAGATCTACGATGAGGGCGAATTTGCCATGTTTAATAAAGACGATTCCAGGATCCTTTTTCAAACCGGCGGCTATTTCTTTGGAAGCCTTACCAAGAAACTGAAAAGTATTGACCTTAACGGGCAGGACGAGCGCACGCATATAGAATCCAAGTACGGCGGAAGGCTGGTGCCAAGCCCCGACAATAAATGGTTGGCATTTTCAAACCTTCACAAAGCATACGTGGCGCCGCTTTCTATGGTGGGACAGCCGGTGGAACTCGGCCCCGACTCGAAAACCGTGCCTGTGACGCAGCTGGCGAAAGATGCGGGAATTAACCTGCACTGGAGCAACAACAGCAAAAATGTACACTGGACGCTGGGTGATGAATATTTTACCAATAAGATCACCGACAGATTTACCTTTTTGGAGGGTTCAGTAGATTCCATCCCGCCGATGACCGAAGAGGGAACGAGAATCGGACTTAAAATAGAAACCGATGTTCCTGCCGGAAAGATCGCCTTCACAAATGCCCGCATCATCACAATGAACGAGCAGGAGGAAGTGATCGAGAGCGGAACGATCCTGATCGAAAACAACAAGATCGTACAGATTGGGAATTCTTCCGAAGTAAATATTCCGCAGGACACTAAAGTTTATGACGTGACAGGAAAGACCATCATGCCCGGAATGGTAGACGCACACGCGCATATAGGTGCTTTCCGCTATGGATTAACACCACAGCAGCACTGGCCGTTCTACGCAAATCTTGCGTATGGCGTGACCACGGCTCATGATCCATCGGCCCTGAGTGAAACCGTCTTTGGAATGGCAGAACTCATCAAGAGCGGGGAAATGGTAGGGCCGCGCCTCTACTCCACCGGGATCATTTTATACGGTGCCGAAGGAGATTTTAAAGCCGAGATCAACAGCCTGGAAGATGCAAGATCTGCTTTAAGAAGGACAAAGGCCTTTGGGGCAACTTCGGTAAAAAGTTATAATCAGCCGCGCCGAGAGCAGCGACAGCAGGTGCTACAGGCAGCAAAAGAGCTTGACATCAACGTAGTTCCTGAAGGGGGAAGTACCTTTTTCCACAACATGAACATGATCGTGGACGGCCACACCGGCATTGAACACAATATTCCCGTGGCGCCGGTGTATAAGGACGTCAAAACCCTTTGGAGCAACAGCGACGTGGGATATACGCCCACGCTTATTGTGAATTACGGCGGAATCAACGGAGAATATTATTTCTACGACAAAACGAACGTTTGGGAAAATGAAAAACTGCTGAATTTCACTCCGCGGCACATCATTGATGCGCGTTCCAGGCACCGCACCACATTGCCAGATGAAGAATATGAGAACGGCCCAATCCTGGTTTCTGAAACCGCCAAAGAACTTTCTGATCTTGGCGTAAAGGTGAACATGGGTGCTCACGGGCAGCTCCAGGGGCTCGGTGCTCACTGGGAACTGTGGCTCATACAAATGGGTGGCATGAGCAATATGGAAGCTTTAAAAACCGCGACTATAAATCCTGCGGAATATATTGGAATGGACAGCGAGATAGGATCTCTTGAAAAGGGCAAATTAGCCGATCTTTTGGTGCTGGAGGAAAATCCGCTGGAGGATATCCAGAATACCAACAGCATACTTTACACGATGGTAAACGGAAGGTTATATGATGCGAACACCATGAACGAAATTGGGAACTATCCTGAAGAACGCGGCAATTTCTATTGGGAAAACAACCGCTACAATGCCATTTTTGACTGGCATGAGGAAAGTCTGCTGCATGGTTGTATGGCACATTGATTTAGTCAGGAGGCTGTAGACGGGAGTCGGGAGGTTTTTGTTGTATAGGGTATAATGTAAAACCTGTACATTGAAGGTTGCGATGAGCTTCTTTACACATTTGATAATTTTGAAAAGCCGGAACTGATTTAGTTTCGGCTTTTTCTATTCTCCTCGCCTGACTTTTACTCTTGCTCCCATTTCTGGGCTGAAGCCCATATATTTTTGCCTCTTCTCCCACGGACTTAAAAGTCCGTGCAATTCATCTTTAAATCACTCCTGAAAATTACTCAAATGATTTTTCAGGGGGCTCCAAAATGTTGGGCTGAATTACTGCTACATTACCCTCTTTCTCCACGGACTTGAAAGTCCGTGCAATTCATTTTTTTCTTGAAATCACTCCTGAAAATTACTCAAAATAATCTTTCAGGCTGAAGGCCTGAAACAACAAAACCCGGAGCGTTGCTCCGGGAAAGGATGAAACAACCCGGTTTCAGCCTGAAGGGATGGGATAAATTGTTTGCACTCATGACTGAGCTTTTTCAAATTGAGCACAAAATTTTTAAATTGTAGAAAAACCCTGAAATGAGAAATGCGATCCTTCTTTTTATAATCTTTTCCGCTTTTTTATTGTCCTGCAGAAACGAAGAGAACCGGGAGGTCACCGTCCCTGCAGAAAACCTGCAAACCCAAAAGGAAACACAAAAAGCAGCTGAACAACCGGCAGTTATAAAAGATAGCATTGAGGTGTACCAGCCACTGCCCGGAGAGCTCATCTCCCCGCCCTTAAAAATAGAAGGCAGGGCGCGGGGCTACTGGTATTTTGAAGCTTCTTTTACAGTAAGATTGCTGGATGATACCGGCAGGGAAATCGCTGTTGTCCCCGCCCAGGCACAGAATTCCTGGATGACCGAGGACTGGGTGGATTTTTCGGCTACAATGGAGTTTGAAGATCCGGGTACAGAAGAAGGTGTTTTGGTGTTTGAAAAAGCGAATCCGTCCGGGTTGGAGAAGCATGACAGAGAGTTGAGGGTTCCGGTAAAATTTGGGAATTGATCCCTACTCTGCAGGTGCTGTATAATTTTGTATAATGTAGAGTGTATGTTGTAATTCGGTTTTAAGGTCAGTACTCCTATACAGTCTACTTTATACAATATACCTTAAAGCAGAATGAATGGAAATTATTAATTTCACCTTCCTATTAAATTACAATGCTCCAATCCATCGTCCATTACTTTTTACACTTTATCTTTATAGGAGCAATCGCGTACTCGTACGACAAAAAGAACTGGAAACGCAACTGGCTCATTCTTTTGGCCACCATGCTGGTAGATCTCGATCATCTTCTGGCAAACCCCGTTTTTGCGCCCAACCGCTGCAGCATCGGCTTCCATTTACTGCATTCGATATATGTGATTCCGCTGTACTTCCTTGGAGTGATCTTCCTGAAAAATAATCTGCTTAGGCTCATCGCCATCGGGCTGGCGTTTCATATGATCACCGATTTTATTGACTGCCTCTGGATGTATTTCGAATGTAATTGCGAGTTTTTTGATATCTTCCGCGGACTCAGTTAAAGTCAGAAAAAAATAAGGCCTCCAATGCCATTTTTGGAACCTCATTCTGAAAAGCTTCCGAAGCAAACAGTGCAATTGCACCTTTCCCAAAGCCATAAAAATTTTGAAAGGCTTTTAATTGACCCATGAATTACTTTATATTTACGCCTCGAAATAATTCACAATCCCAGATCGCAAGTTCTAAATCCAGGAAATATGCATGTAGCCATTGCAGGAAACATAGGTGCGGGTAAAACCACGCTCACAAAATTATTAGCAAAACATTTTAGTTGGGAACCACAGTTTGAAGATGTACTGGAAAACCCATACCTCGAAGATTTCTACAACAAAATGGAACGCTGGTCTTTTAACCTGCAGATCTATTTCCTCAACAGCCGCTTCCGGCAGATCATGGACATTCGCGAGAGCGGAAAATCTGTCATTCAGGATCGCACGATCTATGAAGATGCGCATATTTTCGCACCAAACCTCCATGCGATGGGGCTTATGACCAACCGGGATTTCGAGAACTACAGTTCCCTTTTCGAGCTAATGGAAAAAGTGGTTGCGGGACCAGACCTCCTTATCTACCTGCGCAGCAGCATTCCAAATCTTGTGGCTCAAATCCACAAACGTGGCCGGGATTATGAGAACTCTATTTCCATTGATTACCTGAGCCGCCTTAACGAAAGATATGAGGCCTGGGTACACAACTACGACAAAGGCAATCTTTTGATCATTGACGTAGACAATATCAATTTCGTGGACAATCCCGAAGATCTTGGAAATATTATTACCCGTGTAGACGGCGAGCTTAACGGGCTTTTTCAATAATACCAGCCTTAGTTCTGGTGATTGGAAGTGGTCTTTCCCTGTCCGCTTTTTTAAGGGGAATATCAAACTTTAGCCGTTGCAAATTTTCTCTTGATTTTTAAGCTCCAGTGCTTTACATTAGTGATGCTCAACACTTTGCATCCTGATAAACACGAATATGGAATCTCAACAGCTAAAAAGGCCCAGGCATAAAGGTTCCCCCAGACTTTTTAAAAATCCGCTTCTCGAAAGACTCACTCACACGCATATTTCTGCACCGCTTATCATCTTTGGTGTTATTGCTGCCGCCTTGCTTTACTTCGGAATTTTTGAAAAAGGTTTTGAAGTGCCATTTATGGTGCTCCTGTTCTTCGCCGGACTTATCTTTTTCACTTTTGTGGAATACCTCATGCACCGGTACCTCTACCACCTGCCGGCCACTACGCCACAAAAGGAAAAAATTGCCTACACGATGCATGGCGTACACCACGATTACCCCAAAGACAAGTCACGACTGGCCATGCCGCCTGTGTTGAGCCTGGCCATTGCGACTATTTTATTCATTCTCTACAGGGCAATTTTAGGAGATCTCGTCTTCGGATTTCTAGCCGGTTTCCTGATTGGTTACGCTGCGTACCTCGCGATACATTATTCGGTGCACGCCTTTAGGGTTCCCAACAATTTTCTGAAGGTTTTGTGGCACCATCACAGCATTCACCACTACAGGGAACCAGACAGGGCTTTTGGCGTCTCTTCACCTTTATGGGATATCATCTTCAGGACTATGCCGCGGAAAGCGCCTGTAGAACTACAAAAAGAATTTATTGATGAAAAGGTGTAGAAACAACAGGAACCCTGCTTCCACCAATCGCCCAAGAAGGCGGCTTAGCATGACGTAATATCAGAAATAAACTTTTTCTGTTTTAATGTAATTTATTTAAGGAGCTTTTGTATTTTAGAAGGAATGATTCTTTATCCATAAGCACTTTAATTTTGAACATTTCCATTGAAGAGTTAGCAGAGACTTTAAAAAAACTCACCCCTGAAGAGCAACAAAAATTGAAATCTCTTTTAGGTGAAGAATGGTTTTCTACAAATTTTATTTCCCGTACTATTCAGGAACTCTTAAACAAGAGTATAAAAGAACATGAGAATAGTGAATCGCAGAATTACGAGAATATTCTTAAAGATTCCAAAGAAAAGTATGGACTGTGAGAATATTCTGGTCTCGTTTAGCTGAAAAGACTTATTATGATAATCTTGAATATTTAGATGAAAATTGGCCTCTTTCCGTAGTTCATGATCTTATCCTTGAAGTCGAAAAAACAATGATTAAACTTAAGAAGAATCCTCAAATGTTCACCTGGTGGGATCGTAGTAGAAGAATTAAAGTTGGCAACATAAACAAACATATCTCTTTTTTCTACAGCTTCACCAATGAAGAGATTCAACTTCATTTCTTCTGGAACAATCATCAGGATCCGGAAAAGATCAGAAAGTTTCTAAGAGAATAAAATGAAGGTTTAAATACGGTGAAGCAACATTTTTAATTCAGTCTATAAAACCTTGCTCCCGCGCATGTTCCTCGGCTTCTTTAGATTTCTCCACAGAAACCACCGGAACCGTAGTGAATTCATCGACAATGGAATGTACCCGCTCCATTTTTTTACGGTGTTTTACGCTGCGAAGATAGGTCGCCAGGATCCTGTCGGGAAATTGGGCGGCAATATCTGTGTAAATTCTTGGATCATGTTCACCGCTGTCTCCAATCAAAATAAAATTAAGATGTGGATAGGTTTTCAGGATATTAAGGATTTCCTTTTGTTTATGCGGTTTTTCAGGCTTTAAAGACCTGTCAAATGGTGTCCTAAAATCCCGAAGTAAAACAGGTCCTTTTGGAAAATCATTGATCTCCAGAAAGGTTTTAAGGTACATGTATAAATTCCACGGACTGTTACTCAGGTAGAACATTGGATTCTGTTCATTCCCCGTTTTTCCATCGTGAAGCTGCCGGTAAAATTGCGGTGCCCCTTCCAAAGAGATACGATTATGAGCATTTTTGAACAGCGAATTGTGAATTACCCGCCATTTTAGAAAAGAAGTCACTCCTGTTTTAAGAATCGTGTCGTCAATATCGCTGATCACCCCAAATTTTGCCGTAGCCGGTGGAATAAGCAATTCTGCCTTAAAACGATTATTTGAAGCGATCTTGCTGTTCCTTATTTCGTTCACAAAAGCGAGTTGCAGCGGCACCCAGCCTTCATCATCGGCATAGGCCTGCAGGTTTGCCGAAGTCGTTTTATCAAACAGAAAATAACCTTCTTTATTGGTTTTTGCCGTCAAAACAGCCTTATTTGGCAGTTTCAGTGCTACCTCTGCGCCACGAACCTCATCAGTATCAAATTGCTTATAAGTATTAATGAGGGTTCTTCTAAAAGATTGGTCCTCCTCCATTACAAGATCATCATCATCCAGCGCCCTTCCCAGTTGATAAAGATGATCTCTTGTACCGTAGCTGCGGTATGCGGTAATTCTTATATCCTGTTTTGCGGTAATAGCTTTGATGATCTTTCGAAAGAAGTTCGCCATAAACGGGGCTTGAAAATGCCATTTTTGAAGGTTCTTTTCCAAGATACATTTTAAATAAAAAATCCCGGCAAACGGGCCGGGACTTTAAATTTATTTTAGCACTTCAAGAGGCCATTTTTGAAACTCTATTACTTCTCAACCTGTTTTGCTTCGGAAGGAGTTCCTGTTATTTCCTTATTCTCTTCAGCAGCAAATCCTTCCGTCACTTCAGCTTCGGAAATTTGATTTTCAGCTTCCAATATTTCAGAAGCAGCAAGGGCTGTTTCTTCAGTTTCTATTTTTGCCTGAATGGTGACTTCATCAATTTCCGGAGTTGTGGCCATAGGCATCTCCTGCCCTAAAATTGGCGCAATTACGAGTCCTATCAAACAGGTAAGCTTAATTAAAATGTTCATGGAAGGTCCTGAAGTATCTTTAAAAGGATCTCCAACCGTATCTCCCGTTACTGCCGCTTTATGCGCGTCAGATCCTTTATAAGTCATCTCCCCGTTGATCATTACCCCGGCTTCAAAAGATTTTTTGGCATTGTCCCAGGCACCACCGGCGTTGTTCTGGAAAATTGCCCAAAGCACGCCGCTCACGGTCACACCTGCCATATAACCACCCAGCATTTCGGCAATTAATCTGTTCTCGTACCCAAACAACATGGGAACCAGTACGATTACGATTGGAAAACCTATGGTGAGCAGCCCCGGGAGTACCATTTCCCGAAGTGCGGCTTTAGTAGAAATCTCCACACATTTATCATATTGAGGTTTTGCGGTTCCTTCCATAATTCCGGGGATTTCCCTGAACTGCCGTCGCACCTCAAAAACCATTTCCATAGCGGCTTTTCCTACGGAATTCATTGCGAGTGCCGAAAAAACCACCGGGATCATTCCTCCTATAAATAACATGGCAAGCACAGGAGCTTTAAAAATGTTGATTCCGTCAATGCCTGTAAAAGTCACATAGGCGGCGAAAAGCGCCAGGGAAGTTAAGGCTGCTGAAGCAATGGCAAAACCTTTTCCCGTTGCTGCAGTGGTGTTTCCTACGGAATCCAGAATATCTGTCCGTTCCCGCACTTCGGAAGGTAATTCACTCATCTCGGCAATTCCTCCGGCGTTATCGGCAATAGGTCCAAAGGCATCAATGGCCAGTTGCATTGCAGTAGTCGCCATCATGGCTGAAGCTGCGAGTGCTACTCCGTAAAATCCTGCGAAGGCATAAGAAGCCCAAATCGCAATAGCAAAAAGTAATACCGAACCAAATGTAGAGATCATCCCTGTGGCAAGCCCGGCGATAATATTCGTTCCTGCTCCCGTACTGGACTTCTGAACGATGGAAAGTACCGGTTTTTTACCAAGGCCGGTGTAATATTCGGTTACGGCAGAAATAACTCCGCCCACCACAAGTCCCACAAGTGTTGCATAAAATACTCTCCACGAAGAGATTTGCTGTAAACCTTCCCCGAAGAATTCCATTTGCATGGTTTCGGGAAGCATCCATCTTACCAAAAACAGAGAACTAACAGCCACTAAAATTATAGAGACCCAGTTTCCTTTATTGAGCGCAGATTGCACTTCAGGCTCTTTGGCGTTATTATTTTTAATGCTTACGAGTAAAGTCCCGATAATAGAAATGATAATTCCCACACCGGCGATGGCCATTGGGAGCAAAACAGGTCCAATTCCGCCGAAACCTTCGCCAATGATGTCTCCTCCCATGTCGTTGATCACATAATTACCCAAAACCATGGCTGCTAAAACCGTTGCGACGTAACTTCCGAAGAGATCGGCACCCATTCCTGCAACATCTCCTACGTTATCACCTACATTATCGGCAATTGTGGCAGGGTTACGTGGATCATCCTCCGGAATTCCCGCTTCTACTTTCCCCACGAGATCGGCACCAACATCAGCTGCCTTGGTGTAAATTCCGCCGCCAACACGAGCGAAAAGTGCGATTGATTCGGCTCCAAGCGAGAAACCGGCCAGAGTTTCAAGAACAACGGTCATTTGATGAACGTCGGTCCATTCCCCACCCATAAAATAATGGAAAAAAATAATAAAGAATCCTGTAAGTCCCAGAACTGCTAAACCGGCAACTCCAAGCCCCATCACGGTGCCACCGCCAAAAGAAACCTTTAGAGCTTTCGGCAGACTGGTTCTCGCGGCCTGGGTGGTGCGAACATTTGTTTGTGTTGCGATCTTCATTCCAATATTCCCGGCGAAAGCTGAAAAAACAGCACCAAAAATAAAAGCGACAACAATGAGGATATGCGTGGTTGGAACTATAAAGGATATTGCCGCCAATGCGATACTGGCGCCAATCACAAAAAATGTAAGCAATTTATATTCGGCATTGAGAAAAGCAAGGGCTCCTTCGTAGATATGAGAGGAGATGTCTCTCATTTTTCCGTCGCCGGAATCCTGCTTTAAAACCCAGGAGCGTTTCGCCCACATAAAAATAAGTCCCAGTACAGAAAGAACTGCCGGGACCCATATCATTATTGATTCCATAATCTTTTGTTAAAAAGTTAGTGATGCTAAAGTTAGAAAAATCCTGAAATTAAAAAACATTAAAATCAATGTTTCTCAGCCCATTACAATTCTGAAAATTCCTATGAGAAGTATCATCTTTTATGGAAATCGCAAAAACCCTTATGTTTCAAAAATGAGGTTTTTGTTAAATATTTTGAAATTCGTCAAAGAATAGTGCAGCAACCATTCTTTAAATACGGAATATACCTAAACTCCTTTTACGGCATTTGCACCTGCCTGGGCTACCGCATGATCATTATCTACCGTGCTGCCACTTACACCTACGGCACCCAGAATTTCTCCTGTACCATTTTTAATCGGAATTCCGCCGGGAAAAGTAATAAGACCGTTATTGGAATGTTCTATATTGAATAATGGCTGCCCGGGTTGGGAAAGATTTCCAATTTCACCTGTATTCATATCAAAATAACGTGCTGTTTTGGCTTTTTTGACAGCTATGTCCACAGAACCCAGCCAGGCACCGTCCATGCGCTGGAATGCCACCAGGTTAGCGCCGCCATCAACTACTGCAATGTTCATTTTAGTATCTAAAGCCGAGGCTTTTTCCTTTGCTGCCTTTATAATTTTTTCTGCCTGTAATAAAGTGATATTCATAGCTCTTATTTTAAGTATTAAACACGGTACAATTCGCCCGATTAAGCCCAAGGTACAGTTTATGTTCTATATAGTCAGATGATTATGAAATTTTTAGCACAAGCTGTTAGAAGCTAAAGATCTCTTCCTCAAAAAATTCTAAAACAAAAAAGCAGCAACTTTAAAAGTTACTGCTTTCGAAAAAGATCATCATTATTTCAGAAATTATTTTATTCCAAAATTGCCTTTTTTGCCACCATCATCTTTGTAACGCTTAATGCATTCATCAATGATCTTGTTTGCTTCCGCAAGGTTCCCCCAGCCTTCAACATCTACTTTCTTTTGCTCTAAATCTTTATATACCTTAAAGAAATGCTCTATCTCCTTTACAAGGTGGCCGTTAATATCTGCAAGGTCATTATACTTGTTCCAGATAGGATCTGAAACCGGCACACAAATCACCTTTTCATCGGGTCCTTTTTCATCAGCCATGTGGAAAACCCCAATTGGCTTCACTTCCATTACACAACCCGGAAATGTAGGCTCTGTAACTAAAACAAGCACATCCAGCGGGTCCCCATCCAGCGCAAGGGTCTCCGGAATAAAACCGTAATCTGCAGGATACATCATAGATGAAAAGATCATCCTGTCATACCTTACTTTCTTCAGGTCAAAATCATATTCGTATTTATTTCGGCTTCCTTTCGGAATTTCAATTAAAACATCAAAAGTCTTACTCATTTTTATGTATTTAAAATATTTTATTCAGAATTAAGGGCGGCAAATATACACATTCTTAAAAATTAAACTGACCTACGGGTGGTGAAAATCAAATAGTCAGCCCGGTTTAAGACATTTTTCACACTCTTCAACAAAAAACCCTTCAGATTTCCTGAAGGGTTTTTTATGTTTATTCCATGCAACCTCATTATTAAGGTTGGCACTAAAATCCCGGAAAGTACCGGAAAAAAGTTACTTGTACATCACCTTTTTGACTGCTTTTACAACGTCCTGGTGATTTGGCAACCATTCCTTCAGTAAGACAGGTGAATAAGGCGCGGGTGTATCGGCCGTATTTATTTTGATAATTGGCGCATCAAGAAAATCAAAAGCTTTTTCCTGCACCTGGTAAGTAATTTCGGTCGCGATGTTTCCAAAAGGCCATGCTTCTTCAAGAATCACCAAACGGTTTGTTTTTTTAACCGATTCCAGGATAGTTTCGTGATCCATAGGGCGAATGGTTCGCAAATCAATAATTTCACAAGAGATATCTTCTTTCTCCAGCTCATCTGCAGCCTTGTAAGCCTCCTTGATAATCTTTCCGAAAGAAACAATGGTAACATCCTTTCCTTCTCTCTTGATATCTGCTTTCCCAATTGGCAACACATATTCTTCCTCGGGCACTTCCCCTTTATCCCCATACATTTGCTCACTCTCCATGAAGATCACAGGATCGTCATCACGAATGGCAGCTTTTAAAAGGCCTTTTGCATCATAAGGATTTGAAGGAACTATCACTTTTAGTCCGGGACAATTCGCATACCAGCTTTCAAAAGCCTGGGAGTGCGTTGCACCTAGTTGTCCTGCAGAAGCAGTTGGTCCACGAAATACAATAGGAATGTTGAATTGCCCGCCACTCATTTGGCGCATTTTGGCCGCATTGTTTATAATCTGGTCAATTCCTACCAGCGAGAAATTGAACGTCATGAATTCAATAATAGGACGATTACCGTTCATGGCACTTCCCACCCCAATACCTGAAAAACCTAATTCAGAAATAGGCGTGTCGATCACGCGATCAGGGCCAAATTCATCCAGCATTCCCTTAGAAGCCTTGTAAGCACCATTGTATTCAGCTACCTCTTCTCCCATTAAGTAAATGGTTTCATCCCTGCGCATTTCTTCGCTCATCGCCTGGGCTATTGCTTCCCTAAATTGGATAGTCTTCATTATGAGTATATGATTTTTGTAAAAATTAAAGACAAAAATAGTAATTCATATAAGGATAAACGACTACTTCGGAATAAAAAATTTCTTATGCGTGCATAGTAAATTTCGCCTTATTTTATGTATCTTCGTAATCAATTATTTCAATTTTTATCACAAAAAATCAATTATATGAAAATATTAGTGTGCATTAGCCACGTACCAGACACTACTTCAAAAATTAATTTTTTTGAAGGAGACACAAAATTTGATACGAACGGCGTACAGTTTGTCATAAATCCAAATGACGAATTCGGGCTGACCCGGGCTATGTGGTTCAAAGAAAAACAAGGTGCAACTGTAGACGTAGTGAACGTAGGAGGTGCCGAAACCGAACCAACCTTAAGAAAAGCACTTGCCATTGGAGCCGACACTGCAATAAGGGTTGACACCCCGGCCACAGACGGAATTTATGTTGCAAAACAAATTGCGAAAGTGGTAAAAGAGGGCGAATATGATCTTGTGATTGCAGGGCGTGAATCTATTGATTACAACGGCGGGATGGTTCCGGGAATGGTAGCAGCCCTTACTGGTGCCAATTTTATAAACACCTGTATAAGCCTGGAGGTAGAAGGAAATGAAGCTACCGCCATTCGCGAAATCGATGGAGGAAAGGAAACTTTAAAAGCAAGCCTTCCATTAGTAGTTGGAGGTCAAAAGGGAATTGTGGAAGAAAATGACCTAAAGATCCCAAACATGAGAGGGATCATGCAGGCAAGAAAGAAGCCGCTCAACGTAGTACAGCCGGTAGAAACCAATCCTGAAACTGAAGCTGTAAGATTTGAAAAACCCGCTCCAAAAGGAGATATTAAACTTATTGATGCTGAAGACCTTGACAAACTTGTAGACCTGCTTCACAACGAAGCCAAGGTGATATAAGAAGTTAGAGGTTAGAGGTTAGAAGTTCAAGATTCAAAGTGAAATTTGAAATTTGAAATTTGAAATTTGGAATTTAATAATAAACATAGATTCCCGCCGAAGTTATCCTGAGGTATTCGAAGGGCGGGAAATAGCAAACAGAGATATAAATCGATTCCCGTCTTCACGGGAATGACTAAAAAACTAAAGAGATGTCAGTTTTAGTATATACAGAATCAGAAGAAGGAAAGTTTAAAAAAACGGCTTTTGAAGTCGCTTCCTATGCCAAAGGTGTTGCCGATAAAATGGGCACTACGGTTACTGCAGTTGCTTTTAACGCAGCTAACACTTCAGAACTTGCAAAATATGGTGTAAGCAAAATCCTGAAAATTAACAACGACAAGCTTTCCAGCTTCAATGCCGAGGCTTACGCAGATGCCCTAAAGCAAGCCACCGAAAAGGAAGATGCCAAAGTAGTGGTGCTTAGCCAAAGCGCAAACGCAAAATATCTCGCACCTCTATTAGCTGTTCATTTGGGAGCAGGTTATGCTTCAAATGTAGTTGCCCTTCCGGAGAATACAGATCCTCTACAGGTGAAAAGAACGGCTTTTACGAACAAAGCTTTTAATATTACCCAGATCTCCACAGATGTGAAGATCATAGGAGTATCCAAAAATGCCTTCGGATTAAAAGAAAATAAAACAGAACTTTCAGAAGAAGAATTTAGCCCTTCGTTGGCTTCAGAAGACTTCTCTGTGAACGTGGTTTCAGTAGATAAGGCAGCAGATAAAGTAACAATTGCCGATGCAGAAATCGTGGTTTCAGGAGGTCGCGGACTTAAAGGTCCCGAAAACTGGGGAATGCTTGAAGATTTGGCCGAAACCTTAGGCGCCGCTACTGCATGTTCAAAACCTGTAAGTGATATGGGCTGGAGACCGCATAGTGAGCACGTAGGCCAGACAGGGAAACCGGTGGCAGCAAATCTTTACATCGCAGTAGGAATTTCTGGAGCGATCCAACACCTGGCGGGGATTAATGCTTCTAAAACCAAAGTGGTGATAAACAATGATCCTGAAGCTCCTTTCTTTAAAGCAGCAGATTACGGTGTCGTGGGTGATGCCTTTGAGATCGTACCCAAGCTTACCGAAAAATTAAAGGAATTTAAGGCTAATAACGCATAATTTTTTTAAATTGCGAGCCGATTTAAAGGGCTGTCTAAATTAGGTTTATCGCCCTAATTAGACAGCTTTTTTTTATTTTTGCAGTATGAGTTTAGTGCGCCTTAACATTAAAGGAATATCTTACAGCCAAACCCAGAATGGAGCTTACGCGCTTATTCTGAGTGAGGTAGACGGAGAACGAAAATTACCCATTGTAATAGGAGCTTTTGAAGCACAATCCATAGCTATTGCACTGGAGAAAGAAATTCGCCCACCACGCCCCCTTACCCATGATTTATTCAAAAATTTCTCAGATAGATTTGAAATTGTTGTAAAGCAGGTGATCATACACAAACTTGTGGATGGAGTGTTTTATTCCAGTCTTATTTGTGAAAGAGATAAAATAGAAGAGATCATAGACGCCAGGACCAGCGATGCCATTGCACTCGCTTTACGTTTCCAGGCACCTATTTTTACTTATAAAAATATACTTGACAAAGCCGGTATTTATTTAAAAGGAGACGCCAAACAGGAGGAAGAGGAAAAAGAAAGCATCATAGCAGATGAGCTCTTTTCTGATGAAATTGAAATTAAATCAACCGACACAGATTACAAGAAGCTATCTTTAAGCGAACTCAATAACATGCTTGACAAAGCCGTAAACAGCGAAGACTACGAGAAAGCGGCACGCATAAGAGATGAAATCTCTAAACGAAAATAATTGCTATTTCATGAAAAAATATTGGTGTTGCCTCCTTCTGATCTTACTCGGAACAACCTCCACTTTTGCTCAAGACATTTCTAAATCCTGGACTCCGGAATCTGTCAAAGACAGCACAAATCTGGCGCTTTTCAACATTAATGAGGACACCGATTTTCTAAGTCTTGAAGACGGTAGTTTTGAGTACTCCCTGCAGGGAGAAAACATGCTGAATGCTACGGGAGCCTACGTGCTCCAAAATGATGTGCTGGTATTTTTCTATGATGCACCGCGGGACAGTATTCAAAACTTCAGGGTTACAGAGTTAACAGATTCTACACTTGTTTTCACCGGTAATAACCGCACCTACCGTTTTAATGCAGTTCCTCAAAATGCAGTTACCGCAGAGGAAGACGTCCCTGCCGAAGTGGGGAAAAATCTTATTCCAAACCAGGGCATTTCTTTTACAAGCATCTGGCGTGGAGCTTTAGGAATGGTCTCCCTCATTTTAATCGCCTTTATTTTTAGCAGTAACCGAAGAGCGATCAACTGGAAAACTATTGGAGTTGGAATACTTGCACAGCTGCTGCTGGCCATTGGAGTCTTAAAAGTGGAATTTATTCAGAACATTTTTGAGTTTGTGGGAGGTATCTTTGTGCTTATCTTAAATTTTACTGCAGAAGGGAGTGAATTTCTTTTAGGCGGTATGATGGATGTGGAAAGCTTTGGCTTCATCTTCTTGTTCCAGGTTTTACCCACCATTATCTTCTTTTCTGCTTTAACATCTGTCCTCTTCTACCTGGGAGTGATCCAGATCGTGGTAAAAGGAATGGCATGGGTATTAACCAAATTAATGGGCATTTCAGGCCCTGAAAGCTTAAGTGTGGCAGGAAATATTTTCCTGGGACAAACCGAAGCTCCGCTAATGATCAAAGCCTACCTGGAGCGTATGACGCGCTCTGAAATCCTGCTGGTGATGGTGGGTGGAATGGCCACTGTCGCAGGTGGTGTTTTAGCTGCATATATAGGCTTTTTGGGAGGCGACGATCCTGCATTGCGCCTGCAGTTTGCCGAGCACCTTCTAGCTGCCTCTGTCATGGCAGCACCGGGAGCGATTGTGGTTTCGAAAATACTATATCCGCAGCAGGAAAAAGTGGATTCAGATATTGAAGTTTCTTCAGAAAACATTGGCTCTAATTTCCTGGACGCGATTGCAAACGGAACCACCGAAGGACTGAAACTTGCCGCCAATGTGGCTGCGATGCTGCTTGTTTTCATCGCCTTTATCGCCATGATCAATTATGTGCTTGGTGTAATTGGAGATGTCACGACCTTGAGTGCGGTAATTGCAGAACACACTCCCTATGCAGGACTTTCCCTTGAATCTATCCTCGGGACCATTTTTGCACCACTCATGTGGCTCATAGGTGTTGCCACTGAAGATATGATGCTCATGGGGCAACTCCTGGGAATCAAACTTGCAGCAAGTGAATTCGTGGGATATGTGCAATTGGCCGAATTAAAAAATCCAGCTAACCTGCTTAGCTTTAACTATCAAAAATCTGTGATCATGGCGACTTATATGCTCTGCGGATTTGCAAATTTCGCTTCCATCGGGATACAAATTGGTGGGATTGGTTCGCTTGCTCCGGGCCAGCGAAAAACCCTTTCCGAATTTGGTATGAAAGCGGTTCTTGGCGGTACGATCGCCTCTCTTCTTTCTGCTACGATCGCGGGAATGATCATTGGATAAGAGACAATAAATGCTTCATCATGCTGTCCCGATAGCTATCGGGATCAGCACCCAATTACTGAATCAGATATTAATCTTTAGTTTTAAAACCTTATTCTAAAGTAAGGCGCAACATCATGCTGAACTTGTTACAGCATCTCATGATCGTTATTGTTTAAACTTCCCAATTTCTTAGTAAACTGCGGTTGCTTCTCCCGAAGCCATTTCAATCGGCATACTGTCCCGATGTCTATCCGGATCAGCATCAAATAACTCGTCACCTAATTCCGGGAATCCTTCGGAAATTATCTATTCCGCAGGATAAATTCTTGCAGCCCAGCCGCCACCGTTGGCCATGTGAATTTGCAGTGTATCATCAGAAGAAATTGAAATCACCTCCCGCTCATAATCTGTTGCTTCACGATTTGCATTCACGCCATCCTTAAAAATAACCGCTTCATATTTTCCTTTGGGCAAGAATGAAAGATCCAGTGTTAGATCTCTTCCGTCCCAGTTTGTGATCGCACCTATATACCAGGTATCTCCTTTTCTTCTTGCTATAGCCGCGTACTCGCCAATTTCTCCATCCAGCGCAACAGTTTCATCAAAAATCGTAGGCACCGCGGCAATAAACTTCGTACTCTCCGGCTCCTTCATGTAATTTGTAGGATTGTCTGCCAGCATATTAAAAGGCGATTCATACAAAACGTAAAGCGCCAGCTGGTGCACCCGCGTTCCCTGGCTCATTGGGGCAGAATGGATCGCGCGAAAATTCGCCCTGTTGGCGTTTTTCATTGCGCCCGGTGTATAATCCATAGGCCCCGCCAGCATCCTGATAAAAGGAACCGTAGTGTCATACTTAGGAAAATCTGTATTGGACCATTTCGCATTTTCAAGTCCGCGCACGCCTTCAAAATTCACCACATTGGGATACGTTCTTTGCAAGCCGGTTGGCTTATAAGCCCCGTGAAAATCGAGCATTAATTCATGTTTTGCCGCTTTTTCAGAAAGTTCATAGTAGAAATCCACCATCTTTTGGTCATCACGGTTCATGAAATCTACTTTTAAGCCTTTCACTCCCATTTCTGAATAAATTTCAAGGGCCTCATCCATTTGCTGTTTCAGCGGAAGATACCCGCTCCAAAGCCACACTCCCACTCCTTTTTCACCTGCGTATGAAATGATCTCTTCAAGATCGATCTCCGGAATAGTGTTCAAAATTTCCCCTTTTGGAGCCCAGCCTTCATCCAGTAGAATATTTTCAACTCCGTATTCCGCAGCAAAATCTATGTAGTATCTATAGGTTTTAGTATTAATGCCGGCAGAAAAATCTACGCCCGAAATGTTCCAGTCGTTCCACCAGTCCCACGCAACTTTGCCCGGTTTTACCCACGAAGTGTCGTCCAGCCGTGAAGGAGAAGCAAGCTGATAAACAAGGTCATTGTTCAGCAGTTCTTTATCTTCTTCACTTATAATCACCACGCGCCATGGAAATTTTCTTTTTCCGGAAGTTTTTGCAATATAATTGGCGCGTTCTGTGACGAAAGACTGCAAATCATTGTGTCCTCCCCGCACTTCCTGCAATGGAAAACCGGCAAACACCCCTTCCAGGGAAAAATCATTCGTCCCTGCTTTCAGGAACATTCCCGGGTAACTTTCAAGATCGGCTTCGGTAATTGCGGCTTTGATGCCATTTGGCAATTCAACCAAAACCGGCGCAAATCCAACGGTATCTTTTTCAATTTCTGAAATTG